>Ga0310696_10000347_pt1 | contig 76726 bp, 84 predicted proteins | sample AusTroGonzalo_MG_4_FD_203885 | JGI IMG/M metagenome (GOLD analysis project Ga0310696, IMG submission 203885) | Bovine rumen microbial communities from tropical cattle in Woodstock, Queensland, Australia - Gonzalo_02 (v2) (version 2) | ecosystem: Host-associated > Mammals > Digestive system >...
GCTATTTAAGTCCCAAACAAATTTTGGATCTATTTGAAACATCATGTTCCGGCAAGTTGATGTAACTGTATCATTAACGTATGGAAAATTAGTTAAATTTATCATGCCGGCGAATGCTCCGCCAATATCTGTTACTGAAGCGGGTAACTCAGGAAGTGAATCTACTTTAGAGCAACCCCAAAACATACCAGACATATCTTGTACATTGTTACCGTATCCGTTTATTGATGTTATGTTTTCACACCACTCAAAAGCATGTGAAGCATTAACAACTGAATCAGGTAGTGTTGGAACTGAAGCTAACTTAGAACAGTATGCAAATGCACTTTGTAAATTTGTAACTCCGTTTGAAATTTGTGGTGGATTTACTAAGTTTTTACAGTTTTGAAAAATACCATTTGTTTTTGGTACATTAAAAGTTTCAATTACGTCTGCTTCTGTATTACGGAGTAAAGTCATCTGACCCATGTACGGTAACGTAATAGTAACGTTTATACCATCAACGTTATCTATGGTAGCAGTGCCCATTTTATAATAAGAGCCTTCACCTTCCCACTCATAGTATTCATAGGCGTTTACAACAGCACCGGTGGTGGGTTCAGCATCAACAAATATTTTTGAATACAACATTCCTGACCCATCATCGTCTAAATTATAATATCCACGCTGTGTAATAATAACAGCGGTGTTTCTAACTGAAGCAGGAATGGTCGGTGCATTTGTTAAGTTACTACATTTATAAAAAGCACCTCCTAAGTCAGAAACAGTCGTACTTAAATTAGTAACAGATGTTAAATTCTGACAGTTTGAAAAGGCACGAGAACCATCATTGTTTACGAAAGGCGTGTTATTTGCATTAACACTAACGATATTCATATTGTTAGTAAACGTTCCCTTGTCTAAATAAACTTTATTTACATTTACGATTGACATTTTCTACCTCTAAACGTTAGGTACAGTAACATCTGTTGAGTTACCAGTATAGTTTGTAATGATAGCATCATCTCCGCTCATTTGATAGTCAAACCCGTCAAGGTCAACTGGAGTAAGTTCTCCTGGAGTAGGTGTTGGTTCTGGATCAAAATCAATTACCTCTGTATTACCAAGGTATATTTTGGTGACTTCAACGTCACCAAAATATGAACCGAGAATATCTAAAACACCGAGTTTACTTGCCATAAGTCACCTATGATGCCTGTTGTTCTGCTCTGATTAAGTACCAGGTTGTTGAAACCAAAGTACCTGCTTGTTCCATTGCATCGTATTCAGCTTGTGTGCACAGTACAATGTTACGAATATCTGTTGATGTAACCATGTTCGCAACTGATGTCTGTGTAGCATAGGTTGATGCAGCCTCTGTTTTTGTTAAGTAAGAACTTAACGAGGCAGAAATCTCACCTAATGCAACAATGGTAACTATATCAGTTGCTACTAATGCTGTTGTAAATACAATGTTGTTAGTACTAATTGCGTAGTCGTTTGTTGATGCTGGATCAACTGTTGTTTCGCGTTGCAATACACCATTTTTATAGACTAGTATTGCGTCATAATCAGAAAGTGTAAGACCTGTAGCTAAAGTTGCTCCTGTTTGATCTGTAAAGGACACCACTGTTGGTGCTACACCTGTACCACCACCGCTTACAGTTGCCCATGACGCTGTTGTACCGTCCGTTGTTAAGAACTTACCGGATTGACCTGTTTGGTCTGGTAATGAGTCACCAGATGCAACAGTCGCCCAGGTACCATCTGATTTCAGATACTTATTTGTATCTGTTGTAGCAGGAGCAGGTACAAGACCTACGCTACCAGATGCAGAACCATCGGTACCAACAAAAGTTGAGTACGTTGTATTTGCTGCACTGATTGAATAGGTATGTTCACCTGATGCTGCATCATAGAAGTCAGTCGGAACTGTAAAGTCCGCCGTCCATCTTGCAGTGCTAGATACACGTAAACCTTGTAAGTATACTAAACCACTTGAACGTAATGAGAAGGCTAAACCTTGGCTTTGTGTATGGGCAGAACCTGAGAAGGTTGGGTTGTCCAAGTATTTGCAAAGAACACCGTCTACAAATACGCTAAAGCGTGAGTTTGAAGCATCCCACACGTATGCGTAATGGTGCCAATCTGTATCAAGTGTTGGGAAGGCTGATACTGTTACAGCAGATGATTTGTTGCTGAATACTTCAAATGCATACCCTGCACCATACTCTGCTCCTTCTTGATTATATACGCCAAACTCATATGTATACCCCGACTGACCTGATGCTACGTTTGGAAGTACGATATCTACTGAAGCTAATGTTGTGTCAGCACATTTTAAGAAATAATCTACTGTAAAGCTTTCTGTTGCATCTACAGATAAGTAGTTATTAAATGCTGCACTACCAACATGATAACTCATTAAAGTACCAGCAGTTACCAAGGCATCTGCATTAAAGTGCGGTGCTGCGTTTGAGAAGTCTACCGCATATGTTGAATCAGTAGTCCAAGAGGAAGAACCAGAAACTGAATCTTCCAAGTCTTCTGACATCTTGAAGTAAGCTACTGTATCTGAATCAAGTGCACTATTCTCAGTGATTGTTACGTTGTTTCCAGCGAGTAAGTTTGTCTTTGTGTATACATTAGGTGCGCTTACAGTTGTTCCACTGATTGAGATGTTGGCACCTGCTGTATAGGTTGTATCTGTGAATACTGCATCGGCAGGAACTGACTTAGCTAACGAGTAAGTAGTTGCTGTTGCTGTACCATCAGCTGCAATATATACAGGTTGTGTAGCGGAACCAGCGGCTGTTGATTCTGTATGTGTAACAGCGGTTGCTGTTTGTTGATAACCGGAGAGGTCTACAAACCCAGCTAATACGTCGAATTTGTAAGTACCTGACGTAGGTTCAACTACGACAACGTTTGTTCCGGCTGGATATGAGTTACCAGCTCCTTCAACGAAGTCTGCTGTAGTTGTGAAAGAGTCAGTTACGTTGTAAACGTTGCCGAGTACAGACGCACCTAAGGTTGGTAAGCTGGCGAATGCTACTGACCCAGCAGGTTTGTATACGGATGAAATTGCCGTGTCGATAGCTGATTTAACCGCCACACCTGATTGAGCGTTTGTAGATGTACCATCATAAGTTTGATCTACTGTTACCGCTGCAGGAATGGTAGGTTTGTTTGTTAAGTCGTTATATGACCCTGAGGTTGCTACTGTTGCCAATGAGGACTTTGTTGCATATGTTGAAGAAGCATCACTCTTTGACAAGTAAGTTGTACCGGCATCGGTCTTTGTAAGATATGTAGTAGCTGCGTCTGATTTAGCTAAGTATGTTGAAGCAGCATCTGTTGACGCAAGTTTTTCGTCTACTTTCTCTTCGAGAGTAATGCCAGAATCGGTTGCACCGTAAACTACGTTGACACCCTTGGTTATTGGATAAAGAACATCTCTACCACTTTTTAATAAAATATCTTTTTCTGCCATTTAAGTTACTCTCCTATTTCCTCACCGACATATGCAACTGCTGCTTCAAGAGCTGCAATACGGGATTCTAAAGTTGCTACGGCAGCTGCGATGTTTCCTTTAGTAGCGAGCTCATTTGCTTCTACTAAACGCTCATTGGCTGCTTGATTTCCTTTTGTATAGTACATGCCCCCTTTTGTAAGGTCAATGCGTGTACCGTTGAACTTGTTTTCGTTGTCTTTCTTTAGAACATAGATCTGACCGGCAATACCATTCTCTCCACCATCATTAACTCCGGTGAAAGACCAGGTACCATCTGCGTGCTCAAATTTAGCACCGCCTCCATCAGTTTCATTGAAAATGAGGGCTTTACCTGATGCACTTGTAAGCTCTTTGTCTACTTTCGTAGCATCTGCAGCTGAACGAGCCGCTGCTTCGGATGCAACTGCATCTGTTACATCATGTTTGACTGCTACTTCATTCTCAGGAATTGCTCTTTCTGCAAAAGATTTATTACCAACGGTATAATACATACCGTCGTTTTTAACGTCAAGTTTAGCACCTGTCCATTTACCACCAACTAAACGGTCTGCATAGATTTGTGCGACTAAGCCATTTTGACCTCCGTCATGCACACCTACGTAAGATTCAGTACCATCGTTGTGTAAGAATTGTGAACCGCCACCATCTGATTCGTTAAAGATAATTGCTTTACCATTTGTACCGGTAATTTCTTTATCTACCTTTGTGGCATCAACGGCTAAGCGAACTTGAGCTTCTGCGTCTACAGCGGCTGTTGCAAAGTCTTTTGCATCTTGTAAGATAATTGCGTCTGCTGCTGTTGCAAAAGCCTCAGCTGCTGAAACTCCTTCTTGTAATTCAGTTTTGGTAGCAAGTGTACTAAAATCAACGAATCCGCCTAGGTTATCCCAAGCGGTTCCGTTCCAAGCCAGGTTGTCGTTTGCGTTTACATGATGCTCAGCATCTGCTGTTTCTACATTGTAAACGTAACCTGCTTCTTGTTCTGTTAAATTGGTAGGGAGGTCGTTATAAGTAGCTACAGAGCCCTGGTATTTGTAAACGGCAGAAATCTTACCATCGACTTCTGTCTTGGTATAATAATTTGTGTTAAGATCGTCTGTTAAGCTTTCAATTGACGCAGTATTTGCGGCAATGTCTGAAGAGTTTTCAGCTATGTCTCCGTCTAAACGTTCAACGTCAGCATGTAACTCTTCTCTTAATTCATCGATCCCTTCTTGTTTACCCTTCTGAGTAAACAGACCTTGAGAGAAGAATGATCCCATGTTATGCCTCCGTTGTGTCTTGGATTGATGTTACGATACCACACTCAGAAACGGAGTCTGTTTTGTTTTGATAAACGGCACAAATCCAACGAAATTGTCCTTGAAGAAGGTTAATACCCTCTTTAACTTCGTCTGTGATTTCTGTCATCTGTTCCAAGGTAGGTTTGTATGTAGCTAAAGAAATGTAAATCTTAGCGGAACCTTTGTACTCCAACGACGGGAGTGGCGTACCACTAGAGTATACGTTAGCTCTGTAGATTTTATTTGATACCAATTTCATTTATAATACCTCTCTATAAACAACCTATGTGTTCAATTTTAGTCCTTCAGTTCGAAATGAGGTTTGTCGACGATAGATGTCCAACTACCGCCCCAGACCATCTTTACACCTAACTGTTCTGCCTTTTCCAAGACGATCCCGGCTAGTTCAGCCCATGCAGGATCGTCGGAGTTGATTTCTTTATTCTCAAGACGTGGAACCGGCCACGGCCAAATATCTATTGCCTTTGATGGGAAATAGTTATGTTTGCTATTTGGCCACTTTACTCTAGAAGTACCTTTATAAAACATTACGTCCTGGTCTTCTTTTGTTCTGTACCCTTCTATGATTGTAAAATCGTGTGTTTTAATTACCTCAAGCATTACCCGTTGGATGTCTGGATGGCATTGCATGAGCTTATTTAATGACTTTTGTGATAATTCAGGCATGTTATTCCTCCTCTACCGGCGTAGATTCCGTTGTGTCGAAACCTATGACGTGGTGGTTTTGCTGCATGATTATGTTGTTAATTGCTGTTATAGCAGCATTTACTGTCACTAAAGCTGCTTCTACATTAGCGAGACGTGCTTCTATAGATGACGGACTTTGTGGATTTGTGATAGCATCAATCTCACCTTGAAGTTGCTGTGTTGCCGTTGACAGTGCTGTTGCTGCATTTGACGCTGCTGTTGAAACAGCTGTATATACGGCACCGGACTGAATCAGTTTAACAGACCCTTGTGTAACTGTTGTATCTATAACTGATGTATCAATAGTATTAACAGAGAATTCAGCTCCGTTAGGGGTATTTTGTAGAGTTAAACCGTTTCCGGCAATATAAACATCTACAAGGTCTGTTGCATCAATTTCAATCTCATCACCATTTGCTAGAACCAAAACAATCTTTTTGGTAGCTGAATTGTAATAACCGTGGTCTACGAGTAATTCCATCGGTAAGTCGACAACGGCTGGTACGCCAGAATCACGGGTAAAGGTTAATTTACCTGTTGTAGCATTATACGTTACGCCATTAAATGTTGGGTTAATACGTTCTGATAACGATGTATCTTCAGTTTGTAATCCACTGATTGCTAAATCAACGCCGTCTAAATGCTCGTCAATTTCTGCGATGTTGCCGTTTACCTGTGCAATCTGACCGTCTACATAATCAGTTACGGTATCGTGTACGTCTACAATACGACCTTGTACCCATGCTGTATTTGGTACTGTCGTGTCAGAAGAATTATCTGAAAGTTCTTCTGCTGTTTTTAATCCGGCTGAAAAGGTCTTTACACCAGAAACTGTTTCTTCCCCTGCTTTATGAACGGCAGCTGCATCATTAGCTATAATCGTTGCATTGATTGTATCAATAGCGTCACCATGCTCAGTAGCAGTTGTTTCAAGTGTTTCAATACGAGATTCGTGGTCTGCAATGTCTGCTTCGTCAGCAATTACACGTGCTTCAAGTCCTTCAATGTCTGCTTCCAGCTCGTCATCTTTTTCAATACGGGCTGCACTTTCTTCACTTACAGCGTTAAGAATTGCTGTTGTTCTGTCAGCTACTTCTTGTTCAATGGCTGCAGCAATTGCCTCATTCCTGTTAACAACCTCTGCTTCATCAGCGGCTGTACGATTATGAATTTCTGTTTCAATTGCTTGAGTTAGTTCATTTACGTCGTGTATGCGAGCTTCTGTCTCTGCAGCAAGTGCTGCTTCTTCTGCTGCTGTATGAGCATTAAATTCATCTCTGTATACATAATCCTTGTCAAGAAAGGCAGTTGCCATGTCCTTTCCTGGATATACAGATGTGATTTCACCGTTCTCAACAACAAAGCTGCCAATGCGATAGCCTTCATTAAATGCCGACGCAGCTGCTGAATAATCCGTAGATGTTGAATAAAACGGAAATACTGGTGTTAAAGATTTGGAGACTAAAATATCTGTTGCGAGTCCGTTAGATACAGCAAATACATACCAGTTCCCGTCTTCAAAAGTTTCTTCTGCCGGTACAGCACCGCTTCCAGCACCAACGTCAAATAATGTTGTTACATCTTTTCTGTAATCTTCTGTGAGTTTGTAGAGACGGTTGTTTGCCATCACAAACCCTTGAGCAATATACAGAGTTGTTCCGGAGAATGTCAATGTCATCCCAGTAGGGGCATTGTATCCACCAGAGCTAATATCGCTGTACGGAATTTGGTCAAGTACAACATCCACGCTTACTAAATCGCTACTATTCATTGACAACTCCCTCTTTAACGTAGAATGGTCCTGACGCACATTCATTTACATACGATTCCCGTCTTACTTGAAGTCCCCACCAGTAAGTGGCTACAGGTATTTTAGTATCTTCCGGGAGCATTGTAACTGTAACTTCATTTGTTTCAGTATTTTCTACGATTTTAGAAATTAGGGCAGATGAATCAGGATCTTTTTTTGATTTCTTAACCATGAAAACAAACGTATAGCCGGTTACATTAAACGGAGTACGGTCTGGACCATACATACGAAATTTAAGACTACCAGTATTACCTTGAACTATACTTACAGTCCGTCCATCTAGCCTAATCATTTAATTACCTCGTTTATAAATATATGTATCTATTTTGTTTTCTGTACGAACAACATGCTCTTTAATTTCTTTAAGAGTAGTACTTGTTTCTACAGTTGTTTTTTCTAAAGCACGGATACGTGTTTCGTGCTCTGCTACCTGAGCGGTAGCGTGCGTTGTATTGGCATAAAATAAAATCATTGTGACAATCAGCGCAGCCATACCGGAGATCACACCCCAGTATTTAACAATTGAATCGCGGTGACGCTTTTCCATCTCTTTGCATACATCGCAACCTTCTGCATCCTTACACATTTTAGTCTCCTATATTAGGAACCGTTGTATCGGTATCCTGTCCTACATAACCTGTAATGGTGGCATCGTTAGCTTCGTCAATTGTGTACTCATATCCTGCAAAATCAACTGGATGAAGATCCGGTTCAGGAGTAGGAGGAGTTGGCGGAACTGGTGCAGGTGTAGCACCATCAACAAGCTTATCCTTCAAAATAAAATATGACCCTGCAAATCTACAATCTGGGATCTTAGCAATGCTGACAATTATCTCAGTAACTCCATCTGTATTTTTCTTTACGAAAATATCTTGTGGAATAACTTCTCTCTTGTGCTGAGCGTTGTTAATTTCCCATAACTTCAAAATAAAATCATTAACCGGATTCACAACCGGTATTCTCAATTCAAACGTATCGTCTTCGACTGTATCCTGGTCTGTCCATGACGTAGCTGTTGATGTGAATGTGCCTTCAATTGCCTTTGTTGAATACGAATCAATTTGTACCCAACATCCTAAAAGGTCTTCATTGTTTGTAGCAATTATAGATACGCCATCATCTACAGGCATCTTGGTAGCGTCTTCGTATTCAACGTACTGGTACATGGTCTTGTTTTCTAAAACCAAAGACATGTTACCGGGGAACGCATTTACTTGTGCACGCAAATCATCAAGTGTGCCTACTGTTAAGTACCTGAGTTGTATCTGTGCTACGTTAGACATTAAACACCTCGGACGTGGTCAATTACAATAATATCACCCACCTGCAATCTGTCTGCTAAGCGAATGTGATTATCACTTACGAATACTACATCAGAACCTTTCATCTGTAGTACACCGTTTTTATAAATCTTTAGAGCGTTCGTGTTGAAGAGTTCTTCATCTATATCGAACTTTTCAGTATCCCCACCATAAACACATTCACCATTAGGTTGCCCATTCAAGGTAAGTGTTGGTGCTTGGTCAATGAACAATACAACACCGCCCGCTGTTGTGTTGGTTGTAACAGAAAAGTACATTTCGGCAATAAGATCAACCGTGTTTACATCTTCAACAATACTGTTCTTACCGCTGATCACGCTTTTCCATTTGGCCAAAGCTTCGGCATCATATTCACCAACTACCCATTGAAAAACTTGGGTATGTGTTTTCTCGTCTCTGTAGGTATTCAACCGTATAGGGTACGATAATTCTTCTGTATCTGCCATGTTAACTCCTCAACTTAAAAGCAACTGAACAATCAATTGTTTCACCTGCTTCACTCTGAACAATTACTTTCACAAAGAAAGCGTCTGCTGCAAATGGTGCAGCTTCAATTGTGATGCCTGTAAGAGCATAAATACGCTCTTCTGGTAAATAGTCTTCTGGTTGATTTTGTATTAAGTTACGAACGGCATCTGAAATCGTAGCTTGCATAACGATACGTAAATCGTCTGTAATTACTTTACCAACCATGTAGTTTAGTTCTGACCCGAAACTATAATCGGATACACAAGAACGGATCGGTTGTAACAAGGCTTTGACAACACGTTGTTTGATCTTGTCACGTCCGGTCACGTAAGCAAAACTACCTGTATCTAAAACAGCCAAATCTACTACAAAGTTTTTACCTCCACAGCGAGGACAATTCTTTGAATCGCAGTAGAAGTCAACTAAATAAATATTTTGTGGTACCAGGTCCGGGTTAGGATCCACGGTACGATATTCACCTGGAAGTACATCGAACTTGATTGTACGAGGTGAAATAAAAGCAAACCCTCCAATGCCTATTTTTGCATTGGCCCCGGAAATCGGTGTATCCCATCTCTGTGCACCGCTTCCATTATAAAAGATGTGTGATTGTGCGTATTCAAAACTCTTTAGTGATTTCAAATACTTTTGCTCATCTTCCCAAGATCTAATAAAAATAGCTCCACGTGACTGAATAGGCTCCACAGGAAATGTGGCAGTATATTCACCACGTTGTTTTCCATCTATTTTTAATTGGTAGTTCTGTATGCGATGGTCACACAGAGTCACCATTAGTATGTCTTGCATTAGCCAAGTATAATGTCTTCAGCTGAAATACGGATATATTCCAACGGAGACGATTCAATATCTTCTACTCCTTCGGCATTCTTCAAGCTAAAACGTCTCATCGGGAATTTGACATAGTCAACCCCTTCGGTGTTCTCAACGAGCCCGATAATATCTGACTGACGTAATGTTTGATTTAGTTTGAAGTCATTTACGAAGGTTTCGATTGCGTATTTAACGCTGTTACGGACTGACAAGGAGTCATATCCGGGTAGTGTTACAATATCAAAATCCATTGCTGCATCTAGTTGATGTGTTGTACGAATTAGTACATCTGCTGTTACGATTCTGTTTTCTTCTGAGTCGAATGTTTCTTGAACGTCGTTTACAAGTTTATTATATGTGTAATCAATCGTGTATTTATTTAGGTCACGAATATTCTCATCGAAGAAGTCTTTGTCCCACACAAGTTTGTCTTTAGAACGAGTGGAAGACGTATAAATGGAAGTTTTGTCTAAATATACATTAAATACAGAACCGTTTGAAAAGGAACGACCGTCCGGTAATGTAACAACAACGTCGTGATCAATGTTTACAGGACTCTTTGTAAAATAAACTGTATATGCACCGTATGTTGGCGTAACCTCTTGTGTAAAAGGTGCGTCAATACTGCCTAAAAGATAGATGTCGATTGTACCTGGACCACGAACAGAAAACTCGTTATCTGGATCAACGACAACCGCATCTTTCACGTTAGGGTCTTCGTATACTTTTGCCAAGTAAGAAGCTACGGTACCAAAAACTGTACCACGTAAGCGAAGTCTAATACGTTCAATAAGTTCTTCTGTTGTCTCCTCTTCAGTACCATTTGTAATGGCTGTTGGGTTATAAACAACAGAAACGCCGCTCACAGAGCCTTTAATTTGGTTAATTGCTCCAGCAGCGACGTTGCTTCCTATACCTTCAGCTTGTGCCTGAACGGTTACAGTACATTCATAATAATTTGTAGAAGGATTTAATGTAGTAGTTGAAGTAATATATCCAGGGGTTACAGTTACATAGGTCTTTATACCTGTTGATTCACCACTTGTTGTTACTGTAGTACCAACTGGGATTGTAAACACCTGACCACTTTCTGGACGCTCGGCTGCACCAAAACGAACTACGCCTGTTGCACGCGTAGCTGCAAGACGATAAATGCCGTAAGAAGACCCTAATTTGTCTGCTTCATCGCTACTGAAGGCTGTTGCATCCAACAAGTATAAGCGGCGAATACGGTCTTGTTCCGTATATAAAGCTGCTAACTCATCTGAAAAAGCGTCTACGCCAATGTCAGTAGTAACGTTACCAGATACCAAATCGATTTTAGGATTATCGTATGCTATTCTGGTTTTTAAGTCTTCTCTAATTTGTTCAGCTGTTTTTTCCATTTACAACCTCTAGATAATTATCGAAATGATTTCATTGATACTTTTGTTTACAGTATCCATTTCGTTTTGTATAGCTGCCTCGAGTGCTGCTTTCTTTTCCTCTACTACTTTTTCTGCATCCGGTATGACCTTCTCAATTTGATTGTTTAGATTAGATACATCTTTTCCGGATTCTATTACACCGTAAGCATTGTTTAATACCGTCATTGGTGTAATTGGTGTTGGTAACGGTCCACCGTCACCCATAAAACTTCCTGGTTCTTGAATTACTTTTAAGTATGCATCAACATCTGTATTAAGAACAACGTGGTAAGAAATCGCACGATCTTGTTCGTATTTCAATGTTGCTTCTGCGTTCTCCAGGTCTTTCTCAGCTTGTTCACGTGCTGCCTTAGCATCAGATACATTCTGTACTAGTTGTGGACCATCTTTGTATCTGTTATATAAGTACGGAACAGCTGTTATTGCTTTTACAAAGTCCAGTGAGGACATGTTGTAATAAAATCGTACCCCTCTGTTTTCGTATAGGTTCTTTAAGTTCATAGTGCTTTAAGCTCCCCATACGAAATTACTGCTTCCCCTGCTGCTTCTGCGTCTCCCATTACTTCACGTGCCATCTCCTTCGTAAAAGACTCAACTGAGTCATCAGATGAGAAGTTGCGTGGTAGTATATCGCAGCGTTGCAAATAATTTAAGTTTCCGTATACGTCTGGCGTAACTACACCATATTTACGTTCATCTGCATCGTAGTAAAATAATGGGTACGTATCATCAATGTAAAAGAACGTTACAGGACCTACACTATAGTATGCTTCTTCCGGTTGAACGGTTGTTACGCGTGCTGTCTTACTTACTCCGGCTGAAAGTTCAACACCGCTCACTCCGGTTGAAATATGCCCATGTAATCTGTCTCCAACCTCTACTGAGGTTCCACCAAGACGCACAGACCCGTCGGCGAACAGTCCTAAATAAGAACTGTTCCCGTTGGCACGCATAACTAAATTCCGTGCATCCATAAACAGATCCCCCAGATCATTACCTGCAATGCGTATGTCGTTTACTCGGTATGTATAGTTAATATGCACCTTTGAGTTTGCGCCTATATATCCAACAATATTTGGAGTAATTTCAACATAAGCAAAACTATGGTTAATATCCAGGGTGCAGGGATTCGTGGTGGCACCATAGTCTCCTAGCTCCTTAGATAAATATGTATAGTTCTTAAACAGCTTTACACCCGAGCTAAAAGACGCTGACGTCTTATAACTCTTGCTTTGCGTATCGAACTCCAAAATATTAAAACTGTCAACGCTTACGACTTCTTGTCCATCGGCTACAGGCAGTGAAAACTGCGTTTGCCCTTGTGTAGCATCAACAGTAATAGACGCTTGTATGCATCGTCCGGTTTTTAGGTCGAACACAGAATATGAACATCCTGCATCTGGGCCAACTGTCTCTTCCGGGCTTCCAATTGTCAAATCGACTAATGTATTTGTACGGTCTGCAACAGGTCTTTCGTATACAGGTTCTGTATTTCTAACATTATCCTCTGATAAAACTGTTGACCGTGTTGTTCCATCCACTGCTACTACATGAATGGTACCGTCGTTCTTAAAATGTGTGTAAGACTGTGACTTACCTTTTACTACAATCTCACCTGACTTAATCGGTGCTACATACCCAAGTTGACCAAATCCATTTGAATCTGCGGTTGTAGCTGCTAAAAACTGGTCTTTAGCTAAAAAACCGATAATAACAGGAGGGCCATCTTGCTGGTGTACACAAACAGCAATGTCATTTACACACGGGAGAGCATATATTCCACACCCATAAACGGTTGAAAAAAACGGTTTAATTACATCAATGCTACCGTTTACAGGGTCCAACGTATCTAGCCAAACTAAGTCTACTTTGCCGTATTTGTCGCTCTCTTCGAGTGTGGAGGCATCATATACTTTTGTGACTTTAGCGTACCGGATATATTTTGTTATGTCTTGCTGCCCGGTTACGTCTCTGTTCTCGTCTACGGCTAGAATTTGCTCTTCCATTAAGCAATACCTCTCTATATACAACCTAAGTGTTCATTAGTTGCTCTTTAGCAGGCTCAACTAAACCAGGAACAGCAAGGTCTGTAAATACGTAGCTTTTGTGGTCAAATACGTCTGGAAGCTTATTAGGATCGGTAATTCTTGGAATGTCAATATAGAAGAGGTTAAAAGCGTTCTTTTCCTCATCAGACAGTGCACCAGCACCACCCTTTTTATACAATCCGGAGGATTCTAATAATTTACTAATAGGTTGATTAAGTTTAGATGTTAATGAGGCAGACGTAACAAAACCGGTAACATCTTTGTTTGCAAATAGCCATCCGTAGTTGTATACCAACTCTTCAAATGAAATACCGGAAACGTTGTCCCACAACATACCGTTGTAGCAGCAAATAGCTGCATTCTTTGTACACAGATCAGCACTACCTGAAAACATGTGCTTATACTGTGCATATACAGTTGGAGCAATCTCGTTTTCCTTTAAGAATTTATTTTTAATAGCAGTTAAAAGTCTCTCGTTTTCTGTAATACGAACATTACCAGTAAAGATGTTCTTATATTTAGTACTATCGCCTTTAGAAGAGCCGACATAGGATTTAAGAGAAACAACTGGCTTTTTACCGTAGGTCGCGCCCATTGAATATGTACAAGTATCTCCAGCACGATAGTTTATACTTAAACTCTCACAGAAGTAAATAATCTCATCGTGTTGGACATAGTATGGTCTGTTAACATCCATACGAGAATCATACATGCCACGGATAACAGCTGAACGATACCGTTTATTTTGACGGTCCATCCATGACAACCCGTAAAGCAATAATGAATCTGCGTTTTCAATACCGATAACTGAACGATTTCTACCAGCTCTTACCCCGAATTTCTTAATTAAAACTGGATTGAGTACGATAGTTTGCAATAGGTTTAACGGTCCACCAATTACCCAGCTTCCTGATAAACGAATCCAGTTTACAATACGGGTCTCATCCGACGTCTTTGTGTATGATGTCATATACTTACGCTTTAGAATAAGTGGGTTTGTATCAGCATCTAGTGTTGTTGATGGACGCTGTAACAACATTGCACCAGTGTCTATTTTACTGTCTGCATAATCACGTGTGTTCAACGTTGTAAGGTCAAAGTTATATGGAGCAAAACGAACAATACCGTTGTTATTTGTGTAGCAAAGGAAGTTTAGTTTGTCTGCAATATCATTTACAATTTCTAAATTTGTTTTCCAGTTACTAAATTGAATTGAAAGACCTAGACCTTGCAAAACGAACGAAGGTTGAGATGTACCATCAATGACAGCAGCAATCTCACGGTCCTCAATTGAAGAATTAGAAGTCAGGGTACCTTTGCTACGCTGTTTCATAATTAAGTAGGTACCACGATCACCTTTCTTCAAAATATCAATTATATTTTTTGTACCTTTTGATTCTGATAACTTAGGTCCGGTTACTGGGTCAGCAATCGATGCTAAAGCTGTCTTTACGTAATCGTTTGTTAATTTAGTTTGTTCTGCGTCCATGAAATCAGCTTCTGTTTGCGGATACTTACTTGCTGACTTATACCACAAATAGTTGAATAACGGATCACAGAAGTTTACTTTACGCCAATATGTACCTAGTGCAGCTTTTTTATTTCTAGTAACTGTTTCAACTGAAGCAGCAGGAGACTCTTTTGTGGTAGATACCAACTCCTTTGATTCCTTGCTAGAAACCTCTTGTGTTTTTATCTCATTAGACCCTGTTTGTTTATTCTGGGAGTCAGTAACAGAGATGGAGGTTGCTTCTGTTTTGGTAGTTACAGATTGCGTTTCAACCGTCTTTGCTTCATTAACATACTGTTTTACATACTCATATACTGGAGTAGGGTCAACTGTAAAAAGTTTAGCTTTTCCGTCATTCTCCAACTGCCTTGGTTGACACTCAATATATGTTAATGCTTGTGCAAACATGAACGGAAGAAATTGATCAATTGAACTGAACATTTTTTCCGGAACACAAAAAGCAGTAAGCGGGTTGTTCTCAGACTCTTGTCTGGACATTGATGGTTTAACGTTCGTTCTGCTCAGTTGCAAATACTTTAAGTTGCAGTCTGCATACAAGGTAATTTCATGGAATCCACCAACATCACCAGCCTGTACTTGTGAAACGAAACCAGAGAACACTGGACGTACCTTACCTTCAAAATCAGGTAAAAAAATAGTAATCTGGTCCATAGGTTCAATACATACAAGTGCTCTGTTCGTTGGATCAGAATCTTTGTCACGATTAAAGTTGTATTTCTCTTTATCGTTTTTAAGTTTAACAGTAGCAGTACTAATTCCTTGAATAACACGATTTATGTTAATTGAGCTAACATCTTTGTTGTTGCATTTTACAACAGCCTCTGTAAGAACATTCATTACGTCTTGGTTACGCTTGGTCTGGTCAACTACATCAACAATTGCATCACTTACAGGATTGTTACTTTTTTCTGTAGAATATGCAGCAAAGTCTGTTTTTTCAGGTGCTGCATTCCACATCGGTGCTTTAACAGATGGGTAACCTGTGGAAATGGATGTTATGAAAAAACCTCCTAATGAACTGAACAAGGCTTGTTCCATTTTTTGACAAAAATCTACGGCAACAGACTTATTATCATCTTCGGATGATTCACTACCTAGCTTGTAACCTTGTTTTGTTAGCGTCTTACGATACCTTGAGTTGAAATCCTTAACTGTCATTGATTTCATCTTTTCAAGGGTTGCAGTACCGATTGTATTTACATCTGTCTCACCTTTACCAAAAACAGTACAGTAATCCTTGTATGCTAAACACCTGTCTAGTGATGACCGAGTAGGAATTTGAATTACATTATCATTTATAAAATCGTAATACTTAACTATTTTCTCTCCAATCAAATTCAACAGAATAGCATAATAACGTACACGGAAATCCAACTCAGACATCTCTACCGTTGACTTTGTTGTTACGTAGTTTCTTGTTAAACATCGGTCTAGCAATGCATCACGATTACGTTTTCTGATTTCCCAAAAATCTAAATCATATGCAAAGAAAGGAACTCCGCCCTGATATAAATCAGCCCGCTGCTTATCAGAAATCATCCTACTACCTTCAATAACAGTTCCGCCGTAGGAAAATAAGTATGAATCTAGTTCTATGACAGCCAATCTTGACTGTGGACATGGGTCCCAAGAAACAAACGTAGCAACAGTATCATAAAACTGAGCAGCTCCTTTCTTTATTCTGCTTGCAAGATCTGTACCGTTTTCAAGTTCACCAGTAACTTTTATTGCTCCACCTTTATAAACTACTGTTGTATCAAGCCAGTTTCTAAGCTTGCGTGCTGCCTTCAGCTTCTCACTCTGTTCCTTTGTGTTAATGAACTTAGAGTACAGACCAGTTAATGTGGAACGAAAGTTTTTTATTTCTTTATTGTAATGTTTATTTTTAAGAATACAGTCAATCAATTCTGCTAGACGCTTATCAAATCTAGATGTGGAATATGTCATGTAAAGGTCACGCATTTCTTGTTCGCCAATTACAAAAGGCTCAACGTTATGTGGAACATCAAAACGCCACTTGTAAGCCATTATGGTGTTAAGTGGTAGTTTACCAAACGCATTAAGCATGAACTCTTTAGTTATTTGTTGTACGCACCCTTTTCCGTTACCTTTTTCGTCAACTTTCCAGAACTCAACCATTTTAGGTTTACCAATATAGACAGGTACATTATTATCAATAAATAATGCCTGGTTTTTTATTAGACGTTCTGTAGTTGTAGAACGAATATAGTCTTCGTCGGTACCATCAGGATTTAACTCATCATGGTCAGTTTTATCAAATACGTACACAACTACATGTTTATCTAAAATTTCCTCAAGAGGTGCTACTGTTGCGGTCTCAAGCTGACCATATGACGGACTTTTTACGTTAGCTGGTTTTAATCTGAAAACCTCTAGCTTTGGATCTTTTCCTAACAACTGATTGCTATTTTCAAAGTATTGTGCATGCAAATAGCACATAGGACTGCTACTGATAACTAAGTTTTGGTCAAAACGAATAACTAACGGTTTTATCTCAGCTGCAGTTTTACTATACTCATTCCACAAACGAAGTTTCTCTTCATCAATACCACTCGCTTTCCAGTTATAGTGAGGATACTTCTCTTTTAATGCGGCAAGTTTATTTTCATCATACACCTGGTAGAGAATTGCGACAGCACGAATAGCCAGACCACCTGTTTGGTCTGGTTTACTGAAACGACCCATGTAGCATGGCGGTACATAGTTACGAAGCGTTCTTGTCAAAATGTCTGACATGTCAGCAGTTGATAAGAAAGGCTTACGAATTGTTACCGCAGCAGGACGCTTTAAGAACGAATTATTACGCTCTTTGAAATCGTACTCGTCTTGGTGTAATGAACTCATAAATCCTCTAGAATATGCTTGATACTGTCTTGAAAATATCTTTTAGAAGAGACCCGAGAGTTGTAACTGTGCTGGTAAGACCCCAAGCACCGGAAACTATACGTCCTGCACCTGTTGTTACTAACATTGTCTCAATCCAGTCATAGGTTGTACCAGTTACTAAAAATTCAAATGTTACACGGTTTACAAAGGGTTCAGAACCATCTTCTTTCCATTGCATCTTTGTGAAAAAACCAGTATAAATACACCCTTTGTAATAAATAAATGTGTCTGTAAAAGTATTTAAGTAACCTGAAAGTGTGGCCTGACCAGGCTCCGTATATACGTTATCATCAACTAGCTTTTGATACGCTGCATCTTTACCGCTTCCACTCTTAGATATTAAAGAAGCAATACCACTAACAGCAGTTGCAACAGTTGTAGCACCACCGCTGAGTACTCCCATTGTAATACCACCAGCTATTTTACCAGCCTGACCTAGCAAATCTCCTGTACGGTATGCAATCTTACGTTGGTCTACATCGAAAAGCGTTTGTAATGTAAAGAGTTCTGGGCTAAATGTTTTGTCTTCGAGATCAAATCCTGTGGTCTTTGTATTAACACCAAATACTTGTGCGATGGAACCCTCTTTCTTAATAAGAACTTCACCACGCATGATGGTAGGTTTCTTACCCCAGTGTTCATACACATAACCGCCAATGGTTTTTGTCTGCCTGTACTCTTTCTCCATACTGAAAGTGAGGTTGTTTGGGTTCTGGGTAAACCTAAACATAAGAGGTATCGCCAAGTTTCCAATGATAACTTGGTGTTTATGATATGCGTCGAAAGCTCCAACGCTTCCACTTGTACTATCGTATAATGCCATTAGTAATAATTCCCGACAGCTTTACGACCACCGGAGCTGCCTTGTTTTTCTGTATTTTCTTGAACAGCAACTTTATTGCCGTCCAACGCATCTGCCAAACGTTGCATCCACTCGTGTGAATCTTTTGTAATGTCTGTTAAAGCCTTAATGTTTTCAGAAAGTGCCATACGGTCTGTTTTTACATCTTCCTCTTCTTTGGCTTGTGCATATTTCAAATAATCTTCTCTAGATTGTCCTGACAATCCTAATCTATCTGCCTCAATACGCTGTAAGTTCCAACTTGCTGCAGCATGACTACCAATACCTGGGAGAAAACTAATAGGTAGTGTAAACAACCAATCACGTACGTGTTCCATTGGTCTGCGGATAGCATCTAAAGTTGCTGCTTGCTTTGTAAGTACGTCTTTCTCTGTTTCTGAAATACGTGTAAGTTCTTTAATTGCGTCTTTGTTACCAGATGCAGCCTCTGAAAGAAGTTCCATTGCGTGTGGGTTATTATTTAATGCAGACCCACCAAACATATCGAAGATACCGCCAACAGTTCCTTTGAAGAATGCATCAGCATCAGTACCATCGCTATTACGTCTTAAAACATTTAATAAAGTTCTTGAGTTTTCTTGCCAGTTTGTAACACGACCAGAAGCATCCCTGGAACGTGCAACCATGTTGTAGTAGTCTTGTGCTATGCTTCCTGTCCTGTTAGGATTCATGGCAATTAAGTTCAAACGATTTTGTGAAGACATTTCATTAAAACCGTTGAACATGTTAATAAATTCTTGTGTGGTAAGCTTTCCAGTGTTCAGTTGTTTACTGAATTTATCCAAAGCAGCAACGACAGTTTCTATGCTGTTGCCCATTCCGAGCATGTCTTTTGTGATTGCATCGACAATGCGTGCTTGTGAACCAATACCAAGTCTTACACCGGCATCTGTTTCACTACGTTTAGCAACAGCACCCATCGCTGTAACTAAACCACCCACACCAAAAGAACCGTCTCCTTTTGAAAAGAATGAACCACGACTTGTCTGGGTACCTACATACATTCTGCGAAGGAATTCAGCATCAAGAGTAAGCCCCATTCGTTGTCTTAACGATTGTACGTCAGTAGCCATTGCAGCTGCATCACGCACGTTGAAACCAGCACCGGTAAAACTCATTAGCATACCGGCAATTTGGTCTTCGTCACGTAAACCTCTACGACGCATACCACTACGATATAACAAATAGTCTCGTGAGTTGAAACCTACGTCACCAAACATCTGGAAGTTACCGCCGGCACCCATTGCCATGCGTGAGTATACAAACGCATCACCAAGTAAAGCGTCTTTATTCTCTTTCCATCCCTTTTTGACTTGGTCACCTACTTTTTCAAGTGTCTTTTGTAGTGCATACATTGCAGCTGCTAATGCAATTGCACCGATGATACCACCAGCTGCTGCTCCTGCTGTTGCACCAGCTGCGGCTGCTCCACCTGCAGAAGCGGCTGCAGCTCCACCAGCTCTTGCTGCTGCTCCACCTGCTGCACGTGTTGCTCCGCCTGCTGCAGCAGCGGCATCGGCACTTCCTTGCATCCAACCTTTCACTCCGTGGTAAATACCTTTACCAGCATGGAATAACATTTGATAGTTATTTTTTGCATGGGTAAGATTGTAAAGTGAATCGTAAGCACGTAGTGTTTGCTCCATAGGAGTTCCACGTGCTGCTTGTATACCACGGAGTGCTAAATTATGTTGTGCAGAGGACCATGTAGAAGCATACGCGGAATTTATGCCCAAATATTTGGCCATAAACTGCAGCATGCTTCCGTAGCTATTTCCTGCTGATGGTGGGGTATTGTTTTTTGAACTCTTTAACCAATTAAGAAGCTCTCTTGTTAAGTTGTCTTTATTTGATGATTCATGAAACTTTCGGATGAAATCAGCGGTAAATGTTCCATGCTGCCGCTGAATTTGAGAAACGATTTTTAACAGTTCTTTATCACGACCAGACTTGGCAGCCTTAGATAATTCTCTAAGTTCACGTACCATTTCAGCTTGTCGTTTTTCGTAACCACGAGCGACCTCACTAGCACCATCTAGCTTACCAAGAATCTCACTTGCTAGATTTAGTAAGGCTTCTAATTTAGGAGAAACAGATTCAGAATTGTTATTGGTCGTTTCGTCAGCCATGTTTATTTCTCTTTAAGTTTTTCTGGATCAAGACCCATATTACGCATCATTACGTCATACAGGTTATCAACTTTAACGTTTTTAGCTTCTGTCTTTGCAATGCGTTCAAGCTTGGCTTTCCGTTGTTGTTCCTTCTTCTCGATTGATGAGTATAAGTCAATATTTAACCAAGGCTTCAATGCATTAAAGACGTCTTTAATTGTTTCGTTTAAGTCTTCCCGATCTTTGTCGATTTGTTCACAGACCCAACTGAAAACTTCGGGGTGTTTCAGTGTCTCTCTAAAGACTTCCGATCCTAACGCTTTGTGAACTTGCCACAGGCGTCTTCCTATTGGGCCTTCGAATCTTTTTTTAATGCTTCAATGCTTTTTTCATGCTCTGTAACTAGCATATCGTAACACGTATACAGATTTCTGATTACAATATCATCGAATTTACCAAGAATCTCAGCAAGTAAGTCTACTTTAGACATGCTTTCATTTCCTGGTTTGCTTCTCAAATCTGCTACTTCGGGAATAGCCATTACATCTACGCCGTTAATGGCTTCGATTGAATAGGCTAAGGTGAGTTTGCGTGATAAGACTGCTTTTGTTACGTCTGTTACAGCTAAAAGGTCTACACGTCTGAATACATCTGCAACTTCATCAGTTGTTAATGTACGAAGGGTGAGCGTTACTTTGCTCGTCTTAAATGTCTTTTTTGTTGTATGTCCTGCAAATAACTCAATCAATGCGTCCATGATACTACTCCTCTACTGTGCTTGGTGTGGGGGCTTTATGCCCCCACACTAAATTAACTTAGTTTTGTCCGAAAGGATTACCTAAGGTTCCACCTGCGATGTCGCCATCAAAGTCTGAAGATGGAACGTATACAATGTCTTTGAAGTCTACGTTCATTTGTTCAACAACACGAATGTCTTGCTCATTCATTGATTTAGGCATTGTGTAGTTGCGGATGTAACATCCGGTGTAGATGATCTCATACAATGTATGACCTGTTGAAGGGTTCAGCCAGCGTTCAACTAAGTCGAAAGGACGTTTGTTGTAAGGCAAGGCTGGTGCAATTGCTTTGTCGGTTGGATGCGGTGTTGTGAACAACCCGATACCGTTTACTTGGTATAAAGAAACCATGTGTAATGCAATTGTGCTGGAGTTCACTGGTCCGGGGATCAGGTCACGGCAGCGAGATGGGTTTCTGTTACCAATCACGAAGTTGTAAACAATGTTACGTGTTTCGTTTACGTCAAAGTTTTGTGCCATCCCAACAGGTGTTGAGTAGTACGTACCAGTTGAATCTGGAACACGTACGAATAACTCTAATGAAGTTACTAACCGTACTTTACCTTCGGGGTTAAGAACGTCAGTTGCGAATGTGAAATCAATATTCGGCATGTTCTATTCTCCTTAGATTGTCACCATGAATGAAATGTAGATGTAGTTCAACGGTCTGAGGACTGCGAATGCCATCTTTACGTTCACTCTGGTCGTGTCTTTAGCATCAGGGGTTACCACGATGTTAGACTCGTCGTAATCTTGTACAAGGCTACCGGTCATCTCATCAAGCATCAACATAATTGCTGTCTTGATGGCTGTTGGGGTTTTGTTCCGGTCATAGAAGTGCCCAATAAATTCCTTGTCCAAATTGTATCTGATGGTTTTCATTACTTCGTCTTTAATGAGTACCACAGATAGTTCACGATTGTTCTGGTTGGTATTGTCAGTTGTTACTGCTTGGTTTACTGTAACTGCTGCATTGCGAGTTACGAGTACTGTTGTACCAGCTGCGGACATTTTCTCAATCTCTGAGCGAATGTACTCACGGCTTAAACCATAAATACCAGCAGGATTCTCACGTGTTAAAGGCTCAGCAACTGTGCGGTTGTTGTTTGTTGTCATACCTGCTAATGCGGCAGCTGCATAGATGGAAGATACGCCTGGGAATTCGTGTGAATCACCATTCTCGTCTTCTACTAAGAGTGTTACACCTGCAGGAGCAACGTTAACAATGCGTTGTTCTTTGAATGCTTTGGACTGAGCAACTACTGCATCAGGAGCATCATCTAACGCTGCAACCCATGCTACACGTTCTTTACCGTTCTCTGTTGCAGAGTCGATAACTACTTGTTTTGCAAGCATGCTTTGAATTGCTGCATTTTGTGGGATACAAACGATTGTTTGGATCTCGTAGTCAGAAAGTTTCTTTACAGCTGTTTGTACGTTCGCTGCAGATACCGTTGGTTTGCCTGTTTCAGCATCAACACCAGGTACAACTTCACAAATGTACATTACGTTAGCACCGTTGGTAAACATCAAACGGGCTGCTGCTGTAATTTCGTTTAATTTCCACTCACCGTCCTCTTGATAGCATTCCGGACCGTAATAAGCGGTTACAGAATCGAGGTCATCAAAAACCTTTACTTCATAGTAAGATGAGTCTTTTTTAATTTTTAATGTAACATAATAAGATGCCCCACGGACTGGTGCCACTGGGTCTGCATCTTCTGCTACTTCTTGGTCTGGATGTAACCAGATAATTTTGTTGCCGTCTACTTTATAGTCGGCTGCAGCTTCGGCAGCTGCTACAGCTGCTGCATTTTCTGCATCGATTGCTTCCTTTTGTTCTGGTGTAGCATCCTCTGGATACTCAATTACTTCCGGTGCTTCATATGCCTTGTATTTAGGCAAGTTAGAACCGTACGCATTGACATAATCAGAAACGCAATAGACTTCCAGAACATTTGCGTAATCGTATTCAAGTACGTCTGTGGATCCTTCTGTTGCGCGTACTACTGCATGGTTGTTGACGTTAAGCGTGGGCGTAGCATGGCCTACGAGCCCAGCCGCTTTCAATCTTTGTTCAGTAATAGCTAACGCTGGATTCACTTCTTCCTGGATGTATACGCCAGGAACTGTTCCTAGTTTAATTGTAGCCATCTGTTTCTCCTATTTTGAAGGAATTGTAATGGTACGGTTTTTAGTTGGATCTATAGGATCCTTCTCTACTATACCATTCATTTTTATTTCTTCAATTAAAATCTTTTCGATACGATCAAAGTCGGTTATTTTGATATTCCAGTTTGTCACAAAACTAACTTTAATTTGCTCAACCTGCAACTGCTGCGTACCGATTTGTTTATAACGAGTTCCTTGTAAATCAACACCTACAATTTCAATGTTGCGTTTCTTCAAAACCCGGGTCCCGATGTGACGTAAAGCGGAACCAACTAAATCTGTTACTCTTCTACGTGAGGATGTATTATAATCGTAAACACCTATATTGCAATTAAGAGAATACACCCCGTGAATATTATAGCCCGTAACGACATTTCTAATTTCTCCATTTATTTCCTTGTCCTCACGTATCTCGGTTATCATTTCCTGACCGATTACACGATTGTACAAGTTACCTGTAACATCCTCTACAATGACAGAAGGTATATTCATACGCTGGGTATCATTGTATGTAGTTGTAATGTTGATGTTTGTTTCGGCCTGGTTCTTAGTCCACTTGTAGAAATCTTCTGGTTGCTTTGCGAAGTATTCACGAAGAAACCTTACTAATTCCTGTTGGCTATGAGTTTCTGCCGCTAAGCTAATTAACTCTTTCATGCTAGTGGTAGAGGACCAGGAACTTTAATGCGGTAGAATGCATGATTCATCTCAAGCAATCTCCACTTGAAGTCCTGTCTGGCATACATACCACCCAGCATAGGTGAACTCTTTTCAACAGCCGTAATGTCATAACGTTCTCCGTTGTGGTCAACGATAACGTCTCTGGGTGCTAATTTAGGCTGCCAAATAGTCCAGGACTTTGACTCTCTTACTGTACGGATTCCCAGATCCTCATACTCCTCTTTCTTGTCTCCGTACACCATTACAACTTTAATTAAAACGGGTGGTAAGAATGGGTCCTTCATGTCGGTTCCGAAACAGGTCGTACATCTTGTACCGAATCGGCATTTGTTATTGTCTGGTTCGCAGTACGGGCATCTCTCACCATACACACGACGTTTCAGTAACCAGACCCACTGACCATCCATTTGTAAAATCGATAATGTGCGACGTCTAATTTCCGATAAATACGGAAGTAACTGATTCGCACTGGGAATTGGTGCACCTGTACCACATGAGTAAATGGAGTAATCTCCTATGGTATAGATGCTATCCCTGTCCGCTGCACACGAAATTACCGCATCTTCCGGTGAAGTTGGTCTTGATTGCTCACCAACCTCTTTATTGCCGTCTTCATCAACGGTATACGCAGCAACGGTATAATAAAAATTGGGACGCTGCAATATAGTAAGCTCGTTTGTGTAAACATCATACGGCTCCGCATCATTGGTTGACTCAATTGTTGGCGTCTCGTCAATCCACACAGTTGTCCCTACTGGTATATCACCAACTTCTGTAAAGTTTCCATAAGGTACCATGGAACGGTAAATCTTGTATCCGTCTGCCCCTGTAACTGACGTGAACTCTACTTGATTGTTTTGTAGAGCCCCATCGTTTCTATTCAACAGGTTCAGTACTTTTACAGCTGGTGCTTCCAACATAAGCCACCTTATAAGACATTTAAGTCTTTCAAATCGACTTTCAAAGTGCCAACATAGTAATCCTGAGTACTTAAGTACCCGGATTGATCCTTTGCTGTAACCTTGATGTTTGCGTCAAAATTGACCGTGGCTGCGTTTTTTTCAACGCCTACCACTTCCCCAATATACCCAGCAGGTAAAACTGCTTCTGCAATGGTATATAACGCTGTTGGGGTTTTAATTAAGCAGTTCGTACTGGCAATTACATCAGCTGATGTTTGAACACGGGAACCAGGGAGCATCGGCTTGTCAGCTTCTTTTTCAAAGCATTTAACTTCCAGTACTGGAAATCCGTTTGAAATAAGAAGTTTGTGTAGTTTAGCAATGTCTGCTTTATCTGAAGCCAACACAACATGGACCTCTGTCTTACCGCCGGTAAGTCCTGTTTCTGTATCTGGCGTATACTCATTCGCCAACTCTGTGATCCAATCTTCCATACTTTCCCTCTATCTACTATATCCGGCACCGTATAAAATACGCATGAAAGAGGACATTTGTGCTGTGAACTTCGGATACCCGAGTCCAGCAGGACCAATACCCATACCGTAGTATTTTTTAATGTTCCACTTCATTTGTTTATAACGTTCCAAAATCTTATCGTTTACGCTGAGTAACTTACCATTACGGTCTAAGGTCATTGTCAGACCGTTATCATTGTACGAGAAGTCGTCAAACGACATGTCTGCTGCTACTAAAATCGAAGCTACTGAGGAGCAAGAAAACAAAACTGCCGTCTCCCAAAGTTGGGGGGCGGTGCTTAATGAATAACTGGTCTGAGGGGTCGTATAGTTAATATCGTCGAGTCCCATTTGTAACCAAATTAACAGTTTGTCATCACAGAGACCCTTTACAAATCTTGCTGGGAGTCCTCCGTTTCTTGCTTTATGCAGTAACTGTGGTACGTTCATTTATTTTCCTTATCAAGACGTTCTGATAATTTATTCATCATCGTTGTGAACGCCTGTGTCATTTGTGTCATCGCCTGCATCTGTTGCTGCATCAGATCGTTTTGTTTCTTCATTGATTCCAACACAGCATTTGTAGTACCAGACTGAGCGGGAAGAGCAGTGCCTTGAATGGCTGAGTCTTTTTTATCGCTCGTAAACATCTGCATGTTGAAGTATTTAGGTGCTGACTGATCAGCTGGTTTTACTTCCTGTGCAGCTACTGGTACGGCTACAGGTTCGGCACCGTTATCCAGTGATTTCCCCTGCTTGATGAGCTCAACTTCCTTTGGGTCCGTATAAATGTCTACCATACCGGATTGTTCCAAAGCGAAAAGCTGACCTTTGTGGTTCTCGAATCCTTCTTGTACGTAAGAATATGCACATTCAGTCCACTGATTCGGTCTAAGTACAATTCTTAAAGATGTAGCAGCAAGGTCTTCACCCATATTGAAACCGCCGTGTACATCGGATAACACTACTTGGATAGGGCCTCTATAAAAAATATAGATTTTACCCTGATAACCACTATACAGTCCTCTTATCATTTACAACTCCTTTGCTTAGCTTGGTACTACAATTAAATTGACTATTCGGCGTCTTCTGCTTCTTCAGCAGCTTCTTTTTTGGAACCAAAGATCTTTTTGAACCAGCTCCAAATACCTGAAGCTACTTTTGTAATCTTGGTGATCCAATCTTTGCCGAACCATTTGTTTAACATTGAGATACTGCCGTCAATCATTAAACCAATCAATTTGGCTTCCACGGCATCTGGTAAGTACTTAATGTTGCAGTATTTCAAAGAGGCTTCAATTGCCAATTCGCGTTTATCTGCAGAACTTAAAGCATCACCAATCTCTTCTACTTTTTTCAAAATGTCAGGAAGGATTTGTGCTACAACAGCAATAACTTCAACTGTTTTCTTACCTTTAAGTGACTTTACTTTACCGTGTGCTTCTGTTACGGAAGCTACGATTTCAGCTAATAATTCTTTTTCTTCTTTAGCCATAATTACTCCTATAGTAATCTCTTATCTTTGTTAGGGTCGTTGTCGAAAGGTTTTTCAACACGTAATCCCAACTTTTCCAGACAGCTGACTATGTTCATAGCCATTGTCTCACATTTATCCTCAAGAGGGGATGCTTTACCAAATTTAATGGTAAACTTATATCCGAAGACCTTATTACCGTTATTATTACTGTAAAAAAATCCCATGATATACCCTCCTATTTACAACCTAAGTGTTCAGTTTACTACTCTTAAAACCCCGGGAGATAAAACTCCCCCGGGGTTTATAAACGAGACTTATTTCTCTAAGTCTAAGTGCATGATACCTTTGGTGTAGCGGATGATGAAACCGAGATCTTCCCAGATCAAGAAGTCATCTGTCATGCTACCGATCATTTTCTGTGTTTCAACAGTAAGATCGGTACGGATGGCCATTACACCGACTTTCTCAGGATCAGTTACGATGAAAGCATCGTTAGGGCTGATGATTTGAATGTCTTCGATTACTTCTTTGCCTTCTTCATTGCGATAGGCGAAAGATTCACCGTTCGGTACGTTTAAGATGGTCAAGTTCCACACTTTACCCATAATACCTTTCTTCATATTTTCATTGGATTGCTCCGGCATGAAAAGAGGTTGAGAGGCATTTTGGTCTGTATGCAACATCAAGAGGTCTTTTTGTGCACGTGGATTGATGATCATTTTGTTCGGGTTGATACGGGCTTCCAACATGTATGTGATGCCGGCTGCTACCATATCGATACCTAAACCACCGTTTACGGTTTTCAAGTTCGGGTATTTTGCTGGGTCGTTGTAGAAGGCGGCTGGATCGGTTGCTGCTACTTTCAAGAGTGAGAAACCTTTCAAGTCTTCTTCTGACATAACGGCTGATTTAGCACGTTCTTGTGCACGTGTCAAAATATCGTATTTACGATAGTTTGATTCATTCCAACGAGTTTTCGTAAGAATGGAGATCGGTGTCGTGTTGATACGTACACGATCTGAGTTGATGTGCACTGCTTCCGGTAAACCGTTCATAGCGATTTGATACGCTTTTACGGACACGTCAGCATCCAAGAGGGCTTCTTCACCGAGACCCAATTGGTAGGTTGCGTATACTTGACGTACACGAGATTCGTGTAACAAGTCACGAACTAACGGTTTCATCATTAAGTTTGCAATGACGTTTAAGCCGTTAGGTTGTTTTGCGATTTTTGACAATTCTGCTTCGCGGACTAAGTAGTTCGCTACGTTGGTCATATCTTTTTCCATAATTCACATGTCTCCTTAACTTATTTAACCGCTTTGAAGAAGAGGATATCGGATGCGGCTTTAGGAGCACGAACTACGAATCCTAATACTTCTGCGCCGAGTTTGCCTTCTGTACCTGCTTCTGTACCTAATACGCCATCAGCGTTTAAGTAAAGAGGTACGCCAGCTTGGGCATTGATTACATCTTCTGCAAATACTGCACCACGGCTGTCGTCCCATACGCGGAATTGACCGCCGAGGATGAAAGAAGCCACTGTGAAGTGTTTGAATGTACGATCGATGGTCTCATAGAAACCATTGAACGGTAAGAATTTTGTATCATCAGCTGCTAAGCCGATGTCTTGGAAGTCGTCACCACCTTTTGCAGGTTTTACGACTGGAAGTGCCGCACCTTCTTCGGTTACGAATTTTACATAACGACCAGAAACGATGTGGTTTTCTTCTAAGATAGCACCGGTTGCTTCCACTTTCGGAGGAAGACCAACGGTACGACCTAATTCTAATGCTGCATTGATCATATTATTATAATCTCCTTATGATTTAGTCCCAACCAAACAATTTGAGCAAGCGGTCTGTTTCGTTTTCCGCATTTGCTGATGCTTTGATGGTAAGAGCTTGGCTAGATGACGCTGATGTGGTCATAGCAGGGGTGCTCACGCCTTTCAAGCTGTTCATATAAGCATCCAATTGTGTTGAGTTCATACCAAATAAATATTTGGCTTGTTTATCGATTGAGGCTGCCATGGCACGGCCATTTGCTGCTTCAATTGAGAGCCCTTCTTTAAGTGAAGCTACACGTACTTGTTCATCAGCTTTGATGAAACCTTTGTTGCACATTAAAGCTACACACTCTTTTACTTTTGCAGATTTCTCTTTGATTGCTGCTTCAGTTTTCAAAGTATCGATCTGTTTGAGTAATGCTTCTTTTTCAGAGGCTTGCTTTTTGATTGTATCTTCGTAAGAAGCAATCAATTTGCGGTCTGTCTCTTCCTCTACTTTGATAGAGTTCTTAGCATGTGCTGACTCTTCGGTGTTGTTGCTCACTTTTTCAGAGCGGTTATCAGCACCATCGAGTAACAATTTGTCGCTTGGAATTTCACCATTCTCGGTTACACCGGGAACATTGTACTCGGCTTTCTTTGCAATGGCTTCATTCGCTGCGGCTTGTGCTTTTTTACCTTCTTCCGGGATCAGGTTTTTATCGGTTGTTACATCGCCTTCACCTGATGCTTTGGAGTGTGAGGATTTAGGGTTATCTTTGAATTTCCCTGTACCTGCCCACTCAGGACTGTAATGTGCTACTACTTGTAATACGGCTGCTGTGGTTGAAAGAACATCATGCACTTTGTTAGCTGCAAATGATGCTACCACTGCTTTACCGAATTCTTCACTTGTTGCATACGCTGAACGAACTTCATCTGTATCGATGTGCTCGCCAAACGCTGCTTTGATGTTGAATGATGCAAATTCTTGATTGCTCTTTGAATCTTTAATCATCCAAACACTGTCGCCAACGCTGGCTTTTTTATCCAATGTGGCAACTAAGTTAGCATACACGCCACAAGCTGGGGCGGCTGCTAAGTCACCCTCGGGAGCTTCTGCAGGAGCTGCTGCGATTGCAGTGGCTGCTTCTGCTACAGGCGGTACTGGAGCTGTAGTTTCAATTTGTTGAACTTCAGCTACTGTTTCTTTACCTAAGAACGGAAATGCTGATTTCAAAGCATCTAAAGCTGCTTTACAAGCAGGATCTTGGCATGCTTCTACAGCTTTTACTGCTTCTTCTAAAGCAGATTTCTGTTCCGGTTTTAATTGACCGTCTTTTTTCTCACCGGGTTTTTCGTCTTTTTTACCGTCTTCAGGTTTAGCTTCCGGTTTCTCATCTGATTTCTCAGTAGATTTTTCCTCAGCTTTGCCTTCTTCCGGTTTTTCTTCTTTGGCTGGGGCTTGAGCACCTTCGGTTTCTACAGTTGCGGTTTCTTCCACTTCTGCTACCGCTTCTTTAGCGGCTGTTTCCGGAGTTGCAGCGGCCTCTGCCGTTTCTTGGATTTGATCCATGTTTTTCTCCTCGGCTTCTGATGTAATTTGTACTTCCTCTTCAGCATTAACTGCTACATTCTCCGTGTTATCAGAAGCTGTTTTCTCTAAATTTTGACCGGTAACTGCGGCCAATTTCTTTAACAAATCGTCTGCAAAGCTAGACGCCTTGTTGTTTAATTCACTCATTTCTTGTTCTCCTTGTTCGTTAACAGTACTTTCTTGGCGTCTGTAGCCCAAGCAGTAAGTTTTTCTTCTAACGAACTAACAAAATCTTTTATTCCTTCTACGTCTTTTTTACCAGCCTCGGATAAATCCTGAGGCAAGCTATCAACAATTGGAGTGATAGCATACAGGTAGACTGGTATGTTTTGTTCCAAATGTTTCTCAATTTTACAGGAACCAACAGGTACTTTTTTACCATTTGGTAATGTAAATGAGATTTCATACTCAAAAGGTTCACATTCAGTTACAGAGTCGAAGAACTCTTCAGTATTCGGTTCGTTCTTTGCATCAATTTCAGTTTCGAGCGTATCTTCTGTTATAGCTGCGTCTTCAATTGTTTCTGCAGATTGTGCACCGATTGAAACAAAAATCTTGTTCATAACATCTGATAATGATGTACCAGAGCCACTTTTTGACTTACCCTTAATATCTGACCCGGACACAGTGTATGAAAAATTCTCTCCGGATCTAAGTAATTCAACTTTATATGGATGCTTACCATATTGCTCATTTGTTGGCGTAAGTTCCATAACTAACTGAACAGAATTATCATCTTTGGAAGCAAGGAAAGGAGCACTTAATGCAAACTCAAAACCTTTTGTAATTTTTGATGTTCTATTCTGCTCGTTTAATTTCTTTAAGCTAAGCACTTTTACATGGAATTCATTGTTTGGCCCGATATCAAACTCAGGTAAACCTTGACCATTAAAAGAAACGTCATCGTTCTTTTCTTGTTTAGTTTCTTCCTTTTGTTCACCAGCTGCCGGTTGTTCGCTTGCTTTTTGTTCCGATTGCTCTTGTTTTTCTTCTGTCTTTTGTTCTTTCGGAGCAAAACGTTTTAATGCAGCAGCATAAAAAGCCTCACCAAACCGTTTGTTACCAAGTGTTTCGCCTAATGTAATAAATTCATCAGCATGTACTTCCAAAAATCTGCGAATTTGCTCTGGTGTATATTTGCTAAAAGCAGAACCAAAAGCTTTTGAATTGGCTAATGTACCAAACATGTTTATGGCCATATCAACTAATTCGTCTTTATTGCTTGGGAATACACCATTGTACTCAGTGTTTAATTTGCCTTCAACTACGTGTCTGATTGCACGTAATAAACGTTGCAACATCTCTGGTTTAACACGTTTAACTAATAAATCTGGGTCATCCTCTGCAACCTTTTCTTTTTTGGCTTTGGGTTCTTCTTTTACTTCCTCAGCTTTAGGTTGCTCTTCTGTTTTAGCAGATTGGTCTTCCTTAACTTCCTGCTCCGGCTCTGCTTCCTCTTCAGTATATTCAAAATCTTCTGGGTAAGCAGCTACTCCATTTTTAATAGTGGAGCTCATTTGTTTAGCAATCTGATCTGCATGCTCACTTGGTAAAATCTCTACCAAGGCATTTTCTACAACAGGTGCTAACTCCTCACGAGCTTTCTCAGAATATTCAGGATTCTTTAATCCTTTTTCATCAAATAAAGCGTTAATGTCATTTGCCATGTCAGCAGGGTTGCTATCACCACTAATACCCTCTGCTAAAATCTGTTTAATTCCTTCACTGATTTCTGTCTTAAACGCTTCATATTTCTCATCTACTTTAGGAGCTTCCTCTACAGGTTTAGCTGCTTCCTCAGTAGGTTTATCGGTGAATAAAGCTTTTACTGCTTTTTTCTCTTCTGGGTTTGTTGGATTAAATTGTTTACGAATCTGCTTAATTACCTTATCGCTATATTCAGAACGATATTTATCAGCAAACTCTTTGTTATCACCAAAAGAGTCATCAATTGCCTTGTTAAAATCTGCTTTCAATTGCTCGTTATCAATGTCTTTAATATCCTGTGAAAGATATTCTGTCATGGCAACAGCAATTGCTTCATTTACTTTAGGAAGAAGTGCCTTAAACTCTTCTTCTTCTTTTTTAAGTTGGCGTTTAGTTTTCTTAGCAGGTTTTGCTTTTTTTGCTGTTTGTTCAGCATTAAATTGCTCTACGCCACCAAGGTCGCCATCATCGTTGTCAGGATTGATTTTATTAGCCTCTTTACCCGCAGTTTGCACGGTTTCCTTGACATTTTTATCAAGTTCTTTAAGGGCTGTATCACTGTTACGTTTTTCGGCTACCTCACCTACACTAGGTCCATACTCATCACGATAAATATTACGAAGAATAGCGTGTACCTCTGGAGGGAATGCTGTTAGATCTAAATCTTTTGATCTCGTATTTGTCTCAGCTGCTTTGTCAAATACCTCTTTTACCTCTTTTGGCAATGACTTACGTACGCGTTGAGCATATTTGTTTAATTTATCTTTAAGTGCTAAATACTCTTTTTGCTTGTCAGTTTTTTCGTTTTCAACATCCGGCTTCTCTTCAGTAATAGGCTTTTCTTCTGAAGCAGGTTTTTCTTCCTTTTTAGGTTCTTCATCACCCCAGCCAGATAGGTCAAAATATACATCTTTAAGAGGTTCTTCATTGGCTACATTATGAGTATTTTTTGGTAACTCACTGCGTCTACCATCTTCACCATCATATTCATTTGAAATCTGTTGTAATCTATCTGATAAATAACTACGTAATCCTTGTTGTGTAGCTTTTATTTTTGATTTAGGGTTCTCGGAACTAAGGTTCTGACAGATACTATTCCATTTGTCAGTAGGGAAAGTAAACGATACTTCGCTTACTGAACCATCATCACCACTGCTTGTTGTAGTTGTTGTAATTCCATCATCACCTACTAAATAGGAAACAAGTTCTTTAACTGTATCTTCATCATAAGAATTATCACCAAAAGAGAGTTTTACAGTAAAATTTTTACCCTCTCCTGCTGCTTTCCTTGAAATAGAAAGATTGATAGGGTCTGTATTGCTAAGCCATGGACAATATACTTCATTGGATGCAGCTGTTTTTACGAGTGTATTCTTATAAGCTGCTTCTTTCTCTGGTAATACAACACCAGTTGTCATAGTCAAACCGAATACAGCAACAGCTTCTTCAACAAACTTCTCTGGATTTTCTACATCTGGAGCAAACAGAATTTTTACAGTTTTGTCCGTTACATCGAGTTCTACGATGCCTTTATTTATGTATGGCTCCAAAATATAGTAGAAAAAGTCTGCCTTTTCTGGTGAAGAACAGTCTAATTGGTAGTACCCAGTATCTCTATTTATGGCCTCAACATACTCTCCAGTGTTTGCAGGTGTCTCTGTTGAAGGTTTTTGTTCCTCTGCAGGAGCATCTACAATAACTGTTTCTTCCACATTAGAAGGCGGTACAACGGTGTCAGACTGGTCTTCAGCTGTCTTATCAATACCGCCTTGCTGATTAAATACTTTGTGCATCTTGGCAGTAGGATCTGCCGGGACTGACACTAAGGACAGCTCGGTAAACTCTACACCGTGGTTGATTGAATAGTTTGGTTGGCCTGTATACGGATCAATATACCGCCCTAAGTTAGCAAGGTGCTCGCAAAACTCGGATTCACGAGTTGCTCTGTGGTGGCATACTGAACATTCTGCTTCTTTTACGTTAGCACCCATTGACACTGAATCGATAATACCGTCCTCGATCTTCATGGCAATATCTGGGTGGATCTGACGATCTACTTTGAATAAGCACGCAACGTATGTGTAGCCTTCATCGTCTTGACGAAGCTCGGCGGCTACAATTTTACCTACTGCGTTACGTACAGATTGTGTATTGTGGTCTAAGAAAATGTTGCGTCCAACGAAGGTAGGATATGCACGTTGGATCTCTTCCATTGGGAACAAGTCCCAGTTTTTGTTAGGAACTTCAGCTGTAACGGCACGGGCGATAGCATAGACAAAACGAGGGTCCTTCTGCTCAACAATAGATTTGCTGAAAGAATTCCCTAAATCTTGGTTCAAAGCTGCTGCTTTGATTTTTATTCCGCCTTTTGGTGCATATGTCGCCAAAATAGGCATTGATTGATTCGAATGTATATAAAACATTTAACCTGCCCGAGTTACAAGTATCATGTCTTCGCTATCAGTGCTCTTAAATACGAGTAAATGGCATTTACAGCCAACATGACTCCAATTATAAATAGGAGCGTTTTTATAAATCTCCACAATCGGTTCCAGTTCAAACTTCTGGAGTCCGTTTGCATCAAAATCAGGTTGTTTTTCACCTGTTTCTTGGTTTACTACGAACTTTAAGTTCTTTCTAAACCCTAAAAAATTTGCTAAATCGAGTCCACCGTCCTGGTTTACTTGCTCTTCAATATGAGCACACAACGGACATGGGCTTCCAAGATCCTCTGCATTGACCCACCGCACCTTATCATAGCCGTTCCTGAGCAAGTCATACAGCTTTGCATAAGAATTGTCGGTCGCAACCGCGATTTTACTTAGAGGTATCAAGATCGGAGCTCTTTTTGAAAGCTGTTCCGACCACTCTTGGAAGGAGCTCATCTGTTGGTGTCCTCGTAATTTTGCTCAAATCATACATATTGAGCGTATCGTTCATAATGGAAATACCATTATACGATGCTTTCTTTACTAGTTTAATAAACTGTGCTAATTTCTTCTGATCGTCAGGAAACAGCGATTTAGCAATATCAAGGATATTACCCATGATATGCTTCTGCACGCCGACTTTAATCAGTGCACTTATGTTATTTTCGTCGTTAAATTGATTCATTTGAAACTGTTCCCCTCTACTAACAACCTATGTGTTCAAAAAATAAGCCCCAACCAGAACAAACTGGCTGGGGCCATGGAATTAGCAGCAATGGAGCTAATTAGATTCTTCTTTTTTCTCGTCGGTTTCTGGCTTAATTTCGCCTTCACGCACGACGCTAATGCGAGTTACTTCGCCTCTTTTTTGTAACATAAATCTCTCCTTAGACGTTCGTCTCACCGCCGGTACCGCCCGCGCTGGCTTCACCGCCAACTGAGGTATCCGTGGGGGTTTCACTTTCGGAATTACCGCCACCTAAGGCAAAGTCACGTAATTCTTGATTGCCTTTACCGTCGGTAACATTTCCTGTTGCACCACCTGTGCCAGTAGGAGATGCGTTACCTGTACCTTTTGATACTGTCCCTGGGTTTCTTCCTAAACGACGATCTTGTTTGTCAAAGATTGTGCCTTTTTCATCTTCGAGACGTGTCATTTCGAGTGTATAGTCGAACTTCTCTGGGCATTTCTCAAATAATGACATAGTGGAAATTAAACCGTCTTTCCACATTTTGTAGCACATATCAAACTTCTCTTTATCTTGTTCTGGTTGTAAAGAGAGTTCCCAAACAAGATCAGGTACAATGTATTGTCCTTCCTCATCTACTAAGTTATTTGCTCTAGCAATAGGAAGTAAGATATTGATTTTTACAAAGTTTGCAAATAAGTCACGAACAACTGAATACTCACGTATTAAACGGTTAAGTGAAATGGTCTTACCTTGTACATTCGGACCTTCACCAAGCACAACCGCTTTATTTACGCCTAAACCGACCAGGATTTGGTTTTCTACGTATCCCAGGTCATTGTATATATCCAACAGCTTACCAGACACGCCAAGGGCTTCATATTTCAAATAAGGGCCATATACGATTGAGTACGGAGGCTGTTGTGTAGCGTTTGTAATCATTGTACGTACTTCTTCGAGCATTTCTGGGCCAGGAAGGATGGATGATTGCTCATCATTACCTAAGTGACCTACAGTCCATAACTCGATTGGTAACTGTGTTTTTTGAGCAACTGCGATTTGTGACATACGCAATTGATCTGCATAGATTAAATCTTTGAATAACGACTGAATAATTGATGTACCACGAGAAGAAGAAACATCAGTTCTACGGGCAAATACGAATACTTTTGCAGGTGAATATTTCTGACCAGTAAATACGTTTTCTTCTGTACCTTCTGTATCAAGTGGTAGCTTCTTGTTATTTTGTACTGCGTCTAACAGCATCGGGTCAATATCACGACGACCTTGCATGATAGCATCTTTAATGGTCTTTTTCATCTCTACTGTTGGGATGAGTTCAATCGTTGCATGACCGGTAAATAAGTCTTCTTTGTATTCTACCAAGGCTGGATCAATCAATGTGAAACGGTTCCAAGTACGACGTGCTGCGTTCCAATCACCCCACATTACTGCCTCACCATATTTATAATAAGACAAAGCTACATCTAATGTGAATTGATACCAGTCAAATGTTTGGTTGTGGAATAATAAGGTGTTAAAAAGTTTTGTGATGTTTGGATCTTTGTACTGAAGTTTGAAACGAGAAAATCCGTACTGTGCATGCATGTTTAAGATGGAGTGGATGTACGGATTTAAGTTATAATAAATCTTGCAGAAACGTAAGGTTTCAACACGTGATTTCGGCAACAACCAAGAATCTGGTGTTAACTCAGGTGAGTACCAGAATGTAGGCTGTTGAATTGAGTTTCCACCAACCATACCTGCATAATCGGCTTGTTTAGCCATTACAGAATTGTTAGTAGAACCATGGATCATGAGCGGGGCCGGAATCGGGTCACTCATTTTAGCTGGTGCAAATGTTTTTAATTTCGGTGCGTCTGCAGTTTTTCCAAGTCCTGCTTGATTACCTTTGATTATCTCCATCACTAATCTCCAATCTTCTTAACATCACGCTCGAAGTTGTTTATTTTATCAATAGCAGATCGGATGCTCCACGATATATTTTCAAGTAATTCAACGATCTCTTTTTTACGCTGTTCGAAGCCTTCGACGTTGACGCCTACATACTTGTCGTGTATTTGTCTGATGAACTCATCAATCCCAGCGAGGCCCTCTTTGGTGCCCTTACGTAAAATATACAACTTTTCGATGGAAACATACAAGTCCTCTAAAGAACGTTTTGCTTCCTCTTCCTTATCTAAAATTTCTTCATTGGTAGCCATCTCTTGTCTGATGATGGAATCTACCACGGTTGATGCTTCGTTTTCCATTATTTGTTACCTCCCCAGTACTTGCGGAGACCTGCAGGCATGTTGCGGTTTGCACCACCCTGCGAGAAACGATTCATTGTTGTACTCCCACTTATATTAGGAGAAACCAACCGTTCCAATAAGCCACGGCGTGTAATTCTACGAAGCTCATCTTGCATCTTATCAGCAGCCCAAACTGCCAACACACATGCGTTACAAGCATCGTCGTGTTCATCGGTATTTGCCGGAGCTGCAATCTGAACGTTTCCGTTCGTATTAACCTTACGCTCCAAGGCTGACCACTCTTCCATATGTTTCTTTAACAAGTAGTTTGTAGCCATATCGTGGGCACATGGGTACTTAAAGTAACCCGACCGTAACTCAGTAAATAAATTGTCAAACAATGCCATCTTATACGGCATGCCTGTAGATGGTTCAGAAGCCCGATAGCGAATACCTGCAATAGGTAAACCAGATCTGCTCAAAATATCTACAACTGCTGGACCCAATGATCCGTAATCTGCTGTTCCAAACCGACACTTAAATCTCCCTTCCGTTGGATGGATTACAGCAATGATTTCCTCCATTTGGTCTACAATGTCACCCTGCCACTCCTCGCAACGAACAACTTCTTTCATCCCATCCGGATGCTTACGAACTACTACCAATGAGGAGTAGTCCCTTTTAATACCTTGGTTAATCAACAAACCACCTGCTAAGTCTAAACCAAAGTAATACTCTTCGCCTTCTACACCGACTTGCATATACTTGTGTTCACCAACCATCGACTCTAAATCCTTATCTGTTAAGAACTTAGATATTGAGTCCACCCATTTCATTTCATACTGAGTATCAAAATCCTCTTCTGAGATGTTATTCTCTGACGGAAAATGATATTCCGGATGGTTAGGGAACCTTGCCTGCTTATACGATAGAGGCATATCGTTAATAATCGTGGTGGGGTAATCAACACCATCGATTGTTGTTGTACCTGCGTTAAACAAGTTCTCACACTTGTCCCATGGGTAGACCAAGTTGGTCCACGTTGGGTTATGGCAGGACTCATAAAAATGGTTTCTAAAGAGCGAAATACCAATCTTGATTACCTTAGGATTGGCAGCTGCTTTCAACATTGGGCTGATTTTCTTGTTGTAGAAATCAGAGGAAACCGCGTGGGCCTCGTCGATAACTACCATTGGAGCGTGGTAACCTTCTACCTGTGTTCCATCAGCCGCACCCAGAGCACGCATTCTGGATCCATTAAAAAACTTAAAATCTGCTTTATTACTATTTGCCCAGTCAATCTCTTTATATAGCGTGTCTTTACATTTGTTACATATTGACTGAATCTGCTCTAAAATACGAGTAGCCTGTGCAGCTTTAGGAGCGAAGAAGATAACTTCATAATCAGGGTTATCAATGCACATCTTGGTTGTACCCAACGCAACGGCATAAGTTTTCCCTGCGGAACGAGCAGCCAATATCGTTATGTTTCTGTGCTTTTCATCGCAAATGGTATTTATAATTTCGATTTGGTTCTTGTACAAATCGACTCCCATCTGCTTTGCCCAATTAACGACTGAACTGTTCATTTCGCACGCGAGTACTGCACGTTCGAATAACAACTCAACTATGGGTTTCTTCATTCAAAAATATTTCCTTTGCTTGCACTACAAATTACATCTTTGAACCCGAAATGTTGGCAGAATGCAGACATGTATTTTTCTACATCACCGTACTCAAAACCCTTTACTACAACAGCAACAATCCCATCGTTTTGTTCTTTTTCTTTTACGATAGGAAAGGCTATATGCTGTTTCAGTAACGATAGAAGTTTGTGAGTGTCTTTAACATTAACAAAAATCAACGTTACAAATCGTGGGTCTTTGTTCATTTTCCTAACAACTTTTCAAGTTCGCCTAACCCAAGGTCGTCTTTGCCTTCAGCTTCTTCAGATTTTTCACCTTCTTTTTCTGGTTTGTCTGTAGGCTTTTTCTCTTCTTTCTCAGGTTTAAGGTCTTTATTCTTATCTGTAAACGTCACACCGAACATCTTCTGTGCGAGTTTTTCATACCCAGCATCACTTAAGGATGGGGGAATTTTTCCAACATTGGCTGTAATTAAAATCTCTTCTACTTTAGCTTTGAAACTCTTTACATTTTTAGTAAGAGTCATCAGCTCTTGTTTAATAGCTGGATCTTTTGAAATCTCAGCTGCGAGTAATTGCTCCACTTCTTGTAATGCTGCTTGGTCTACATCAGGCTCTGGTTTCGGAGCCACTACTTGAGGAATTGAATCCTGCGAAGACCCATCGGAGTCTTTAGACTCTGCTTCTGGGAAAAGAGCACGTTTGCGTAAAGCATCTACACGCTCACTTCCGGATTTTTTTAATAAGCCATGTCTGTATAAGGCTTCGATAAGGTCTTCGTGGTTATTCATTTCAATTCCTATTTTGCTGCTTCCAAGCTGGCATCACGATCTTTGATGTCACCTTGTGCTGCTACTAATTGCTCATCGCTGAGCTCGCGTTTTTTCTCTTCAACTGGTTTACCTACTGCTGCTGTGGTATCAGTACCGATTGTACCGTTACCTGCTTGAGTTTCTTCAGCGGTTTTTTGAAAACCTGTGAATGAAATAGAAGCAATAGCTTTAGGTAAGTCACCTGCTACTTTTTCTTTATCGGATAATTTGTCGATTTTGTCTAAGTAGTCAGCTGTTTTATGACCGGCACCAGCTAAAGGTTCTTTGGTATCTTTGGTTTTTTGAAGTTCACCAGTAACGATACCGTTGTAGTCAAACCCTGCTTCAAGATGTGTTGGTTCATCAAGTTTAATAGGTTGCATGAAAGCAATTGTTCCACCTTTTACATCAGTAATTGATTTAACATTTGCTTTTGAAACTTGAGGATTATAAACATCTACGCCTGGTTTCCCTGCTACGTTACGAACTGTTTCTACAGGAGCATTTCCACCTTTACGATCTTGGAATGCTTTTTGACCTGGGAAGTATTGTTGTTTACCGTTTGTATAGGAAACTTTATCCCCGTTAAAAAGCTTTTTACCAGGATGTTGTGGGCTGCCTGACTCTTCGTCAAGTTTGTTTGCTTGTTTGTTTACTGTAGCAATTTTTTCAAGCCATTCTGCTGCTGAGGAAGCTGTTTTTGCAGTCTCAAGAAGTGCATCTTCTGCAGAAGCTTCTGGTTGATAGCTGTTATAAGATGTAATTAAATCGTCCATCTTATTTACTTTATCACCCAAGTCTTTTGGACCTTCTGCGTCTACTTCATCGATTGCCTTTTGTGCTGTAGCTTCATCAATATTAAAGCCTTGTCCACCTAAATCAGCTGCAAGCTTTTGTGCATCGCAGTCAATTCCAGTATTTTTGCAGTTCGTGTAGTGAGCTTTCGCTTCATCAAATACTGCTTCATCTACTGAAGTGGCTGTTTCGGCTGTTGTTTCTACAGGAGCATCACCGGCTAATTCGTTAACATCGTATGCTGTTTTTGTAAGATAATCAAACAAGGATGCTTTGTTCAGGATAGGATCTTTCTCGGTTGTTTCTGGAGTAAGCGGTTCTTCCTCTTCTCCTGCCATAAACTCTGAGCCTTCCTCTTTAGCACCTTTGTCACCACCTTCTTCTGGTGCTGACCCGGTTTCTAAGTTTTGCATTGCATCTTGTAATGAAGTATCATCTGCTGCGCCTGGGGTTGCAGTGGCTGCTTCTTGTACTACAGGTTCAGCTGCTGCTTGCTCTTGTTGTTTCTTTTCAGCTTTAAGCTCTTGTTTTTCGTTGTTTACTGATTGTGTCATACCTTCACGAACTGCTGCTGAAAAAGATTGGGCTACATCTGGTCCCAACGCCTCTTCAACTTTTGCTGTCCATGCTTGAATGGTTTGTGAAACACCGTATTCATTTTTATCAGCATATTCAACAACTACTTTAACAGCGTCACCATACATACGTTTTGAACAATAATCAATAATGGCTGCAAGAGGATCTGCCTTTGCATCCGGACCTTGTTCTACAAGTGTTTTAGCAGGAGCTGCTGTTTCTTCTTTAACAGGAGTTTCAGCTTCTTTTCCGTTCCCCAAGCCCATGGCATCATCAATCTCTTTCTCGAGATCTTTTGTGTCAACAGCTTCTTCCTTCTTTTCAGTAAGTTCTTTAGCTTGCTTGATTAACGCTTCGATTTCTGCTGCTTTTTTATCTAAAAACATGTGATTCCTCCTTAGTCGATTTTGAGCTTGAATTTAAGGAATGAACCCTCTACAGAAATACATTCGTAGGCGACACCTTCAATATCTAATGCGTCACCGATACCATAGCTCGCTGGTAAGTTTGTTTTAGCGATTTCAATGTAGGCTTGCGGCATTGCATTGATGCCGATGTTTGACTGATTGTTCATGCCTGCATCTTGGATGTGGTCAAGTTTAGCTTCTGCTTTCAAAGCTGCATTCAAATTGAATACTCTCTCAGCAGCTGCTTCTTTAGAAAGACCTTCTTCCATAAGAGCTGTAATTTTAACGTCAGCTTCGTTTTCTGCGTTAAACTCAGCGATGCGAGCATCGTAAGCTGCTGCTTTCTTAGCAATCTCTTCATCCTCTTTGGATGCTGTTTTTGCTAAAGCGGCTTCGATGTTTGCTTTAACGTTCAAATCTTTATCTAAGACTGCTTTTGAGGAACGAACCTCGATAGGATAAGCAATTCTTTTAATACCTGAACCAGTTTCTACTGATAATTGTGCTTCCACTTTACCAGAAAAAACACCTTGGCGAATCTCGACGAGACTGTCTTTAGATGCGTCCAAGGAGATATTTGGTCCGTAATTTGCTACGATTTGTCTGGCAGCGTCGTTAAGTGCGGCATGGATTACATGATCTTTTGCTGCAGCTAAACGAGTTTGCTCACGAAAGTTACGAAGGGATTCTTCGTTTGAATAAACTCTCTTTAGTGATTCCATTATTTGTTCTCCAATTAAAAAACTCCGTAGAAGGGGACTACACCCCCTCTAATTTCAACCTAAGTGTTCAAATTTTGTCAGTATCATTAGGTTCAACTGACTCGTTTTGGCCTATTTGAACCATAAATTGTGTTGTATTGCTTGCCTCATTATCCGGCTGGTCAATATCTTTTTGAACAATCTTACGAGGCAATTCACCTTCTTTCGGTGAAACAACTTGTTGTACAGGAGCTACTTTCTCTTGATATGATGTCGGTTTCTGATTCATTTGAAAACCAGGAATAGGTGCAGTACGTTCAACCAATCCATCTTCTGTAATTTTAGGTTGATTAACACCAATTGTCGTTGCACACTTAAAAAATGGAGCAGCTACTGAAGCGCGGGCACCACGAGCAGCCCCAATAGGACCACCACTGATTGGTTCCTTTTGATGTTTAACTTCATTTTTAAGTTTTGCATGGTTGGCAGCTTCTGCTTCTAAGTCAGCACCAGCTCCTGCATTGTTAAATAAAAATCCATCTGTCTGGCTAAAACCTGATGCTGGCACAGGTACGGAATCACGCTCTGGAATACCATAAGGCCACACCTTTTTAGAACGCTGTGGAGCAATTGGTCCGTTTGTACCACCATCCATACGTTCTGTGGTTTTACCTTTACCTTTGAAATCAAATGTAAACCCTGCTGTTTCTTGGTCAGTATTGTTATTACCTTCACCTTGGTACCATTGATTTTGAGCAGCATACTCAACTTCTTTGTAGTTTTTATCTTTAACTTGGTCGAGTTTACGGTTTACACTATCTGTAAATTCTTGGTTGGCTGGGGTAGGGGCAGTTGGATTTACATAAACAGGATTTACAGATTGCGGGTAATAAGTATCACCATCTTTGTCTGAAACTACACCTTGCTCTTGATCTTTGTGTTCCAAAATAGGATACTTGGTTTCCTGTAAATCTTGCATACGTCCGATTTGATCTGGTGTTCCACCACCCAAATCTTTGACTTCTTTCATACCTTTATCAGGTAATGATTTATCCAAACCTAAATTCTTATATGTAAATGAACCCATATTACTTTGGCAGGGTAATCATCGCCTGCCCCTCCTCACCCAATAAGTGTTTTTTATCTGTGCGTTCGTATCTGACACGCTTCCAGTATTCGAGACATTCAGAGCCTTTCTGTGTTAGACCAAGTTCATTTTTGTACGTTAGCACTTTCACGCCATCTTTTTTGGCACGAATTAGCCCGTAGGCAATGTGTTTCTTAACAATACGTTCGAACTCTTTTACTGTTAGTTTTTTATTGTAATACTTTGCTATACGCATCATGTGGTTAAGGTCGTACCAGTGACCGCCACCTAAACTTACCAACACTTTATACTCTGTCTCGTTCATTACTTTGCTCCTGGAAACATTGTCTCCTTACCGGCCTGTTCATAATCGTACTCTTGTACTTCTTTTGACTCAGGCTTTACATATACTTCACGCTCTTTCTTTTCTTCTGTACCGAATTCCGGCATTACCTTTTGAAGTTTCTCATAGTAATGCTCGTCTTCTGCTAAATGGTCCAAAGCAATTTCCACTGCTTTAGCTGCATCGTCCGTATGCTCAAACTCACGTCTTACACCGTTACGAAGTTCTGTTTCAATCGGAGATACTCCGAACCCGGGTTGCAATAAAGACTGACCGGGCTGCTCTTGTTTAACATCTTCTTCAGCAGAGGCTTTATCATTTATACCTAATAATTGTTTATCAGGACCTGTACCTAAGTTATACCCATCGCCTTTACCGGGCTCATATTCCTGCATCTTTTGTTGTGGGTTAAACCCAGCATGCGGAACAGCGGGTTGAATATTGCCTGTATAAAACCCAGGATCAACTTCAATACCTGTAAAAGCAGGTGCAGCTTGACGAATAAGTTCAGCATCCCAAGAAGCTGGTTTTGCACCCAATGTTTCTTCTTGGTCTTCCTTCATTGTTTCATCAGATTTCTGCTCAGGATCAGACTTAGCATCCGACTGGTCTTTGTGTGAGTTTGCTTTATCGAACTCTGCTTCTTCTTTTGCATCGTGGATGTCCAAATAAGCAGAACGGGCTTGGTCTACTGTATCGTAGACCATTTCAGTACGTGTCGATTGCGTAATAACGAACTCGTTCTCTGAGTTCTTTTTCATATTACGTTTAATTTGTACGCTCTTTACACCAGCTAACTCTTCCTGACCTTGAACTACTGCAGGATGACGTTCTGATGCACTTGCGTCTTTAATAAGCTCGTCCATCATGGACCTCCTTATTTTCTCACCAAGTAGTCAATTGCGTCGTTTGGATTGTCGAAAATATGCTCTTCTGTTTCCGTTATGTACACAATGTACTTACCAGATGAAGGATCTTCACGCATACCTTTCCAGCGTTTTACATCATCGTCGCCGGTTGCTGCGGTATCTTGTGGATTCTTCTCTGCTGGGTCACGTTGTACTTCCTCTTTCGGTTGTTCTTTTGCCGGCATAGGAGGTACTTGTTGTGGAACACCTGCAGGTGCTGCAGCTGCTGCCAACGAAGGGTCTAAATCCTCTTGCACTTTAATTACTTCTTTTGCAGAATCATCAGTACGACGTGGATCACCTTCAGGGATTTCCTCTTGTGTATTTTTATCTAACACAACTGCTTTCTCAGCTGATTTCATTAAGAAGTCGTTGAGTTGCTCACTAAAAGATTTTAACTCAGAAGCAACGTGGTGCATTACTGTACCATCAGAAGCAGTGATTGTGTAATTTGAATAATGTGCTTCTGCATACTCTTTCAATGTTTCTGCTGTTGAAGCATGAGAAACTTTTGGTGAATCTGGTGATGTCAATGTATATGACACTTTTCCAGCAGGACCTTGTACTGCAGTAGGAGCTTGCTCTACTTTTTTATCTTCTACTGCTTTTTGGCATGCAGGGCACCCACAGCAAACTTCTCCGGCTTCGTTACAAACATTTACATTTTGATCTGGTACATAAATGTTGTGGTTGCCTAAGAATTTGTGTGCGTCTTGATGGATTTGTTCCATCGGGTTTACACTGTTAATATCAAACACAATTTTCTTTTGCATAGGGCAGCTAAAAGATTTCGGATCTGCACCCATCTCTTCTACTGCATACTCTGCAATTTTAGCAATCTCTGCTACGTTATGTGCTTCAATGCTAATTGTGTATGTTTGTGGTTTTGCAGAAGCTGTTTTAGTAAGAGCTGCATCTTCTGATGCTTCTTTTTTCTGCTCTTCAGTATCTTCACCTTCTGCTTTAATAAAATATTCGACACCGTTTACAGAAACTAATTGCCACGGTTCTCTGTTGCTATCAGCAGATGCTTTCTTGCTTAAAGAAACGGCATTTTCTGTTACGATGATTGACGAGAAAGGAGCCAGCTCTGTTACTGCTTTAGTGAGTTCAGCATTCAAGTAAGAACCGCCACGCAGTGATGCGATTGTTTTGAGCGTATTCTTGCTGTTCTGGATCTCAGCTAACTTCGTCTCGTGTGAGTATATTTGATACGCATCACTCGCCAAACGTGTGATTTGATAGTAAGGCGTGTACGATGCTTCCTTTTCTAAGTTCTCCTCGAACTTAACGTTTTGTTCGAACTCTAACATTTTTTCTCCTTATTGTTCTTCTTTCGGGGTTTTACCCTCAAAAACGGATTTATTCTCTACAGCTTTCTCACCTGTAGGTGCACCCTCTGGGTTATCTTCATTACCTTTGAATTTGGCATCTTCAAATGTAGGAATTACTTTCTCGTTCTCATTTGGATGTTCAACTTCTTCATCCACAGGAGCATTTGTATTAAAGCCCTGGAGAGTGTCTTGTATTTTATTATACATTTCAGTTAAAATCTTTTGACGGTCTGCTTTCTCGTTTCTATTAACAGTTGTCTTAGATTTTATAATTGCTTTCTTAAACTCTGGCATGAAGTTTTCTTTCAGTTCACGTTTGAACTCAGCTTCATTTGTTTCATAACCCATTAACAAAGTAAACTTGCTGTAAAGGTCTGAATAATAAGCTGTACGTGTATCACTAGAAAGAGTATCTTTCTTTTCTTCTTCCTCTGCCTTCTCAAACACCTCTGCACCTTTTTCTGGGTCTTTTAATAATGCCATTAACCCAGCAGGTGTGATATTCATTTTCATTTTATTGCGAGCGAGGTCGAGTGTCTTTTCTAAATCTGCAAGTGTCTCAGACCAGGTATCAGAATGCTCCTGTAAGTCAGATTTAGAATAAGATGTATTATACTTAGTTCTAAATTCATCATCACGTAAACCTTCTTCCTCGTCGGCTTTTGTACGCAAGTCGTGAATTTCAACAGCTTGTTCATGTAAAACTTTAATAAATTCATCAACGGATCCACGAGCATTAGCTAAGGCAAGAACTGATTGTTTAGGAAGTTTACCATTAGCAATAGATTCCATCAAATCTGCCATTGCAGACGTAGCTTGTTCCTTGCTAGAACGCTCACTTAAATCTACTGGAGTGCGTGAATTATATGTCTTAGCACCCTCTGAAACAACACGTGAAGTGTAATCGTTAATTAAACCATTATCAATTGTTGTATCTAAATTCTTTTTAGAATCTGCTGAAAGATTTTTGTTCTCAGCAACAAATGACTGCAACATTTCCTTTAACCACTTACGCGTATCGAGTGGTACATGTGACATCCCGTCTCCCATATCTTTTGATGATGCAACAACACGGTCTAAAAAGGACTTAATATCATCAGACGAAAGTGCTCCATCCTCAGTATCAACATCGAAAACATATGAAGGTTTTGCTTTACCTTCAAACTTAGTATACGTTGAATCCAAAAATTCTTTGTTCTTGTTGTAATCCTCTAGTTTAGCAGTTAAGTCTTCTACGTTCTTTTCTGCCTGTTGTATTTTATCAGCAATTGACTTACGTTCCTCCTCAGTAGATTCAACGTCTTCTTGGGAGGAAACAACATCTGAAATGCTATCTCTCACTGCGTTCATAAATGCCGCGTGCATGAAATTTGCACCACGAGCATCTTCAATAAGATTTTGCACAGGAGCAGATTCACGAACAACTGATGAAGAACGAAGAACCTTCTCTGGTAGCTCAACATTCACATGATATGCATCACGTAGTGTGTTATATAAGATAATCAAAACACTATCTGCTGCTGGGTCCAAATACTTACGGTTTGAAGCATTCAATTTACTACCAAAGTAATCTTCTAAGTGTCCACGAATAATCTTTGCTTCACGTTCAGAACTTAACTTACGGCTTGCTTCATCAATTGCGTAGGCGTTCAGTGCAAAACGAGCTGCATCCTCTGGTGTTTTAATATATGGTAATTTGCCTTGATTGTTTTTAGCATACTCATAGAGAGCATACCAACGATAAGCTTTAAGAATTTTATCGGACATATCTGGCTGCATACCCTCTACTTTCTTACCAGAAAAGTCAGAGTAAATTTTTTCGTGAATTAAACGCTCTGCTGTACCACGATTTACACCTTTTAGCTCGTCTCCAAGTTCATGGATAGCCCATCTGCGAGCAAAAACATCACGTGATAACGGAGCAGTTGATAATGCCTCACCACGACGTGAATTAAAATCTTGTTGTTCCTTACTACCTAATGATGTTGTAACAGAATTTACAATTTCACCGGTATGGTCTTTTACTGTACCTGCTTTAATAGCTTCTTGCTTATTCTGTAAATCCTCAAGTTCTTTCTTAGCAGCTTCAAGCTCTTTAGAAACATTTGATGTTTTATCTGATAAGTCTGATGTATTTCTGTACATCAAGTCCTGTCTCTTAAATGCTTCATCTTTTTCAGAACGCTCAGTTTCTTGTTGTGTACGCATTGTCTCACGAGCTTCAGTAGCACGATCAACTTCTGCTTTTGCTGCGTCCAAAACTTGGCTCCAAGTCAAATCTGAAGTATCAGAAAACTTAGCATCGTTAACTGCCTTATATGCTGCACTTTGTTGTGCATTACGCCACTCTTCTTCTGCTTTAGGAATGGCTGAGTTAACTAAACGGAAGTAATCGTTCTTAGCATTTGTATATCTCTTATATGCAGTTTTGAAAGCTTTTTGAATTTTAGGATCCGTACTGTTTTTGTATGAATCATTTTTCATTATCTTTTCAGAAGCTTCCATTACATCCTTTTTGTGGTTACGGTCAGCTATTAACTTAGCATAAAGACGGTCTTCTTCTTTAGGATGTTTCTCGTTTAACTCTTCAAGCGTCTGGTTGATCTTATCATAATACTGTGAAGTTAAAGATGAATACTTCTCAGTTTTGTCGCGTAAATTATCTTCGATATCTGTGTATTTAATATCTAAGTCTTTTCCTTCACTGTCTTTTGTATGAACAACACCGTTCATGAAATTTGCTTCTTCTTGATTCTTCTCAGCAAATGCTGTATCAACTGAATCTTTTAATTGTTTAACAATGTTGCTAAATTGATAGCCGGTTGGAATAATTGATTCAATTGCAGGGTTAGGGATGGATGCTTTAATTGCGGCAAGCTCGTTTAAGTATGCTTCTTTATCTTCTGCTTTATGTGAGCTTACTTCATATTTTTGTTTTGCTTTCTTTACAGCATCGATGGCCTTGCTTGCTTGAGTAAGTTCCTTCTCAAGCAGTTTACGTTTTGTAACTAACTGATCGATTAACGCTTCATAAATTTCAGATCGTTTCAATGTGACAGAGTCACCACCAGCATACTCTTCTTTCTGTGCATAGCGTTTAAGAGAACGCATCACACGCATATCGTCGTTAATCTGGTCAATCTCATTTTGTACTAAAGTATAAAAAGGTTTTGTATCTTCTTTGGATTCATACTTACCAATACCCAAGAAGTGGTCTAAATATTCATTACGAATCTTAGCTTCCTGTGCCTGTGTTTTGTGACAGCCAGTAATAGCGTTACGAAGGTCATAAAGAATTCCGTTGTCTTCCTTAACTGGATTGTTGTCATCATCTTTACGTCTTGCGCCCGGCTCATCTGCCAAGATATCAGAACGAAGCTTGATGGAGAAATTCTTTACATCTTTATCTTCCATGTCAGCAATGTCTTTCTTCAAATTGCTTAAGCTGCTAATAGCTTTGAACAGATAGTTTGTCCAACCATACATACCACGACTGTGTGTTTGTACAGCAGAACGCATACCTTCCTTCATATTTTCATCGCCATACTTAGCATAGTTCGGAGACTCGCGTGTATAGCTAGGTGAGTTTACTGGAGTGGTTGCTTTTCTGTAATCGTTAATTGCACGTTGTGCATCACCTGATAAATCAATTGATTCGTAATTACCTGTAGAAGTATACTTATCTGCCAAAACTTGATAAGCTTCGTTCATGAAATCTTCTACACTTTTTGCAGAAGAAGCTGGAATAATAAATGTTGGTTTCTTGTTCTTACCAACAGACAGGGTCACATTTGTTTTTGGATTGTGATGAATGTGGCGTTGTAGTTTTTGGATGTCCAAGCTTCCATCTGTAATGTCTAAATCTACGTAAGCATATACATCTTTAACATCAACAGAAGCGACATCACCAAATGCTGCTACCAGCATATCGGTAACAATTTGTTTAAGGTCAGCACCTTTACGAGAAAACTCTGTGCCAACATTGATTACAGCTTGCGTAGCCAGTTTTTTATCTTCGTTGTTCAAGTGTTTAACAGCGTTCTCGGAGATACTAATCTTAGACGGAAGAGTTGAAATCTTCTTCGCCACGGAAGCGACATTTCCTTTCGTGTAATCAAGTGTAATATCAGCAACAACATATCCTGTTGGCTTGATGCTGGTTAATTCTGCTTTAACGTTCAGTTCCGACATTATATCTCCTTTAATAAATCTGTTAAAGTATCAATCTTTGTGCGGTTAATGTTCTCTGTTAGCACTTTGAAGAACATTTCACGCTGTGATGGATTAACTTCAGTAACAGTCTGGCTCACGCATTGAAATAGTTTGTTCATGATGTAGTTCACTGTTCCTACATCAACTTTATCAGAGTCACGCAACTCCTCAGCCATTTTCACCTCTGTCTGAGTGTGTTTGGCGAGCTCTTTATAATAATCTTTTAGGGTCGATTCCAATTTATCATTGTACTCGTTGCCCAGTGAAATTCTTTTCTTCTCGAGACGGTTAATGGATAATTGCAAACGTTTCTTTACGTCTTCGAGTGTGTTCTTTGGTGTTGACAGGTCGATTAGTTCTGCCAACGCTTTATCCTCCAAAGATTCTGGTACTGCAACCCGCTCAAGCTCAAGTTCATTATCTACTGCTTCTTCATCCATCTCAGCAAAAAGACGGTCAGAAGCAGACATTGGTGTATCAGATTTTACAACATCACCACGGTTTTTCTTAGCCCACTTTACATACTTGTTAATGTCTGTAAATGTAGGTGGACGAATACCTTGGTCCATCATCTGTTTACCAAAGGTGCTCTCAATAACTTTCTGTATCATGAGAGCGTTCTGCTTTTGAAGCCTAAGCTCCTCTACCTTTTCTTGTACTTCCATAGGTAGACGCAACAACGGATTTGTATCACTCATCTATGCTTGTCCTTCGTTTGACTTTTTCAACAACTGTACAAACTGGTCATTCTTTAACATCGCTGGCCAGCCGTCACGACGTAAACATTCTTGGAAATAATGTCTGTCATGTGACTCAGCCACATTACTTTCATTGTACATACGATATGCCGCTTCCATGCTCCACTGCGTTTCTGGCAAATGGGAGAGTGCGTCAGCCGTAGCGGGGCCAGTTGTAGGATTTGAATCACGTACAACCTGGACTAATGTATTAAACAGTTCATGGCTAGGGTCAGCATCGTATGCCATTTTCAAAGCTTGTGCTACCTTCTTTGTCTTAAAGGATTTTGAATCCTGTATATCTTGTTCCTGGGATTTTTGCCCAGACAAAAGTGTTTCATTGCTGTTGTTATTTTTATCAGCAACCATTTCATCAGGTGTCTGAACTAATGACGGATCTTCAATTTCTTTTTGTAATTGATTATCTGTCATATCTAATGCAACACGTGAAATGTGGAAGAACGGAGCAGCTGTTTTTTGTAAACCTGAGAATGAGAATCCAGCAGTATGGTCTTCTTGTTTTTTCTCCTCTGGTTTAGATTCTTCTTGCTTCGGTTCTTCTTGTAAAACTTGTTTATAGTTTAGACGCTCGCTTGGGTATGTGTTATCTTCGTCTGTTACTTCAAATGGATCTAAATCGCGGTCATTGTTTACAGCATCACGAAGCTCAGTGAGTTGTTGCTCTGTAGGAAGCTCAGTATCTTTAAGACCAGTCTTAGCTCCGTACTCTGTAACAACATCACGCAACTTGTCTTCAATAACTGTAATAGCGTCAGCTAATGCTTCTGGCTGAGGACGCAAGATTGAAACTTCCAACGGCTCACCTTTTTCATTCGTGTACTTTTTGTCAGTCTTTTTTGTTTTGTAAAACTGCTCAATCTCTTTGAGTTTATCGTAGATGTTACGTAACACAGGAGCTTTGTTTAATACTTCGCGTGCATTATCTTTAGAAGGATCTACTTCAATATAAATCTTCTTGATAAGCTCGGTCATATATTTCTCAAGCTCTTCACGTGTCATACCAAAATCACGTTTCAAAAAATAATCTTCATCAGCAACTTCTTTGGAAATTTCCTTGTCGTTCAACTCGTTTTTCTCTTTTTCCCATTGAGCAAATTCCGCATTGTTCTTGTCAGTTGTGTCTTTCAATTGCTGTTTTTTAGCTGCATTAGCATCAGAGTTTTCATGGCTGATGCGTATTTTTTGTGCAGTCATTTTCTCATTTAAGTCCTCGATGCTGTATGATTTTAAGTCGCCAAGCAAACGTGCATCAAACTCTCCTGTAAACGGATGAGGACTTACACTTTCTTTTAAGTTTCCTGTTAATTTATCATCTTTTACAGGATACATTTTACCAGTGTTTCTATCTTCAATAAAGAAACGAACAAAACCTTTACCTGTGTATGAAACCAACGCTGGGTCGGTTATGGCTGGTTCAGGCACAGGTTTATGCGCCAGGATAAGCTCATCGCTTCCAGGCGTTCTAAAAACTTTGTAATATTTACCGTGGTCTAAAGCAACGGCTTCTTTTGTATCGTAAAGATATAGTACATCATCTGCTTTAATCTCAGAATGAAGTGTAACATCATCAATTTTATTGAGATCCGGGAACGGATTTTCTGCTTTCCATTTCTTTGCGTCTTGTTTGTTCTCTTCTAAGAATTTCTCGCGATTTTCAATACGGTCCTTAATCTCTTGTAATTCAGCTACCTTTGAAGATATAATGTCTTCATCCTGCAATACATATGTACCATCTGTATTTTTCTTATTTAACTCTTCTTCTTTTTGCTTGTAAAGTTTCTTATCCTTTTCAAGATCTTTCTCTAATTTGCGAATATTATAATCCGTTTCCTTTTGTTTGAATTCCTGCATTTCCCTTCCGGACTCATTATCATTTTGAACACGACGTGCTACCTCAGGTACGACGCTATGATACATACGACCAACTTGTTCAAAATCTGATGGAATATAGGTAGTAAGATGATAATCGTTTCCTTTTGCAAAAGTAGTATCAAAAGAATTTACAACACGTGACCCATCAACTCCTGCTTCATTTAATGCAGCACGCGTTTGTTTTATTGCGTCAAGTACTGCATTATGGATATTACGAATTCTTGGTTCAAACCCTTCATTACGTGCAACAGAAGCAAGCTGCGATGCAGTCTTATAACTTTCTACAGGTTGACCGCTGCGTGTTTTAATAGCGTCGGCATTCTTAAGCATATCGATGATAGGTTTAACATCGAGTGATATTTTTTTATCTTGAATGACGGTATTCTCAAGAGTAGAGAGCCTGTCAATTAAGAAGTCACGCTGTTTTGTTACAAAAGAAGCTATATCATAACGAGCTGCTGCACGAGAATCTTTCTTTAATACTTCAGCTTCATTATTTTCTTTGTTTAGTTTCATAGCTGATTTACGTGCATTGTTTTGCAAGAAATCATACTCTGTATCTAAGTAAGATAAAACAGAATTCAATTTATCAAAGTTAGTGTGATACATACGTTTTGCAACGGCGTTGGAATACTCTTTACGCTGACGTAACCACGTTTCAACACGGTCTGCAACATTTGCCTTTGATAATGAAAGTACTTCACGAATTTGGTTAGTAAGATCTTCAACAATTTCGTGTGTGAATTTACGAAGGTCTGTTTGCTGACTTCCGTATGCTTTCTCACGTTTCTTTGCTAAAGCAGCGGAAAGTCTATCTACGAAGTCAACGCTTAGGAAAGAACGTGCAGATGCTTTCTCTTCATCTGTTTTTAGTGTTTTCAAGAATGCATCAACCTGTGTTTGATACTGGTCTAAGTTCATTTTACGACTATCTGTTGGAGCACCACTTGTATTATTTAACAAATGCCCGCCCAAGAACTTAGCTGCTAACTCTACACCATCACGTTCTGCCTTCAACTCTTTTACTGTCTTTGCTTCAGCAGTGCCAAACAAGACAGCAAACTTGTCTGGAAAAGTCATGGTATCGTAGTCTTTGTGAATTAAATCTTTAATTTCACTATCTGTAGGAATTAACAAAAGTTTAGACGCATGAGGGTCAGCAGACACCACATCTTCTTTTGGTGAAGTGTTGCGAAGTACTTTCTTTGCATCACGTAAATATTTTAATTTGAATAAAGGAAGCAACCCGGAACTTTGCATTCCAGGCATACCAGCCATAATTTGTTTTGCTAAATAAGTAGCTAAATTTACACGTTCACGAATAGCTGCGGGTGTATTTGTTTTTGGATCAACTAAGTCAACAGCTTGGGAAGGATCAGCGAGTCTTTCAGCTAAGGAATTTCCTACTTGTTCATCATCACCAAAGTTATCGTCATCATCATCGTTGTCTTGTGCGTCCATACTAACAACACGTTGGTCATTTGTGTTTGAATAAAGTTTCTTTGTGATATTACCAAGCAAGTTGCTGCCTGCACCAGAACAATACGTATAGAAAGATTTACAAATACCTGTAAAAAGAAGATTTAATACTTCTAAACGAACTGCTTTATCAAGTTTCTTTTGCGTGTGCTCAACGTCACTTGCTGCGCCTGTTTGTGCTTTTTCAGCAGCATCCATGTCAGCATCGTTAATACTCTGTTGTAATAATTTGATGTAATTGCTGTCCAGTTTACGTGTTTTAGGTTTCTTTGCGTTTTGTTTAATTGCTTCCGGACTGTTAGCAGACTCGATTGCAGTTTTAATCTCTTCTTTGGTTGAACCTAATTTGTCCAAATTGAAGTTTGATAAAAAGCGAGTTAATAAAATGTAAAGACCTGTGGTAGCATCTTCTTTGTATGCTTTTGAATCTAAGAAAGCATTAAGCCCTTTGTTCTGTAATGTACGAAGTTTATCTGTAGAAAATTCAGCACCCAAGTCTTTGTTATTGGTAGTAAAGTATGCTGTAATTACGTTTGCCCAAAACCCTTTTGTATTTTGCTCAGGTGTTATTAAATACTTAAGCCCGGCTGACTCCAGTTGTTCATCAGTGAACATGGGTGCAGACGGGTCATAGTTTTCTGTGGCTGAAGCAAGTTCATTTTCGATAGTTTGTGAATAGTCAGCTGCACTATCGGTTTCTGCTTGCTCTCTGTATTTATTTTTGGATTCTTGTTCTGCTTCTTTAGCAGTCTTTTGAATAGATGAATCTTTTCGTGCAAAGATATTGATAAACCAGTTGAACATTTAGTCGGGCTCCTTAAAACAACACTCTCCTATATACAACCTAAGTGTTCAAAAATTACTGGTCTTTGTACTCTTTTATTTTGGGTATGATGAAGTATCCTCTGCTGTATCGTCGAGTCTTAGGAATTTTGTAATGTTTGAACGGACCGGTAGGGGAAATTCCACCATATCTAAGCACATTTGCTATCGTACGACGTTCAAAACTGTGTAATCCAAGGAGCTTATAGGCAAAATTGCTTATTATATTGATGTTTTTTATACTTGTATCGAACATCTTTACAAGTTCTTCGTCCTTATAACCACGTATCTTGGCTCCCAAAATACAGGCTTCCCTGAAGGTAAGACCGTTGCTAAGAAGGAAATCATACCGGGAATTAAGGAATTTAGTGCGATATTTCTGGGTTAATTCTACTTTTGGTGACGTACCTAGCATCTTTACGAGCTTGTACATCTTCTCTTTCTTGATATCTGTGTCTACTACAGCTGAAAATCCATTGATGAAGGCGGTTCCCAATGCCACTTGTTCTACGCCAGAACGGACGTAGAGGGTGTTTGCAGTAGGATAGGAAGCCACTGCTACCCTAAAATCTAAAAGTGCGTCATACGGGTCATTTTTGGTTAAAATAACAAGATCCGGTATGACCTCGCCCACGTCTTTTTTAGTAAAAATAGTGATGTCACTATAATTAGCTAGTACCCGTTTTATGGACAAAGCTACCGGATCTTCGTTGTAAAGTAATACGTCTACGTTACAGATCGTCATACAGAGGGTCTCCCTTCGCATCCCTGAGAATACACTTCTGCGTTATGTAGTTATCATCGTCTTGAATCCAGTCTTTTATTTTCTGAATGTCACGGTCGTTTAAGTATTTCTTAAAAACGGTTGTCCGAAACTGATGCGGAAGACCGGATTTCTTAATTAAATCAATTGACGCTTGTATCTTTGCTTCGTTGAATGGAACCTTGGTAAGCAACTCGTATTTCTCTTTAGGTGCTTTAATATCCATGGCAATAAAATCAACTAACTTTGCATTTAACACTTGCTTAAGCACGTCTGGCCTATACCCGTTGGTATCGAGCTTAATTAAATAAGTGGAGAGCCCACGCAATTCCTTTAAGAACTGTAGGAGATCAGGCTGTACGGTAGGCTCACCACCAGTTACAACTATTCCTTGAAGTTTACCAGATCGCTTCTTCAAGTATGCCAGAACCTTCTCCGGAGTCGTGTTACATGGCCCGTCGAAGGGAATGATATGCTTGTTGTGGCACCACTCGGAACAATTAAAATTACAACCTCGCGTAAAAATAACCGCTGCGATCTTACCCGGGTAGTCTACAAACGAGCACTTCACAAAATCATATATTTTCATTCTGTACCACCTGCGGACTGTGTCCAGTCTGCCATTTGTTTCTGGATACGTTCCTTTACTTCTGTAAGTGACAGAATATGACGACCATCATCTTTATCACGAACATCCCAGCACATGTTAAAGTAACGAGGATCTTCGATTGAGTTACGATGATTGTGTCCGTGAATGTTGTAAGTATCTTTGAGATCACCTGAACGAGTTGTTACTTCTTCCAACAAATACGGATGCACCGGAAAGTGTGTTAACAAATAACCGTCAATGTTAACACCACCGGTCACTTTAATATTTGAGAATTGACTGTAAAATTGAATTTTATTTGGTGTATCATGGTTTCCTGTTACTAAAATGATCTTTCCTGTCAGACTGACAAGAACCTGTTTTATGCGATCAAGATCAGTACCAAGAGCGAAATCACCAAGATGGTAGACAGTGTCTTCATAATTTACAATGGAATTCCATTCACGCACGAAAGAATCTGCCATCTCATCCAAATCTTTGAACGGACGATGCATGTACTTAATTACGTTCTCGTGGAACAAATGTGAATCTGATGTAACGTATTTCATTCTTTTTTCTTACCCATGAATGGATTGGAGGCCGAGAAATCATATTCGGATTTTGGTCCTTCATATGGTTCCGGCGTATCTACCAATGTTACATTGGCATCTACGAATTTACCTGTTTGCTTAAGCAATGTTTTAAGAGCCCCGTACGACGTACGCACCCAATAATTCGTGGAATGGTCTTTACGTGAATAACAAATTTCCGTTATGACATTTCCATCTTTGAGATGGACTGGCCGGGCATAAACAATGCAATCTGTGTTGAATAAAAGAGGCTGTCCGTGCTCAGGTGCCGTAGCATCTACGCGGTCAGGCTCGTGTAACTCGTCGTCAAATTCGACTCCAACATCTTCAAGTTCTATAAACATAGCTCTCTCCCTAGGTAAAAAACCTCCCCTTAATTGTATCAAAGGGGAGGCATGTTGTCAACAACTTCTTAACTATTTCCCGCAAGAGCAAGGTTTCATCATTTTACGCATCGCAACTTCAGCTTTTTTACCTGGGTTGTACTGAGATGTTGGACGGATAAACCCTGTCACACGTGTGTATACTTCACATTTTTCGCCTTTGATTGACGCTTTTTCCGCTTCCAGTGAAGCAATCTGGTTCTCTACTGCTTTTTTTTCTACTTCTGACATACTTCTTTTTCTCCTATTTCGTTTTTTCAAAACCAAGTAGGTCTTCGAATTGGACGATGATATACTTCTCTCCGTCATCACCTTCCACATTCGCACCGGTGTACCTTGGGTAGTATACTACGGTTCCCTCCGTGCAATTGCCGGGAACTGAGTTCCCAACTGCCACCACGAGTCCTTTCATGGGGCGTTCCACTTCTGTGTCTGGAATCTTAATGCCGAGGGATGTCTTTGCTTCATTCTCTATGGGTTTGATCAGAACCCTTTCACCATATGGTTGAATCATAATACATCTCCTTTACTTTGCTGGATATCGAGCAACGCCTTAAGTCGTTCCTCTTCCAAATTTATTTTGTGTAGCTTTTCGGTTTTGCACTGTGGACAATAATGATGTTCACCAGACAAGTAGCCATGCACAGGGCAGACCGAGAAGGTAGGCGTGATTGAAATATATGGAATCTCGTAGTTAGAGAATACGGTCTTGATTAACTGCTTCATCGATTCGAGATCCGTTACACGCTCACCAAGATACAGGTGCTGCACAGAACCACCAGTGTACAATGCGTTGATTGCAGACTGGTTATCCATCATTTCAAAGATGTCGTCTGTGTAGTTGACCGGCAGTTGTGTTGAGTTTGTGTAGAACGGAGCTACACCTTCTTTCTCAACGGTTTCATTATCAGCCACAATGATGTCCGGGTATTTCTTCTTATCAATCTTTGCTAAACGATAAGAAGTTGCCTCGGCAGGAGCTTGCTCAATGTTATATTGATGGCCGGTTTCTTTCTGAAACTCAACTGCTTTGTTACGCAAGTAGTTCATCACTTTAATTGCAAAAGCACGTCCACGTTCATCACCGATTGAGTAACCAAACATGTTCATGCAGCACTCATTCATACCAACTGTTGCGATGGTAGAGAAGTGGTTTTTCCAGTATTCCTGGAAACGTGCGAACGTCTTGCGTAAGTAAAATTTTAAGATTGGGTAGAAGTCTCCGCGTGTGCGAAGTTCTACATATTTACGACGGGTTTCCAATGCTTCTTTAGCAAGAAGTAAAAGCTCATCAAGCTCTTTGAAGAAACCTGCTTCGTCGTTTTTGTGTAAATAACCTAAACGTGGGAAGTTAATTGTACAAACAGAAACAGACCCGGTTAACGGGTTGGCCCCGAATAATCCACCCTTTCGTTTAAGTTCTGTTAAGTCAATTCTCAGACGGCAGCACATTGACATTGCATCTGCTGGATCCATGTCAGAGGACACATAGTTGCAGAAATATGACTGACCGTACTTTGCTGTGTTATCCCACAGGGCCTTGTAACGTGGGTTGTTCCAGTCAAAGTTTTTTGTGACGTTAACAGTGGGGATCGGGAAAGAGAAAATACGACCGTCCGCGTCCCCTTCATTCATGATTTCAAAGAAACACTCATTGAATAAGTCCATCTCTTTTTGGAACTCTTTGTAGCATTTATCCATGCGTTTACCGCCGAGAAGTACAGGCTTTTCTGCCATGTGTTTCGGTACGGTAAAGTCGAGTGTACAGTTTGAAAACGGTGACTGATAACCGGTACGTGTAGGAACATTTAAGTTGAAAATAAATTCCTGCAATGCTTGTTTAACTTGTTTCTTTGTTAAGTTATCGTAGAAAATAAAAGGAGCCATCAGGGTATCCAAGTTAGACACCGCAACGGCACCTGCTACCTCACCGGTTACGGAAAATAATAAATTGTTAAGCTGTGATAATGCAGCTGATAAATGGGAAGGTGGATTGGAACGGACCTTACCCGGACCGCCATAATATCCTACTTCAAGTAAATCTTCTAAGTCCAAACCCATGCAGTAACCAGACAAGGATCCGGAGTCATGTAAGTGAAATCTACCGTCGACGTGTGCTTGTTTTACTGCCGGTGAATAAATGTAATTCATCCAGTAGTACTTGGTGACTTCTTCTTTAATATAATTGTTAAGACCTTGTAATGAATACGCCATGTTTGCGTTTTCATTTACACGCCAATCGTCTTGTTTTACGTAGTCTTCTACCAAATTTTTGGCAACAACTTCCATTGGATTTCTTTCTTCTGACATAACCACCTCTAGATTGAAATACCAATTTTAGCTGCTTTCGAGGCCACAATTACTACCTTTTGGCCGAGGGCAATGGTCTTTTGTCCGATTGATGCCATCTTCGCTGTTTTAACTGTATTTGCTACTTCGGCATCTGCTTTTTGTGTTGCAATTTTATCAATTCCCAACACCTTTGTAATGTTTTGTAGAGCTGTAACCAACGCTGATGCAAGCTGACCTGGATCGGATGGTAACGACGTAGGAATAGCAGTTAATGCTTGATAGGTTGCATCAATTTGTGCTTTTTGAGCAGTTGCATTTGTATCAACTTCGGTTGCACTTTCAGTTGCCTTTTCCGTTGTAGCTTTTATCTTATCTTTGATTTGATTACACAAAACTTTGGCTTCGGCCATGGCCGCTTCTTTTGCTTTTCCAAGCGGATCATTCAATATATCAATCAAACCATCCAGCTTATCCATCATGGTGTTTACTTCTTTTGTTGTTGTGTCTAAAGTCTCTTCTATACCGTCTAAGTTACTGTTTACCCACGTGGTCATGGGAAACTGATCCCCTTGCATCTCGGCCATACTTCACTCCTATAAATCTTCAAATGTTAAGTAACAACTGCAACTTGGCTTGTACGAAAGACGATCTTTACGATGGTCTTTGCACAAGTGGAAATAATAAATTCGTTTTATACCACCTGCACAGATAACAAACGGTACAACGTCGGCTTTTGCCTTGAAGTTTGATATGACGGCGTTCGGATGGGACTTAATTGAACGATAAAGTTCCACTTCGTTTTTCGCCTTCTCAACGTACTCATGAAGGAGTACGGCTTCAAATGTTATCTGGTTGGTATTTTTCGGAATAAAGGAAAAACAAGTTGAATAAAACGTAATTACCGACTTACCATTTGGAAGAATTCTAAGAGATGTTCTGGGCTCCGTTTCGGCTTTATTAAATATGCCTGCGGCAATCATACCCAAATTGTGCAACTCTCTCAATTCTTCGTCGAACGTCATACCCTTTTCTTCCGATAAATTAAGGGGGCATAGGTGGTATGGAATACGCCCCCATAAATAATACTTCTTTTACAAAGTAAAGTCAACTAGAGGTTTGCCATCCCAAGTGGGCAGCCGGAACCATCCGACTCAGAAGGATAGCAAGGCTCTGCGTGGATCGCACAGATTTCATTATAAATTCTGTCGATTTCGTCTTCTGTTACAAAGTCAGCAAGGTCTAGTTCTTCCTTTTTTCCATGCAAATAGGTAACGATTACTTTCGGTTTATCGTTACGGAAGTAAACAGACTGAATAATTCGTCCTTTGATGATATTGTTACCAATCTGGACGTAGAGGTTTACCATGCTCATTAGCGGTCCTCCAGTTCGGCTTCGTAGCCTGAGATCTCTTGTTTTGAGGGGGGATAATCAAGCAGGAACTCCTCTTTACGACCACCAATATACACTACCGTAAATTTGTTGCCGTCGAAGAGGAAGTTGCGTACATAGCGTTTGTACACTATGACGTTCTGTACTTTCATATGTGTAGCTGCCATTATTTTTTACCCTTCTCAATAATCTGTACACTGTAGAGCTTGGATTCCTTTTCAGGTCCCAACTCTGCATCTAATTTGTTCATTTCAAGCAAAGTAACGAAGTTTTTAACGTCTTCGGGTTTCATACGTAACTCAGCTGAATAGATCTCTTTGTCTGCCATATGTTACCTATTCGAGGTCCCTATAGACCCCTCTATAAACAACCTAAGTGTTCAATCCAAAAACCCTATTGACAAGCCCTTAAATCTGTTATATAATAGGTGGGAGGAGACCTAAATATGTACGAATTTTACGAAGAAAACATGAAATATCGTTGCATTGCAACGGAAGATCGCAAACACTTCATTTTGGTTAACCATACCAAAGAGGAAATGGAGGAGTTTGCCAAGGAACATGGGTTCCAACTGGCCGAAAACCCCGAAGAAAAGCTATACGTAGTCCACGAAAGCACCGACCCTACCTTATTTATGCTAGCCGTATCATCGCTCACCAGACGCCTGGCTCCGTTGGAACCCAGTGGTAAGATGTTCCCATGGTTTTACCACACAAAAGACCGTAAACTCATTGCAAAAGGCGTTTACGTAGGTACCGGAGAGGACATTCCTTTCGTAGAAGTACCCGAAGGGGTTGAGATCCGTCAGTTACAAATGCCAAATGCCCAGTAGCCTAAGCACACCGGAAATGAAGTACTATGTACTATCCTACTACCGTTTTCAACGGCAATATCCCATTGCTGCCACGGAAGTAGGCGTATTTGGTGGCTTCATTGCCGATGTTTTGGCATCCGACCTGGAAAACGAATTCGTTGAAGTAGAAATAAAGATTTCGGAGTCCGATATGCTCAGTGATTTCCAACACAAGTCACTGAAGCACACAGCATATTTGGACTCCGTCTTACATAAAGAGGGTTCACTAACCACCAAAGAACGCAAACTTATGCCCAATAAGTTCCTATATGCCGTACCTCGGGAAATGCGTAAATTTGCAAAGGAAATGGTTACCGGAACACCGTATGGACTGATTGTTGTAGACACCGAAGATATGAGCCTGTCCAACAACTCTTTTGTAAAGGTTGTAAAGCATTCCGACATCATCAATCGGGTTTACCCCAAAGAGCTCGAAAGACGTGCGATGATGCGAATGTCTTCTGAGATTATCAACTTGTACGAATCACAGCTTGATATTTAAGCGATATGTAATCCGTCTCCCCGAAACTTGGTAATCCAAGGACACAGCTTATAAACTGTGTCCTTTATTTTTTCGGTTTGAATGGAATTAAAGGTACAGAGTACGGTCTTGGTAGGAGCATATTCTCCGTGCTGTCCGTAACAGGCAATGACATGACATACATTCTTTACAAATTGGAACTGAAGCACCATCCGGTTGTTATAGGGTGAAGCGAAGTTGAGGGACTGCAAATTATCACCATCACCGACGTACGTGGTGAAGAACTCGAACCGAAGCCGGCGATGTGGGAACAGTTCGGCCGGCATCACGAGGTCATGATTCTTCATCGTATATCGAAAGACATCTGCAATGGTAAGCTGCATAATTCTCTCCTAAATATAAACGATTCTTTCTACAGGCATTTCCTCTACGATGTGTGCACGATCATTTATATATTTATGAAAATATCGAAGCAATTTCTCTACGGTATCGAGTTCATAAGGCCGTTCCGAATCAAAGTCCCTTGGTACGACTACGGAATCGAAATAGAGACGATTGGTACGGAAATCGAGTGCGATGAGTGTAATTGTTCCACTTCTGTAGGTATAACCCACAACATACAAATCCGCAATGGGCATTATGATCTTTTCCGATGTTGTTATTTTGTTGGTCGCATCGTCCAATGACGGGACGATACCACAATCGAAAAGGTATGACATTCGTACGAGGGGCTTATCGAACAAAGCGTAGTTACCACCGTCGTTACCGTCGATTGCAAGGATATCCTTGAATATAGTAAAGACACAGTACGTACCGAGTGAATGGGTAAATGCGTCTTTGAACTTCCAGTACTTCGTTATATCCGACATTTTCTTTAACACCTGTTCCAAAGAACGTGTGTTGGTACTGATCGAATAGGATGTAGCGAAGGTTGGCGTATTTGCTATTCCGATGGTTCCGGGGGTGGTTGTTATATAATGCTCTGCGTTATATCCATGACCGGTATTCATAAAGTCTGGGTGATACACCAAGTCCCCGTCGGCATTCACGGAAATGGTCATACCACCGGTGACACTTGTATTCGTTCCACCCGACTCCCGGGTATACTTTTTTATGACATGAACATACGGGGCATCGAGCATATCCTGCTCGGTCAATTTATAGACCATCCCTTTGATATGTTCTGACCTAAGAAGGGCTGTGTTCATGTCGTTTACCGTAACTCCCCAGCCCTGATTATCATCGGTACTTATATACAAATTATTATGCATTTCCGCCTCCAACATTGCCAATTCCTTCATCCTACCCATAAGTATAACCTTTTTTTACACTTTGTCAAGGTAAATACAACAAACCGCCGTTGAACTTTCCGATCACGTTATCTACATCTCCGGACACGGTAAACTCCACTGCCGGGACCATACCGTTCTTGAGCCAAAAGACCGTATCGTATCTATAATTGCCCTTGGTAAAATACGATAATATTTTCATAAAGTAATCCAACTGTGACCACGGGTATTTCTTATCTACGTACTGAACGGAATCATTTATTTTACATATGAGCAGATGTTCCCACCTTTCGGTTCCTCTTTCCGGTTGTTCTCTTAATACATGTATAGATGCTTTCTGTGTTTCCTCGTCACATATAATAAACGGGTAATATAATCCAAACCTGCACCATTTTAGAACCTGGCATGCATCTGCACATCTAGCCTCGTCATACCCTGCTCTTCTAAGCAAGGCCGGTGAGAATGTTTCCGGTGGTATGGTCCAGACCGAATATCTTCCCGTATATGCTTTATAAAATGTTTCTACTGGTAAATAATCAAGGAAAGCATCCACACCTATGTAGGGTAGGTTATAAACGCCTCTTTCATGTCCGTACACTCTTTTTTCTTTATTTCCCTCACAGGAATTCATGCATATACCTCATATTATTTACTACATAATTAAAAGCAATTACGGGGTTGATCTTACCTTCCGTTGTCTTTTCAGCCCAGTCTTCAAAGGTTATTTCCTTAACAGGCAGTATTCTAAGCAGTTTCTTAAAATGCTTTGCATCCATATACTGTCCCCTGCTTACTGCCGTACCTGTGTATCTAAATGCTTTTGTCTTAACATGCTCTACACTGGCAACATACGTAGGACCATGCAATCGGTTGTCCTCGTAATGATACTCTGTCCTGTACTGGTCAAACCCAAAGGCATGAGCTGTATATACGTACTGCTGATTATCATTTAGACCGTTATCCCTTAATATATTTGGCAATAAATACCTACATCTTCTGGTTTTATAATCTACAAAAACGTATACTTTATCACTCAATATATGAAAGAACTTGTCTGCATCAAGAATCCCCTGATTAACCAACTCACCAATTAAAGCACTGAGTAACCTTTCATCTTTAATAACATATAGCCACCCACGCTTATTATACTGATACTTAATCCACCATCTAGGCGTATCACCTGGAAAACAATAAGCAGGAATAATACATCCACCCTGAAAGTAATTAAAGTACCCTGGATATATACGGTATTCATCAAACTCTTGTGTATAATCACCAAGCCTTAGATACATACCATAACTATATCATATATAGTTTCTAATGTAAAGTACCTTATGTCATACCGGGTCAGGGGTCAGGACCGGGTCAGGGTAAGGTCAGGGGTCATATCGGTCCGGGTCAGGGGTCAGGACCGGGTCAGGGTAAGGTCAGGGGTCATACCAAAATCCCCTGGGAGATCCAAAACCTGGAAAATTTGGGGCATTATTTTTAAGGCATGTGGCGACCCTTTCTGCTATTGGTCGCTAATACCCGTATTTTTAGCAATTAGCGAAAATTAGCGACATTTTTTTTAGTAATATACTTATTATTAGTATAGACGGCAAGAGAGAGAACAAAAGACATATAAGTATATGTTATGTATTTTGTTGCGTGTAAAACTTGCGACATAAAAACAAGCAATATACTTATTTTAGTATAAGCAACGCAAGCAAGCACAAAGCAAGCAAGTAAATACTTGTATATATATAAGCAAGTAAATACTTAAATGCTTATACACTTAAAAACTTGCGACACTTTTTTGCTTAATATACTTATTATTAGTATAAGCAAGCAAAGGCAAACGGACAGAGCAAAGCCAAGCAAACAGGCAGAGCCAAGCCAAGCAAGCCAAGCCAAGAGCAATAAGGCAAGGCAAGCAAGGCAAGGCACAACCTACAAAGCAAAGGCAGAGCGACAACCGAAAAGCCAACGCCAAACAGGTTTGTTTTCGTTTGGTTAGTGTGGTATGGTTCGGTATGGACAGGGGGGGGTGCTAGGACACCCCCCCCTCTACCGACCCCCCCACACCGACACCCCCCCTCAATGATAGGGGGAAGGAGTAAAGCACAATGAAACTACAAGACTTAAAACTTGATAGCGTTGATGCTCAAATCGTTAAGGACTGGTTAGCAGTCCCAAACGGTCGTTTCGTAACATTTGAATATATCAAATGGGACAAGAGAGTTAAGGCAGGGTATGACCCCAAGACCAAACAGGGTGGTGCACATATCATATCTGTATATACAGGTATGAATAAGGGCGTTGCCTTTGAAAACTTCAAAAAGGTTCAAGCGTCTTTGGAAACCGTTGGGGACTTCAATAACCCATCCCGTCAAAACGAGGTGGCTATTGATGATGTCCCGATGTTATTCTATAACACCAAGACCCAACAGCCGAAGTTTATGGCAGTAGGGGGGGTTATCCATAAGGTAGCCGAACAAACCCGTTATATGATACCGGACAACGGATTGTATAAACAGGTAAGTGAAACAGAATACAATGCCTATCTCAACGGACTGGGATTGTCTACCACTCCCAAAGTTCACGACAATAAAAGGGGTGTAATGGTCAATCAGTACATCCTTAAAAACATTGTCAAGTTTAATGGTATCGTCTATCGTATCATTAAATAAACCCCGGGGGCCTAGCAATAGGCCCCTTTCTTTTAGGAGTTAATTATGACTATCGAAATCGAAAGAGAAAATCAATACGGTGAAAAGACGGGTGCGACCGTTACAATTGAATACGATTTCAAGCCGGGTTATTTCTACGATAACCCCCGTAATGAAGCCGAGTACCTAGACCCCGGTTGTCCGGATGTCGTAACGGTAACAGAGGCAAGCATTACCAAAGGCAAACGCACCCGTAAGTTGAAAGTTACCCAATCAATACTAGATATGGTATCAGATTGGTATGACCAGAACGAAGGTTATCGTCCGGTCGTCGAATACTAGGGAGGTATCTATGTATATCTTAACCGTTACCCGTGAAGGGTTTGAACACATTGAACAAAAGACCGGGTTTGATATGGCTATTCGTGCCTTTTCAACCAAGCAAGACCTGTTCAATGAAATAGAGAGCGAGGTGTTGAATAAACACTGTTCGGTCGCTTACTATAAACAACACGCCGGCAAGGTTAATACCAACGGCGTATTTTCTGCAAAGCGTGGATGGTTGCGTATCTTTCGTTTAGACGGAAGTGTTAAGTATACGATTACCGCCCACGATATTGAGCCGGGATTTAATAGAGAAGTCCCGTTCAATGACCGTTTGATAGTCGTATGTTGGGAGTCTGGACTCCTTAACTACGATGTCGAATGTGAGAAAATCCGAAAGGAAGAGCCTAAAAAGGAGGTTATCAATGACGTGGAAATCAAACAGTAAAGGCTTTAAGTTTATATCGTTCTTGGATAGCAAGGACTTGGATGCTATGAAAGCAGCATCCCGACAACCACAACTATTTAAGGAGTAAGTTATGGCAATATATCAGTTAGTCGTTGACACCCGTGGGGAAAATACCGACGGGCTTTATTATGCACTGAAAGATTATGGCTTTCGGTTACTTAGTCAAAAGAAAATAAAGGAGTAAATTATGAGTGAAAAGAAACCACAACCATTTGAAGAGTTGAACGCAAAGCACTGGGGCAGTGAGCAGTATTACAAAGACCCCCTTATGCAGTTCGTGTTTACCGAAGGCGTTAAGGACTTCATTGAAACCTATAACGCCGGATGGCTTATCAATCGCTTGATGTTGGAAAAGAAAGTCCGTCAAGCCAAAGACCAAGTATACCCGTCCCTCGTAGTAGACAGTGAGCATATGACCCATATGTTCTTTGATTGCGACCACGCAACACTCGGTAAAGATAAACCACTGTTCAGTATCAAAGACGAGTGTGCCTGTCTGCCCGAAGGTAAACTAAACTTTGAGTTCAGTCCGTGGGAACAGATACTTATCTTAATGTCGGAGCACTAATATGATAAGTAAATATCAGCCCGGTATGACCGTTAGGTATCTGACCAGTCCAGACCCGTCCTCACTCCGAACGAATGAGGGCGTAATCGAACGTGTGTTTGTGTGTGATAAGAACAGAGAGTACTTCATAAACTCACGTTGGCGTAGAGAACAAGACATCGTGAAGGTAATCAGCTATGGCAAAAACTAAGGAACATAAGTGTCCGTACTGTGAAACAGTAATGGAACGAAAGTGCTACATAAGCACCGGCACCGGAGAAGTGGTATCCACTTTCTTTGAGTGTCCCAAATGTCGTGTAAGAATATAGGAGTAAATATGCAACCAGAGTTCATACAACTTAGAGATATGGAACACTGTATCAGTATGTTAACGCCTAAACAAATCAGAGAACTTAAAAAGTTCAAAGGGTTTGACGATATGCATGAGACAGACCATATCTTGGTATACGAATACAAAGACCAGTATTCTATATGTGAGGATTGCTGGAAAGATATTACTATTCCGGTTGCTACTATGTCTTTCCAAAGTGAAACAATATACTACTTTGAACAAACGTATATTGGAACAAAGAAAGATAAGCAGTGGTACATTACCGTTAAAGGTAGAACCGTACCAGTAGCAGATAAAACACCACACTACAAAAGTTGGAACGGAAAACGTATCTATGTAATCGGTGGTTTGTGTACCGGACATCTACATGCAACAAGGTTTTTCTCCCCACATTTACCCAAAAAGGGACTGCTTGCTCCCTATTGGGATTTTCACGTAATGGAATCTCTGTATTGTAAACACCATCGTGTACTTGATTGGGAATACCTAGCAACAGGTGGTGAATATGATTACAGAGGTCCAAAGAATAATAAGGAGTAAATATGCACAACACTCATTTCTTTCTAACAAATGAGACAGACCCAAGTGATGCACTTGCACATGTGCAGTCATACTTGGAATCACGCCATGAGGAAGGCGGAGACGGAGCAATAGACGGTGCAGACTACTTCACAGTAGAAACTGCAATCAATCTATTGAACGGTCAAGCAGCCGCAGAAGGTGCTGACCTTGACCCAAAATTTCACACAACTTCCGGCGTACTTAACTTCTTTGCTGGTACATTCTTTAATAAAGAGAATATACAGAAACGCTTGGACGGATACATACAACAGATAAAGGATGGCTTGGAACAACAATGCTATTACCACTGTGAGTATGGTGGGAAGTGTGCTGAAATCCAAAAAGAAAAGATGGAAGTAGCAAACAAAGGACCAATCACATTGGAACGTATGGTGCACGATGCGTCTGTTGAGGCAGGTGCCTATAAGTTTACAGAGGTTGGTCTGACCCGTCTTGCAACGGGCGACTGTCCGTGTCTTGTCTTAGTTGACTTCCATTCATAGGAGACAATATGGGATACCATATCATTAAAGGTTATTTCAAACCGGATGAGGACCAGCAAACAATCAAAGATGAAATGATTGAATGGTCTGAGTGTATGTGTCGTGATTATATGCCCGTAGAGCACGGGACTTTCACTCCACTACTATTCATAAACCCAGACGGTATGTGTGAAATACTTGACCCAAACCGTATGAATGACGAAATCAGACAGTTGTCAACAATTAAAGGTATCAACGAATACTTCAACAAACAGTATGGACCAAAGCAAATCAAATACAGTATTAAGCGTATTGTTAATACGTTATCAAAGAAAAATATAACTGCTGACAATATACAGAAACTAAGTATGCACTTTGCAAAGGTCAGAATGGGAATGGATAACTTGAATAAACCAATCAACGTAGTGACGGATAACTACAACGAATGGAACTTCCTTCAATATGGTGTGTTAAACATAGACGACGGAATAACCAACGGTAGTGAGGCGTATGATTCGAACGTTGACTGGAAACCAGAGAACCTATTCCTCTTAGTAGTTGCTGTTAATGCTTAAAGATGATATACTTTAATGGGAGGATACAATGTTATTCAAAGGTGATTCACCACAATCAGTACTCAAAGAACTCTTGCGTGCACTAGGTCGTAACGATTTAGTAGCAAAGGTTGGGGTCGTTCCTGATGCCGTCATTATAAACGAAATCAAAGACCTCTTACCAGACCGAGCACGTAAAGCAGCAGAGGCTATGATAGCCAAAGCAGAAAAGGTTAAACAATTAAAAGCGTTTGCAGAACGGATTAAAGACGAGTCCCCTGCAAAATTTCCTTCGCCCATAGTCGTCGAGGCTATGTTGCGAGGCATTCATCCTCAAACATTCAAAACTAACAAAGAGTTACCATTAGAGGAAAAGTTAAAACTACCTGAATGGGAACTCGTGTATAGTTTGGATTACAAGGAGCATAAAGATGTTAAAGTTTCGACCAAAAGGAAACGCAGATAAAGAATTTATCCACTTCCTCAAAACTCAACCGAGGTTCGTGGATGTCATAGGCAAGGCCGCCGATGTGGGCGGCCGTTTGTCTATGGAACTCGCAAATGTAGTGGCTACTCTAGCGTATGTTTCTAAAGTAAAAGGCACACTAAAAGAGAAAGTCAGTGCATACGAGGTAATCATACAGAGACTGTTGGATGTTGCAACCGACCTAAATGTGCACGGTAAATTCGTAACTGACCAAGTAATGTTATTAGTTGGCAGTGCAGACGAATTACTTGACGCTTACAAGGAAAGCGGAGCAGATAGTTTCCAAGAGTTTATCTGTGAACTAAAACCAAGTCATAAAGGAGACAAAAACAATGACAGTAAAAAATAAAATTGCCGGTATTACCGGTGCAAAACCCAGTAACGGAAATAAAATCGCTTTTACCGCAGTTAGTAAAAGTGAACAAGGTATGACCGACTTCGTGGAATACCTTAAGAGTGCGAACTGTATGTATAACAAATCCATTACCAACACAGGTAAGGAATTATACTACGAGGCAAACACTAAGAATCGTACGAAATGCTTGCTCTGTAAACGCATCACTGCAAAGGCAGAACAAAACGAAGTAACCTTGCCTATGTGGATTAAGGATTATGCAAATCAGTACGACATTAACCAGTTGAACTGGGGTAAGAAAAAGGCGGCCATGAAAGCAGAACGTGCTGCTAAGCGTGCAGAGAAATCTGTGTATAAAACTACTAAGGTTAAAGCAAAACGCAAATGGTCGTTTACAGAACGTGTATATAGAGCATTCAGAATCTTAACCGGTGCCGCTGGTAAATAAGGAGGTATTTATGGCACTTGGATTCTTTGCTTCAAAGGACGAAAAGGCAGTAAAACGGGCTTTGGAGTTGACAAAGAAACGTATGGAACTTGATAAAGAACTAAACCAACTACGCCCACTCGTTCAGCAATGCTTGGAAAAGAAACATGCAACGCAGATAGAAGTGGACGGACTTGGCTCAGTAGTATTAAAGTTCAATACTCGTAAAGTACTAGACACAGAAAAACTAGTTTCTTTGCTCAAACAAAACTCGGAGTTGTTACATAAGTTCGTGTCTACTTTATCCACGGTCAAGCACGGTGCATTAGAAAAGTATCTAGGCACTCCTGCTTATACTGGATTAGTAACAGATACTGAAACAACTGAATCGGTAGTATTCATTGTTGATTAACTACCCAAGGCGTAAGCCTCAACCATTATATTAAAAGGAAAAAATAATATGGCAAAATCAAATGCTGCAAAATTCAGTGTCGAGGGTGCAACCCTCAATCAAAATGAAGTACGTTTATTCTTGGATAGTGTAATCCGTCAAGACGGACACCCTATGCCTGTATGTTTATGTGGTAATCCTGGAATTGGGAAATCACAAATCATTCAGGAAGTGTGTAAGAAATACGGTATTACCTATGAGAATGGTACTTATCATGAAGTACGTGCGTCCCTTCTAGTAGATAGTTCGGACGTAACTGGTCTGCCTGTCATTCAGAAGTTGGTCGGTCAAGACAAAAACGGACAAATGACAGAGTATGGACACGTCACTAAATACTCAATTCCGGATATGTTACCGTGTATCAAACACGATGCAAACGGAAATGAAATAGCAGACGAACGTAAACACGTGTTGTTCTTTGATGAAATCAACCGTTCAGCAGACCCGTCAATCATGAACGCAATCTTTCAGTTGACCACAGAGTTCCGTATCGGTGTTCATAAATTAGTTCCGAATTGTATCGTACTCTTGGCAATCAACCCGGAAAATACAGGATACGCAGTTAATGAAATGTGTCCTGCATTGGTTAACAGAATCAACTTCCAATATATGAAAGCGGAAGTTCAACCTTGGTTAGAGTATGCTCGTTCCAAGAATATCGATTCTGTAATCACGGACTTCATTGATGCTAACCCGGATGAGTTGGCACAGGACGGTATCGTAACTAATGAAGGTCAGGACAAAAGGTTCCCGACTCCTCGTGCATGGTTCAATGTAGATAAGTTGCTCAAATCTTTACACTTATCTTACAACACTACCAGCAAGGCAGCATTAAGTATTAAGTTGATTGCAGGTATCGTTGGATGGCAGAGTGCTACAAAGTTCGTAGCGTTCGCTCGTACCAATGTACAGGACAGACCTTTAACCGGTAAGGAAGTGTTGAAATCGTATGCAGACGCAACCGATATGCAAGAGAAAGTTCAAGCACTCAATGATATGGGTATGCGTTTATATGATACGGTTAAGACCACTACCACTCTTAACTCCTTGAAAGATGAGTTCAAGGCACGTGGTACCAAGATTAAGAAATCAGAGTTGAGAAACATGTTGGCATTCTTAAAGGATATTGCACCAGAGAATGCTTTGAGTTTCCAAGACTACTTATTAAAAGAAGTAGACAAGGAGTTCAGTGCATGGTTCTTTAACCAAGTATTCGGTGACGCCGAACTGAAAAAGAATTGGGAGTCATTACAACAAGGCGTAACCAATGTAGGTGTTGGTTCCAGCGACTTGTTATAAGTTCATAGTACGAGGGTGTGGCTCCGGTCACACCCTCATTGTCTCGGAGGAAATCTATGGCAAAGACAAAAGAAAAAGTAATTAAAATAACAAAAGAGGATATTACAGCAGCAGACCTGAGACTCAATAAGGTAATCGTATCCTTCTATACAACACAAGAGTTCTGGACAATTCTTGCTAGTCAGTTCAAACGTGTGCCTGTGTTAGACCCTCGTCTATCCAATGTGTTAACACGTATTACTGAGAAAGGCATTGAGTTGTTATACAATCCTGTGTATGTAATCAAGGCAACGGAATCCGAATTAAAGTATCACATTCTGCATGAATGTATCCACCTGATTTATAGACACGCTTACAGATTCGCAGTAAGCGAGGACCAAGTAGATACAAAGCAACTCCGTAAGAAAACACCGGAAACGGAAATGCCCGTTGCTCCTGCTAAGTCAGCAGACCTAGCAGCAGACTTGATTGTTAACCGTGATGTATCTGAAATCTTAGGTACGGACGTGGTAGACCATTGTAAAGGGTTGTTGTGTAGAGACCTTAAAGCATTGGGGTATGAGGATAGAGACCGTGGTTATTACTACGGCGAAAAGAAAACTCTTAATGAAAAAGATTCTGAATCATTAGAGCAAGAAATCCTCGATACATATACACACGTTAAGTCCAGTAAAGATAGTGGTAACAATCAAGGTCAAAGCCAACAAAGTCCTTCCGGTAGTGGTGGACAAGGCGATGGTGACGGCGATGGTGATGAACCACAGATGGACGGTGAATCTCAATCCAATGTAAATGGAAAAGAGGTTCATAAACATTGTGTGGTTGATACTCAAAATCCCCTGCAAAAGCAACTCGGGCAGCACTTCGTTGAGGAAATGATTAAGAACGCAGTTAAGCAAGCAGGTGGTTCCGGTCAAGGTCACATGCCGAGTAACTTGGAAAGTGAGTTAGAGGCAATCTGTAACCCACCCAAGAAAGATTGGAAAGCAATCCTTAATAACTATGTACAGGCAAGTATCCCTGCACAAAGTACAAAGACTTGGGCAAACCTTAACAGAAAGTTTCCGTATCTGTTAAAGGGTAAAAAGAAACGCCGTGTTCCATTGATTGGTCTGGTTCAAGATACGTCTGGTTCTGTAAGTGACGCAGCCATAAGAGCGTTTTACAGAGAGATTGATAGTATTCGTAAAGTAACCAAGACCGATATTGAACTTGTACAGTGCGACGCAGAGATTAGTGATACTCGTATCATTAGTTATAAAGAGAAACTGACTTGGTCAGTAAACGGTCGTGGTGGTACAGAGTTTATTCCGGCGTTGGAATACTTTGACAAGACAAAGAGACGACCCGATGTGGTTGTGTTCTTTACAGACTTGGAAGTATGTGACAATGATGTACCGAGTGAACCCAGAGCGTATAAGATAATCTGGGTGTCGGTCAATAAAGAACAATGTGAACACTTCGCAAATCTCAATAAGTACGGTACGTTTATACACTTGGATATAGACGAGGCCGACGAGGGAAACTAATATGATTTGCTGGGATGGCAATCAAAAGACTGCTTACCGGTATATCTACGGGTCACTGGTCGTCATGATGAGAAACGTCACGGCGGCCAGACAGACCTATATAAGACTGGTACAGGTCTTACGCTACACTAAGAAAGAAAGCATCGTCTGCTCACTTGAAGAGTTAAACATTGAAGTGTTAGACACTCTCAACAAAGGCAGTGCTGCTTTTATCACTGTGAACTATAAAGGTGAAATCAGTGCAAGCCCTGCGTATATAAAACACCGTGGGCTTCAAAACTTAATAACGGAGTGGAACAATGAACTTAAAGGAAAAGATTCTGGAAATTAAAGAGCGTGCCATTATCTGTGGTACGTATATCAAACATGCCTTCAAGCGTTGGACAGCACCTCGTACCTATGTAGTTGCCTTTACATATAGGAACAAACAAGGTATATATGTGGTTGATTCAATGGTAATGAGAGCAGTAGTCCCGAGGGTAGCAACCTTAATAGGTGTTATCCAGAAAGACCTTGCTCTGGAAGGTACTGACCTGCGTGTGCTCAGTTTCACAGAGGCACCCGCTTGTCTGTTCAATGGTATGGTACTTGACGCTGCTGATAAGTTAGTAGCAAACGCCGATAAAGTAGCCGATGACTTAAAACAGAAAGGCGACTTTACGATACAGACAGAACCAGAACCAGAGGAACAAGAGGAAGAGGATGAAGACGTATCCGATATGTTCAAGTAGGAGAAACTATGCCGAACTTACACAACGCAATTAAAGAGGATCTCGCCGAGGCCATGCGGATGCAAGATGAGTTTGAGGCTAAGAAAGAAGCGTTAAAGAAACGACAGAAAGACCCAAACTATCTGAATCCAAAATGTTCGGACGAGGAACTAAACGAAATCTTTGGAGGTAAATAATATGTGGGACAGAAAGAGAGCCTGCAAGAACTTAGGTATTCCCTTCCGTATCACAGAACTAGACGAAGGAACCAAAGGTTCGTTCAACCTGGCACATAGGTTCATTCATATTGATACCAAGAGTGCCGAGGATGACCGTGTGTGGATTCATGAAATTGCACACACGCTTCTGCACTTCCAAAATTATGAGGCTGCGGCTGTGATTGGAAGGACAGACCTAAATGCTATGGCTGAGTTAGAGGCAGACACGGTTGCCTATATAACTGCGAAGGTCATAGGGAAAGAGGATAGACAGGACTACCTCAAATATGTAAAAATGTTTATGAGTCGTTTACCGATTCATAAGCAGTCCGGTGACGTCCTGCAACAGCGTATGCCGGAATTAGTTAAATTAGTAAAACTTATATTAAATGCCGGAGGAATATAATATGGCAAATGTAGAAACCAAAACTGCAAATGAACAAATGTTAGACGGTATGTCTAACTTCATAACCCCAGACCAATGGAGAACGCTCTTGAACGACCGTATCAACTATGCTCCTGGGGCTGACAATGAACTTCTCTTATCAAAGGAGTTCATCTTAAAGTATAAGAACCACATGCTCCTTAGTTCTTTACCACTCTACTGTATGATAGCGTGGGATAAGAAACAACTGGACAAAGAGTTCTTGAAAAGATTCTGGAACTTCATTGACTTCACGGAAGGTAATGACTTGCTCTTAGATTTCCAAGAGTTCAGTGGTAGTTCAAAAGGATTCTTAGACGCCTACAAAGAGATGTGTGATATGACCGATGTAGCGTTAATTCACTCAGGCGATGTGGCTCCGTTCACAATGGAACAGTTAGATAAAAGACCGTTCCACTACAACGGGGAACAATGGACTGCATCTCTCAATAAAATGAAAGAGATTAAGAAAGAGTTCTTAGAGAAGTATATCCACATGGTAGACTTCTTGGCAGTGTTGAACAACCCGAACTTAACCAATGACCAACGTAGAGAGTTGCGTGATTACTTCGGTGTTAAAGTTCCGAAAAATAAGAACGACAATGAACACAGTAAAGAACTCTACTTGTTCCCGTGCGGTGCCGTATTGGAAGGCGAGAATTGGAGAGATATGTCAGCAGGTTTGGCGTACCTCAAAAATAAGAACCGCTTTGCTATC
>Ga0310696_10000348_pt1 | contig 76581 bp, 63 predicted proteins | sample AusTroGonzalo_MG_4_FD_203885 | JGI IMG/M metagenome (GOLD analysis project Ga0310696, IMG submission 203885) | Bovine rumen microbial communities from tropical cattle in Woodstock, Queensland, Australia - Gonzalo_02 (v2) (version 2) | ecosystem: Host-associated > Mammals > Digestive system >...
CCACCAATCCCAAGCCACCTTGCCGGGCTTAATCCACGAAATATCAGCCACTTTGCTCGGCTCAGAAAGCAGATAGACAAGGTCGTTGTCCGCCAAATCTTTGTCTTCCGTGGTGATGGCAATCACGCGCCACGGAAATGCTCTTGTGCCGGCCGTTTTGGCGATGTAGTTCTCGCGTTCTTTCACGACATACTGCAGGTTGTTGTGTCCTCCCTGCTCCCAGGTTTTCGGCAGCGGCGCGAAGTAACCGATCATTGAATTGCCATTTGTATGTTTGAGATACATGCCGGGATAGTCGTGCAGGTCGGCCTCGGTGATGACGGCCATGCGGGATTTCAAACCATTGAAATATTTATCAAAAGATTGATAGGTCTGTGTTACCAACATAGGCAGGAAAGAAAGTCTGTCGTCAGCCATATCGCGGAGAAACGTATCCACGTAGGTGTTTTCAAAAGAGGTACAGTATTGTTCGGAGAAGTCCCCGCCGATAGCAGGTTTGCGATTCACATACGGGATGAAAGCTTCTGTGCCATTGCGTTCACCCATTGAAGATCCTTCCGAAAAGTTGAATTCTGCCATTTCGTGCTTAATGACCAGCGTGTCTTTCATTTTCGTCACAAAACGGTAAGCTATGCCAGAATTATAAGCTCGGAATACTACTTGATAGTTTCCTTTAAAGCTGATAGTCAATTCATTGTAGTTGTCTGTGATTTCCGCTTTGCGATAAAAGGGTGAAGCCACTTTCTGATTCACGGTTCGCTTTTCGGTCTTTGTAACTTTGGGATTACGCCCTAATACGGTACCATCTCCCAATTCCAGCCCTATGTTGGACGGATTCAAGAACGGTTCGTTTGGCTGATCAGCCGTGAAAACGGAATATTGCAACTGTCCCGAAGTACCATCAATCTTGACAAGCAGTTTGCCATTGGGAGAGGTTAATTCTTCTTTTTGTGCGGAAACAGTCATCAATAGGCCGCAAAACAATAAAAAAAGGAGGTGTTTTTTCATAATGTGTGGTTTATATGGTGTGAGATACGGTAATCTCCTGTAGAGACGCACGGCCGTGCGTCTCTACAACGGAACATTCAGGTTAGTATTCAAACGGTGAATCGAACGTGGCGAACGCCTCGCCACACATATCTTTCTCCGAGGTAATCGGATTCTCCACCTGCCAGTCGATGCTCAAATCCTTGTCATTAAATAGGATACAACCTTCGGAGGCCTTGTTGTAAAAGTTCGAGCACTTGTAGGCGAAGACGGTGTCGTCTTCCAAGGCAGCGAAGCCGTGCGCGAAGCCGGCAGGCAGGTAGAACTGGCGGAAATTCTCGGCGGTGAGCAGCACGCTCACGTATTTTCCGTAAGTCGGACTGCCCTTGCGGATATCCACGGCAAAATCAAGGCACGCGCCGCGCAGCACACGCACGAGCTTGGCCTGCGCGTAAGGCGGTTTCTGGAAATGCAACCCACGCACCACACCCTTCTGCGAGCACGACTGGTTGTCCTGCACGAAATCGTCTTTGATACCTAACTCTTTGAATCTTTGCTCGTTATAACTTTCGAAAAAATAACCGCGGTCGTCTTTGAAAACTGTCGGTTCGATGATTAATAATCCTTCAATGGGGGTTTTGATTATTTCCATTATTCGTTATTATTACTGTTTTATTTTTGCAGGGGCTTACGCCGCCTGCCTATATGGTGTCGGGCCTACAGCCCTCTTGGAAAAAGTCCAAATATTATCATTTTCTCACATACAACTCGATACCCCAAACTGCTAACTACTAACTGCTAACTAACATTAATCTTCCGAGTTGTCCGCGATAAACGTCTGATACTCAGATAGAAACTTCGCCTTGGAAACAAAGCCGATGTATTTGCGGTCGCGGGTTATGACAGGCATGTTGAAGTTACCTGTGCGCTTGAACTTTTCAAGCACGGTGGCAGCGGTGTCATCGTCATAGATAAACTCCTCGGGCTCAATCATCAGGTCCTCGACGTGCAGTTTGTCGTAAAGTTCCTGCTTGAAAATGACATCACGGTGGTCATCCATCACGAGCAACCCTGAGAAAAGGTTGTTCTCGTCAATGACCACGAAGAGATTGCGTTTGCACTGGGCAATGACATCGGTGTAGGTGCGCAGGGTGCTGCGGACGGGAATAGTAAGGATGTTGGTGTCGATAGTCTGGTGCCACGGCAACTTGCGCAGCGCATATTTGTCTTTGTTGTGGGTGCGGAGGTTGTCCTTCTCGGCCAAAGGTTGCGTATAGACGGAGTATTTCTCAAATGGATTCACGCAGAGATAGGAGCAGGCGGCGGTGACCATCAGAGGGATGAGCAGTGTGTAACCCGTTGAGGATTCAGCGATTAGGAACATCGCCGTGAGGGGTGCCTGCATCACGCCCGTCATCACACCGGCCATGCCCGCAAGGATGAAGTTGGCGTAAGGCAGGTCTATGCCGAGGAAAACGTGTGAAACATGCGCCACCAGGAAACCGGTGAACGCGCCGATGAAGAGCGTCGGGGCAAAGACACCGCCCACGCCGCCCGCCGTCGTGGTGAACGTGGTGGCGAAGACCTTCAGCAGGATGATGGCCGCGACCGCGAGAATCAGCAACCCTTCATGTCCCATCAGCCCAAAGAGCGGCGAATTGTTGAACATCGACTCCCACTGTCCATTCAGCAGGTCGTTGACATTGTTGTAACCTTCGCCATAGAATACCGGAAAGAGGAAGATGAGCGCACTGAGGGCCAAACCGCCAATCAATGCCCTGACATACACCCTTTTGATCTTGCGCATCCACTTCTCAATCCATCGAGAGGTGCGCAGGAAATAGACCGAAATGAGACCGGTGAGGACACCGAGGATGATGTAGAACGGGATATTGCCGACAGAAAATCCTTGTGTCGTGTCAACGGTGAACATCACGTCGTGACCGAGAAAGAGAACGGACATGACGGTGCCTGTGGCGGCGGAAAGCAACAGCGGCAGAAGGGCGCTACCGGTAAGATCAAGCATCAAGACCTCGAAGGTGAAAACCAGCGCGGCGATGGGAGCCTTGAAGATGGCGGCCATGGCGGCAGTGGAGCCACAGGCCAGCAACAGCGTGGTCTGCCGCGTGTTAAGCTGGAAAAACCGTGCCAAGTTCGAACCAATGGCACTGCCCGTGAGCACAATGGGCGCCTCCAATCCCACAGAACCACCAAACCCGACCGTGATCGCGCTCGACACCATCGAGGAATAGACATTATGGAACCGCAACATGCCATCGCTCTTGCAAATCGACTTCAGCACAATGCTCACGCCATGGCTCAGGTTATCGCGCACTACGCCCCGAACGAACAAAAGCGTGAGAAAAATGCCGATAGGCGGGAAAATCAAGTAGAGATAGTTGACGCTTGCCGCCGGGAACGCCTGGCTCAGCAACCGGGTAGTGAAGTGCAGCAGGTTCTTGATGACAATGGCTGCCGCAGCACCCAAAAACCCGATTACCACACTGAGTATCAGTACAGTAACCTTGTCCGTAAAGTGCTTCCTCACGAACCGCCGGAACCGTGCCACCGCATATAAAAATCTCCTATGTTTCATAGCAATTTCTCGCGGCGGCAAATGTACATAATTTTCGATACCATGCAATATATTTTGTACTTTTGCCGTTTGTTTCAAATGCTCAAGCGTTTTCCGGTCATATTGACATTGCTCCTGCTCTGCTGGACGGCGGCTTTCCCCCAAAAGAAGGCCGATTTCCGTATGTGGGAGGACAGCCTCATCCACCTGCGGAACCAAGTGATGGCCGAGCCTGACGAGACTTCCCGCCTCGCCCTCAACGAGGACTTCATGACCCTTTTGGAAGAGGTGCTTCAGATGCCCGACGCTTTCAAGTTCACCTGGGACTCGGTCGAAAACTTCAGCGTTCTGGCCTCTCCCGACAACGTTTTCAAGATTTTCACGTGGTATGTCGTCAAAAACAACTACGACATCGAGAATTTCGGCTTCATCCACGTTTACAACGAAAGCCGCAAAAAGCACGTGCTCTACCCGCTCTACGACAAGCGGCTGAACATCGACTACCCCAAAACCCTCGTCGGCAACCACAACCGCTGGTACGGCGCGGTCTATTACAAAATTATCCCTGTAAAAGACAAAAACACCACCTACTACACGCTGCTCGGTTGGAACGGAAACAATCTGTTCACCAACCAGAAACTTATTGAGATTCTGCACTTTAACAAGGACATGACCCCTATTTTCGGGGCGCGTGTCTTCAAGAACTATACCGAGAAAGTGGCGCGTGTCATCTTTGAATACTCCAAAAACGCCACTCTCTACCTCAACTACGAGAATCAGGAATACCTTGTCAGCACCGGCAAATACAACCCGAAAACGCGCGATTACGACTACAAACGGCTCCGTTGCGACATGATTATCTTTGAGGAGCTGATTCCGATGGACGAGACAATGAAGAATGTACCGGCATACATGGTGCCGGAATCCAGTCTGAACCAAGGTTTTATCGAAGAAGATGGCAAGTGGGTGTTCCAGAAGAGCGTGCGCGGCACCAACCCCGACAAGCCGCGTCCAGACTACCAACACAAAAACCGAAACTACTATTCCGTACAATAATCGAATATGTCAACATTATATCCCCTGAAATTCACGCCCGCCCTGAAGGAGAAAATCTGGGGCGGCCGCAAAATCGAAACCATCCTCAAACACAACATCGGCAAGCTGGAGAACTGCGGCGAAAGCTGGGAAATCTCCGGCCTCGTGGATGACGAATCGGTGGTCAGTAACGGCTTTCTCGCCGAGAACAACCTCAACGAACTTCTCGAAATCTACCTCACCGACCTTGTGGGCGAGAAGAACTACGAGCAATACGGACTCGGATTCCCGCTGCTCATCAAGTTTATCGACGCACAGGACAACCTCTCCGTGCAGGTGCACCCCGACGATGCGTTTGCGCAGGAGCGTTACGGGCAGAACGGCAAAACCGAGATGTGGCACGTGATTCAGGCCGACGAAGGCGCGGGGCTGTATGTCGGTTTCAACCAGAAGATTACCGCCCAGCAGTATCTGGATGCGGTGGAAAACGGCACGCTGGAACTCTTTCTCAAGTTCTACCCCGTGAAACCCGGCGACACTTTCATGATTCCCGCCGGTACGGTTCACGCCATCGGCAAGGGCGTGCTTCTGGCCGAAATCCAGCAACCCTCCGACATTACCTTCCGCATCTACGACTGGAACCGCGTGGACGCCAACGGCAACCGTCGCGAGCTGCACACGGAAGAGGCTTTCGAGGCCATCCATTCCGAAGAGAACCTGAAGGATTTCCAAGTACATTACACCCCCGAGAAGAACAAAACGATCTCGCTAGTAAAATCACCCTACTTCACCACCAATCTGCTGGAGATGGACATGCAGGTGCAGAAGTCGTTCGTCAATCTCGACTCTTTTGTCATCTATATCTGTCTGGAAGGCAGCGCGTTCCTAATCGCCGACAATGCAAAGGAACGCTTGGAAACCGGCGAGGTCGCGCTCATCCCCGCCGAAATGGAGCAGTTGCAGATTATCCCCGATAAATCCGCAAAACTTCTGGAAGTTTATTGCGTGTGAACGAAACAACAGGCATAAATCCACCAGCAAAGATAGATTGATAATCTTTTGTGTTACAGCAATATACGATTGTTCTTCCAAAAAAGTGCATCATCGGTTGGACATATCGAAAAAAAGTGTATTTTTGCCGCCGATTTGATGGGGCGTTAGCTCAGTTGGCTAGAGCGTTTGACTGGCAGTCAAGAGGTCGTGAGTTCGATTCTCATACGCTCCACAAAAAAAAGACACCTGCGATAAGTCGCGGGTGTTTTTTTATGTAGAGACGTTGCGCGCAATGTCTCTATAAATCAATAATCTTCAGTTCCGATTTTGCCCGAATTGACGGGATGTGGTTGAAGTGCCACCATTCCGACACGCAGGTGATGAAACCGCTCTCGGTCATCACCCGCCGCAGCAATTTTCTATTTGCCAGTTCCTCCTGGGTAATCAATCCGCTTGCCAAGAGCTCATCTTCGTGGTCGATGCGCGCCTCAGGGCCGAAATAGTCGTGCTTCGAGCCCATCGGCAGCGGGGTCCCGGTACTGTCCATAATCGTGATATCCACCGCCGCACCGTAGTTGTGCATCCCCCTACCCTTGGCCGGATTGGCCACGAAGGAGATGTTGGGCGTGCCCTTCACTGACTCCCACATCTCTCGCTGCACGCTCAGCGGGCGCGCGGCATCGTAGATGAGCAGCGACAGGTCGGGACGTATCGACTTCAACCGTTCCTGCGCCCTGACGAGCTTCTCCGCCATGGCAGGGATGGCAAAGGCGTGATGGATTTCGAGATAGAGAACGTGCCCGAGGAAGTTGTCCGGCGTTGCATAGACCAGCTCCACCCCGATAGTGGAATCGACCTCGGCAATGTCCACCAAACCGAAATCGAGAAGCTCCAGCTCCATTTCGGTATATTTCGGGGATTCGGGTTCGGAAACTTCGAGAAAAGTATTTGCCTCGTCGGTTTTGGGCGTTTGATTTGTCGGTGAGGAGTGGCAAGCAGATAGCAATATGGATATCGCTATGAGCACACACACCACTGCTGTCGCCTTATTTGGGGTTACCTGCACTTTGTGCGTGTTGTCTCTTCGAGACTGCTTAAGGAAAGCGTCTATCAAAAACATCGTATTTATTGGAGGATTACAACGACGGCGTTTTTCGCCGTTTGGCGCACGCCTTTCGGCAGGGTGATGGTGTATTCATCGCCCTTCTTGGAGATGGTGGCCTTTTCAGAAGTGCCGAGGATGGCGGCCTTGCCGGTCATCACCGGTTTCTCAGTGCCTTTGAAGGTGTAGGTGGCAGGAACGGCCTCATTTTCAGGGATTAGCAACAACGCATAACGTTGTCCTTCCTTGCTTTGGGTGAAACGCACCTGACCGCAGCAATAAGGCAGGCACGGACGGGTGTTGTAAATCGCCTTTCCATTGACTCTCAACCACTTGCCCATGTCCTGCAGACGTTCCACGGCAGTTTGCGGCAGCGTGCCCTCCGGTGACGGACCCACATTCAGCAAAAAGTTGCCACCCTTTGCTACGATGTCTATCAGCAAGTGTATCAGTTTGTTGGTGGATTTGTAGTGATCGGTGGCCACATAGGACCAAGAGTCGCCCATCGACATGCAAGTCTCCCACGGATAGGGCAACAGCGTGTCCGGAACCTGTTGCTCGGGAGTGCGGTAGTTCTCGTATTTGCCGTGCACACTACGGTCCACAATAATGAGGTCGGGGTTGTTAGCACGAACGTCCTTGGCCACGCGTTCCATGTCGATGTCTTGAATCCAGCCCTGGCAACCAAGCCACTCGCGGGTCTCCTCGTCTACGCTCCACTCGGGGCGCACCCAGCCGCCATCAAGCCACAGGATGTCAATATCACCGTAATTGTAGGCCAGCTCATGCAGCTGACGACGGGTAAAGTTGCAATATTTCTCCCAACGTTCGGGATGTTTCGCAGGGTCATAGTTCACGTTGCGGTCGGGGGTGGCCCACTCCGGAGCCCAATAGTCAGGACAGTGCCAGTCGGGTTTCGAAAAATAGAGCCCCGTCCAAAGACCTTCGCTGCGGAAAGCCTTCACCAACCGCCCAGTCACGTCCGCATTGGGATTGGTAGCGAACGGACAATCCTTTCCCGTGATAGAATAGTCTGTCTCCTTGGTGTTGTACATGCAGAAACCGTCGTGATGCTTGGTCGTGAACACGAAATATTTCATCCCGCAATCCTTGGCCAGCTTAGCCCATGAATCGGGGTCAAACTGCGTAGGATTGAAAGTCTTGTTAAGTGCCTGATATCGAGCCTTATAGTCGGTATAGGGTTCTCCATTCCGGTCAATCCACGGTTCGTTGCATATCGACCACGATTCCACTACGCCCCACTGTGCGTAAATGCCCCAGTGCATCATCAACCCGAATTTCAAATCCTGCCACTGGTCAATGCGGTTCAAGATGACCGGATCTGTCTCAAACTGCTGCTCGCTTTGGGCATATAAGGTTGAGAATGAACAAATTGTCCATAACAACAACGGAATGAGAAGAATTTTTTTGAACGTCATACTATTTTTGGTTTTAATTATTTCAAGTTTAGGCAAATTATTTATTACATGCCCACGCCTCCCGAATCGTTTTTTCCATCGATTCTTCATCAAAACCGACCTCTTGGTACAGATGCGGGATGTCGCCATGCGAGATGAACCGGTCGGGAAGGGCGATGTGGAACAATTTCGGGAAAGGTTCACGCGAACAGGATTCCTCGCCCGTAGAGACGTTGCGCGCAACGTCTCTACGGGCGAGGAATTCGGAAATCTCGGAAAACAGCCCACCCTTTTCGGTACCGTCCTCCACCGTAATCCACACCGGATATTTCATCGCAAAATCCTCCATCGCGCTTTCATCCAGCGGTTTAAGGAATCGTACATCGTAATGAGCCGCACGGATACCTTCTCCCTCCAAGCGTTGCAGCACATTCTCCACGGCATTGCCTAACGGTCCGAGTGTCAGCAGCAATACCTTCTCGCCCTCACGGAGCATCTGTCCCTTTCCGATGGGCAGGACCTGCGGCTCGTTATGCCAATCGATAAGGACACCGCGACCGCGCGGATAGCGGATAACGAACGGAAGTCCCTGATTCTTTGCATTTTGATACGCCGTCTGCATCAGATTACGCAGTTCGTGTTCGTTGAGCGGCGAAGCGATGATGAGATCCGGAATGCTGCGCAGGAACGCCAAATCAAAAGCGCCCTGATGTGTCGCGCCATCTTCACCCACCAAGCCGGCACGGTCAATACAGAAAATAACGGGTAACTTCTGCAATGCCACATCATGGATTACTTGGTCGTAGCCGCGCTGCAAGAACGACGAATAGATATTGCAGAACGGGATGTAACTCTCCGTGGCCAAACCCGCCGCAAAAGTCACGGCATGCTGTTCCGCAATACCCACGTCAAAGACACGTTCCGGATATTCCTTGTCCATAATGGTCAGCGAACACCCCGTGGCCATGGCCGGTGTGATACCGACCACCTTCTCATCCTTGCGGGCAAACTCCAGAATGGTATTTCCAAAAACATCCTGATATTTAGGCGGTTGCGGTTTTTCATCTGCGCGGATAATTTCGCCCGTCTCAGGATCGAACTTACCGGGAGCATGGTATTGAGTCTGGTTCTGCTCCGCTGCCTCAAGCCCCTTGCCCTTGATGGTGAGCACATGGAACAGTTTGAGGCCGGGCAGACGCTTGAGATCCTGCAGCGTCTTCACGAGATAAACCACATCATGACCGTCGGAGGGACCGAAGTAGCGGTAGCCAAGGCTTTGGAACCAGTTACTTCCGCCTAAGAGCCATCCTTTCAGGGAGTTGCCCATCTTGCTGAAGAAGTTGGTGACGCGGTTGGGATGGTTGGTTCTGAACGTGAATGCATTCCACACCTTGTTCTTAATGCGGTTATAAGCCGGTGACGCAGTGATGGAGAGTAGGTATTTACTCAGCGAGCCCGTGCTCTGGTCTATTGATATCTTGTTGTCATTGAGAATTACCAGCATGTTGACATCGCGGTAAGGAGCCTGGTTCATTGCCTCGAAGGCCATGCCTCCACCCATAGCACCGTCGCCAATGACTGCAATGTGGTTGCGACGCGTGTTCCCCGCCATCTTCGCGGCCACAGCCATGCCGAGCACGGCGGAAATCGACGTTGAAGAGTGCCCGGTGCCGAATGCATCGTATTCGCTCTCCTCGCGACGCGGAAATCCACTGATGCCGCCGTAACAGCGATTCGTGCTGAACTGCTCCTTACGACCGGTCAGAATTTTATGGCAGTAGGCCTGATGCCCCACATCCCAAATCAACCGGTCGTCGGGGGTGTCGAAAACGTAGTGGATGGCTACAGTCAACTCAACTACACCCAGACTGGAGCCGAGATGTCCAGGATGTTGCGCCGTCTGCTCAATGATGAACTGACGCAACTCGTTGCACAGCTGCGGCAACTCCTTGACCGGCAGCTTGCGCAAATCCTCAACCGAATGGATATGAGATAACAAATCGTCCATTATTTTCCAGATACTTGTTCGTAGAAGTCTTTGATTTGCTGCGCAATGATGGTGTTGTTATGATGCATCGAAATGTAATGCTGTGCGTTCTCGCTGATAATGGTGCACAGGTCGGGCATAGCCACACATTTGTTGACAATGGCAACGAACTCCTCGGGCGTGTTGGCAATGAAAAGGTGCTTACCGTCCTGCACGTCAAGGCCTTCCGCACCGATCGTGGTGGTGATAACAACGCGGCCCAAAGCCATGGCCTCCACAATCTTGATGCGGATTCCGCTGCCGGAGAGCAAAGGCACCACCATGATGTCGTAGTCAATCATGAACTCATTGGCGTTGGGCACAGAACCCGCCACCGTGACGTTCGGGTCGTGGCGGTTACAAATACGTTCAGGGATGTCATGGCCCGCCAGCGTGAAGGTCAAGTCGGGATGCGCAGCCAGGATTTCAGGCCATACCTCGTCCAAAAACCATTCGATGCCCTCCACATTCGGCGACCAGTTCATGCTGCCGAGATGGAACAGTTCCGGCCGGTCCGTAGCAATGTAGTCGTCATCCTCCATGTCATAGTCATCAACATTGATGCCGAAAGGAATCACGACACCCGGCACGTCCGGCACGGTATCGTGGAAGTACGTATAATCGGGCTCGGAAATCGACATGTAGCCGTCAACCTCGTGCAGGATTTTCCGCTCTACGCGCTTGAGTTGGTGCGCGTTGATGCGATAGGCCAGCTTCATCAACGGGTTGCGCTCGTTCTCAGAAAGACGTTCCCAAATCAGATGCTCGATATTATGCAAACGCAGGAGGATTTTCGCCTTGGAAAGCTTGCGAAGCAACGGGATATATGGCGCCATGTAGATGGATTCAACATGGATAATGTCGAAATCCTCGTTTTTGAGCACTTCCGTCAGCTTGGCAACCATATTTTTGTGATAAAACCGGCTGATTTGATAGGAATTTCCTGTAAAAAGGGTTTTCAGAGCCTCTATTTTGTGCGGAGTGGTGTCAATATAGACCGACTCGAAGCGTGTTTTCTTCAGATAGTCCTTGGAATAAGCCGTCACCACGAACGGATGCTTCGGGGTGGCCACAGCCAACACCTTCACCTCCATCCCGCTGTCCAACAGGCACTGCGTGATGTTGTGAATGGCGATGCAGCCGCCGTCGATGGCGGGCAAGGGAGTCTTATGACACAGTTGCAGTATTTTCATGTCTCTTTTTGTTGAATAGTTTTATATTTTTGAGTTTTTCCATCCATTTTGCGTAAGTGTCGGGCGAAAGCACGGCGGTGTCCATCGTGGCATGATAGGTCAGGAAAACACAGAGCGGCAGCAGTATAAACGACGACATCCAGGTGCCGAACCAGACCGGCATGACATTGCCCTTGGCAATTTTCTCGCCCATGACCGAGAATGCGAAGTAGATGACGAAGAAGATAACCGTTAGCACCAACGGGATGGCGATACCGCCCTTTCGGATGATGGAGCCAAGCGGCGCCCCGATGAAGAAGAAGAGCAGGCAGGCCACCGCAAGGCGGTATTTGCGCTGCAGCTCAATCTGATATGACCACATGTTCGACGTAAAGTAACTCGCATTCGTGTAGTTAAACTGCATGGAGTAGATAAACGATCTCGACGAGTTTTCAGCATGGTTCATGATTCGGCTCCGCAACTCCGGCGACATGGAAGCAAGATCCAACGCGCGGCCAGTGTCTATCGTCTTGAACTGCTCGTTGTTTCGGACAAAACTGTTGTAATAATAGAGATTGCCAAAGAACACGTTGGCTGTATTGTCCTCAATTTCACGGATTTGCACTTTCATGCTGTCAACTTGCGCACTCAACTGCTTATTGGTCATGGCGGAAGAGTGCCCTTCGAAAAGTTCGGCATCCGTCTGCCCCAAAGAGAAATCCGACATGTCAAAACGCTTATACTGTTTGTCGAAGCGAGCGCGCATCAGAGGAAGTTTCGAAGGTTTCCCGCGATTGGACCCCATAGAGGAGGTCTCGTCCCAGAAGGAACCGTTGTGCAGGGTGAAAATCAAATAGTGCTTGTCCGGCGTAACACTCATGGTGCCCGTCTCCGCGTATGTCACGGAGGTGTTGCCCAACCGTCGTGAATGGTCGTAAATGAGAACATCCTTCACAGTTTCGCCGTCAGACATCTTCTTGCCGACAAGAATCGAATAGTTGTCGAAACCATCGTAGAAAACGCCCTCCTCAATGTTGAGGGCTGGTTTCTGTTCCTGTATATCGAAAAGCAACATCCTGAGTTTCAAGGTGGCACGTGGTATCACCTGGTCGGAGACGAAAAACGAGAGGATGGTGATAAACACCGTGAGGATGGCCAGCGGTGTCATCATCTTACGTGTGGAGATGCCAGCCGATTTCAGCGCGACAATCTCGTAGCGCTCGCCCATGTTGCCGAATGTCATCAAAGAGGCCAGCATCACCGCCAAGGGGAATGCCATGGAACTCAAAGAAACAGCGGCATAGAACAGCAGTTTCAACATCACCGTCAACTCCAAACCTTTGCCCACAAGTTCATCCACCCACTTCCAGACAAACTGCATAAGTAGGACAAACAAGGCCACAAAGAATGTCAGGACGAAAGGTCCGAGGAAATTCTTGCAGAGGTATTTGTTGACGATTTTCACAAGAGGGGAAGATTAGTAATCTCCCAGCGTCTCAGGGAGTTGCGCGAGGGCGGCGGCAGCCTGTTCGTCGTTGGGCGGCGTGCCGTGCCACTTATGGGTGCCCATCATGAAATCCACGCCCTGACCCATCTCGGTCTTCATCAGGATGGCGATGGGTTTCTGGTTACCAGAGAGCGTCTTGGCAAGCTTCATCGTGTGGAGGATGCTCCGCATGTCGTTGCCGTTCATGTCGAAGACCATCCACTGGAAAGCCTCGAACTTGGCGCGCAGATTGCCCAAGCTCATCACTGTGTCGGTGCTGCCGTCAATCTGCTTTTTGTTATAGTCAACAGTAACAATCAGGTTGTCAACATGTTTGGAGCCTGCAAACATCAGTGCCTCCCAATTCTGTCCCTCTTCGAGTTCGCCGTCGCCGGTGAGCGTATAAACGAGGTGCTTGTCGTGGTTGGCTTTTTTGGCCAATGCCGCGCCGATGGAGACAGAAAGTCCCTGTCCGAGCGAACCAGAGGCGACACGAACGCCTGGAAGTCCCTCAACGGGTGTGGGGTGGCCTTGCAGACGCGTGCCGAGTTTGCGGAACGTGGCCAGCTCCGACACGGGGAAGAATCCCCTGCGGGCCATCACACTGTAGAGCACCGGACTGATGTGGCCGTTGGAGAGGAAAAACATGTCCTCGCCGACACCCTCACGAGTAAAATGCTCCGGGTCAATGTCCATCACCTCGAAATAGAGAGCCGTCATAAAGTCGGCGCATCCCAACGAGCCGCCCGGATGCCCGGACTTAGCCCCGTGGACCATGCGGATGATGTCTCTGCGCACTTGCGCCGCAACCTCTTGTAACTTGTTGATTTCCATAATAATATATAGTTATCGTTTTGAATATTGGCTGTTTTGAACCATTCCTATAAGAATGGCGCAAAGGTACAATTTTTTTCGGTTGTCAGCGACTTATACAAATACTCCTGGAGCACTACAAAATACGTTTCAGAAATAGCGTCATCACCTTCGGCATCGGGTAGTTCACAATGTCATCGAAAGCAATAATCTGCTGGTTTTGTGATGGTTCTGGCAGCTTCTCCACATTCCTGATGAAGAACTCCGCGTGGATGACCTGATGCGAGAGCACCTCCCGAATGGCATAATACGGCGTCTCCGATGTGGTCTCTCCGTCCTTTTCGACCAAAGGGAACTGGTACATATTCCGCCAGATGTCCATGCCCGTCCTCTTCTCGATAATAGTTTGGTTGTCAGAAAGATACATCGTATAATGAAAATAGCGGTGTTTGAGCTCGGCCTTTTTCTTTTTAACGGGAAGTATGTCTACGAGATGGTTGCTCAATGCATAACAATCTGATTTGAAGGGACATTCACTGCAAAGCGGATTACGAGGAGTACAGTGGGTAGCCCCAAAATCCATAGCCGCCTGATTGAAGATACCAGGTTGTTTGTGGTCGATCTTCGCCTCGCAAATTTTTGTAATTTTCTGTACTACAACTGGTTGCGACACATCCTCGCATACACCGAAGATCCGACTGACAATGCGTATCACGTTCCCATCCACGGCGGGATAAGGCAGCCCAAAAGCAATGGAGGCAATAGCGGCAGCGGTGTATTTTCCTATCCCCTTCAGCGACAGTATCTTATCGTATTCATTAGGAAATCGGCCATGGTGCTCCGCCATAATCTCGCGGGCGGCGGCGTGCATGTTACGGGCACGCGAGTAGTAGCCGAGCCCCTGCCATACTTTCAGCACTCTCTCCTCGTCAGCCTCCGCCAACGCCTTGACAGTCGGGAAGTTATCGAGGAAACGGAGATAGTAATCCCAACCCTGCTGCACACGGGTCTGCTGCAGGATGATTTCGGAAACCCAAATTCGGTAAGGGTCAGTTTCGCCGCGCCAAGGCAGGTCGCGCTTGTGGTCCTCAAACCACGAAATCAGCGTGTCGGCAAAAGCGGCCATTAGTTGCCCTGTATCAATTTGAAGAGCTGGTCCAGATTGGGCGTGAGGATGATTTCCGTGCGGCGGTTCTTGGCACGCGCCTCGGCTGTATTTTCCTCATCCAAAGGCAGATACTCGCTTCTGCCGGAAGCTGACAACCGAACGGGCTCGATATTGCCATTCTGCAACAGCGCCTTCACCACGGAGGTGGCACGCATCACGCTCAAATCCCAGTTGTCCTTGATTTGGCCGCTGCCGCGATAGGGCACATTGTCGGTGTGTCCCTCAATGAGCACGGTAATATCCGGCTCATTCTCAAGCACTTTCGCCAATTGCTTGATGGCGTTGAGACCCCGGTCGTTAAGATCCCAGCTGCCCGAGGCAAACAGCAATTTGTCATCCATGGAGACGTACACCTTGCCATCTTTCTCGTACACATTGAGACCGCTGCCCTCGAAACCTTTCAACGCATTGAGGACTTTTTCTTTCAAGGCCTTCACCTCGGCGTCTTTCTGCGCCAAGATTGCCTGCATTTCATTGATACGCTGCTCTTTAAGCATGAGTTCAACACGTGCTTTCGCGAGAGAATCCTGCTGGATGTTGAGCATCTTCTCTTTCTGTGCGAGCTCGTCTTTGTATTTGTCGCGGTCACCGATGAGGTCGTTGATAGTGCTCTGGTTGGTGGAGGAGACATCCGCGAAGTTCCGCAACAACTCGTCGTACTCCTTCTGTGCCTTCTCATATTCCATCTCGCACGTACGGGCCTTGCGGTAAAGCCGCACCGTATCGGCGGTGAGCTTCTCGGCCGCAGCCGTAAGCGAAGCCAACTGGTCGGCCAAGCTTTTCTTCGCTTCCTGACAATTATTGTTCTCAGAAGTCAGATACGCCACTTCATCCTGAGAACGCTGGTACTTGTTCTCCAATTCGGCATATTGCTGCTTGGTCACGCAACCGGCAAGAGCCGCCGTCACGATCAGCACGGCCATCACTTTTTTGATTGTATTTTTCATCTTTCGGACTATTATTTGCTATAAACTGCAAAAATACGGCATAAAACGTTGCCTTTTCTTCAAAATAAAGAAAGATATAAACAACGGATTTTGGATAAAAATCAGAGCGGCTCGACCGTCGTCATCGGCACTTTTTTCAAGGCCTCAGTGATGCGGTCGGCCTCGCGCTGACGCACGGAAATGGTGTAGATGCACTGCATATAGCTCTGCCTGTCAAGTACTTGTACTTCAGGATCTTTCAAAATCTGCATGATATCGTTCATCTTCACGTACTCGAACGTCACGCGGAAGGACTCCTGCACAGTGCGCTCCTCAATGACGGCCGCGTCCAATGCTTCGCGAGCGGCCACCTTATAGGCGTTTTGCAATCCGCTGACACCCAGCTTTATACCACCAAAATAACGGACTACAATCACCAGCGTGTTAGTGAGGTCCTTTGACAGAAGCTGTCCGTAAATCGGACGTCCCGCTGTGCCAGAGGGCTCACCATTATCGTTCATGCGGTAGGCATCCTTGTGCGCCCCGAGGATGTAGGCATAGCAATGGTGCCGCGCATCCCAGTGCTTCTTTTGAATTTCAGCAAGACGTTGCTTCACATCCTGCTCACTCTGCACTGGAAAGGCGTAAGCCAAGAACTTGCTACGCTTCTCGCTGTAGCTGCCTTCAGCCGGTTTTGCGATGGTCTTATAGCTGTCTTCGAACATAAATCAGCTGATTATCGTCAATATTCACCGTTTTTTCAGGAATTCCGGGCAATTTCGGAGCCTTCAATCCCCTGCCCCACGTCTGGCCACCCACCAAAATCCGCGCCTCATCCCACAAATCTGACTCCAAAAACCGATCCAACGTTTTTCTTCCTCCTTCTATGATAACAGATTGTATATTAAGATGATACATTTGATTCAACGCCTCTTGTACATTTTCGGGAACTGGCGTATACGGCAATTCCGAAAGCACCTCGTCGCCGCGCTGCATCACGAACCGCTGCGGATTCTTGCCCGGATATTCGCGCGTGGTGAGCTGCGGACGGTCGTTGGCCATTGTGCGCCAACCAACCAGTATCGCATCCTCCTCGCTCCGCCATTTGTGGGCAAGCACTTTCAGCGCGTAATTCGTTATCCAATAAGATGTTGCCTTGTCATCACTGCGGTCGATGTCCATGTAGCCGTCACGGGTCTGCGCCCACTTGAGGATAACATAAGGGCGATGCTGCCGATGAAACGTGAAGAACCGCTTGTTGAGCTCCTCACACGCATCGCGGCAGACGTTTTCGACAACCTCCACGCCTGCGTCTCGCAGTTTGCGCACGCCCGCACCGTTCACTTTGTCATGATAGTCGATGGAACCGATGACCACCTTGGGTATTCCGTAGCGGATAATGGCGTCAGCGCACGGCGGTGTCTTCCCGAAATGGGCACACGGCTCAAGGTTGACGTACAGTGTACTCTCTTTTAGTAACGCCTTGTCCTTCACAGAGTTGATAGCATTCACCTCCGCGTGGGCCTCACCGCAACGATGGTGGTAACCTTCGCCGATAATCTCGCCATCACGCACTATGACAGACCCTACCATCGGGTTAGGACTCGTGCTGCCCAGACCCAGCGCGGCGAGCTGTAAGCAACGTTGCATGTACCCTTCGTCCGTCATCGGCTATTTCTGCTTCAGGAAATTCGACAGCGGTTGGTTCTGCCGGTCGAAATGGTAGTACTGGCACTGCACCAGATCTTTCGTATTGCCATTGAGAACGGCGTAAAACTTGTCGCGGTTATACGGCTCTTCCTGCACGCGGTCCTCTCCACCGAGAATCGCATCCAAATAATAAGGATCTGGCTCCAGCTTGCGATACATGTCCAAGGTCGTCGTCTCCCCGTTTACATCCGTTAACGTTATGGTTTTGAAGTGGTTATAACGCAAAATGGAATCTTTTGCCGCGTCAGACATCCCCGTGACGTACACCTCGTAATTCTTGTCTCGATATTCGGCCAGCATATCAAGCAGCTTGGCCGTATCATAATTCGTAATCAGCTCTTTATGAATGTTGTACAAACTGAAGAAGCGAGGACCGGATTTTTCCACATAGAAGGACTCCTCGGGATTCTCAAAATCCTCGACCAACAGCGACTGAATGCGGGTGATTTTGGTGGAAAAGAGGTCGCAGCTATACCAATCAACCGGTTTGTATGCATAAAACGGGGTCAAGAATCCGCGAAAACCAGGAATATGGACAATACAAGGCTCGTCAAAGCCCTCCAGAATGGCATAGTTGGCGATATTGTCCATCGTGGACGGCCCCATGTAGTAAGTCTTCACGTTCCGCTCTTTGGTGAAAAAGGGGATGCCGAAAAGTTTGAACTTGGGGGCTTTCTGATAAATCTCCACCTTGATGGCGTTCACCGACATCATCTTGTTGATGTTCGACTGGGCGGTCTTAGCCACGGTCTGCCGCAAAGTAACGTTGTGGATGGTGGAGAGCAGGTCATTGACCTTGACGGTCATCGCTTTCACTGAATCCTGCACGTACCAGCCGTCTTCGTGACGGGTCAGCAGGGAGTACTCGCCATTCATGTCAGCGATGAAAATTTTGGTGATATTGTTGGTGTCCTTCACGGCAAAGATGTCGGACATGGGCTCTTTCTTGCCGATAGTGCCGGTTTTAGCCAGAATCAGGAGCAGGCAGCCGACGAGCAGCACGGCAGCCAAGATTATGTATATCGTTTTCTTCTTCATCATCTTTAATTTTGATTGTTCTGTAGAGACGTTGCGTGCAACGTCTTTACATATCGGTTATTGCCACCGTTGTTCCGCTTCGTCAATTTCACGCTGGAGTTTGGCGGGGATTGCCTCTCCATTCATGCAGTGATTGCAGCGCATGTCGAGCGTGTACATGCGGCCGATGCAGTAATTGGAGTGCTTGCAGTCGCTGCGGGTAATCTCGCCACTCTGCAGCTTGTTCACGAAAGCCGTGTCGCGCACCAGCGCACGGGCCATCTGGAAGGCCACGAAACCGGAGCCGAGCACCTTCTCCATATTGTCTTTGTCGACCATACCGCCAACGTAGATCAGCGGCATCTTGACGGTCTCGCGGAATTTCATCGCGGTGTCGTAGAAGTAGGCATCCTGGTAGGGAACCGTCGGGATAACAAGGCGTCCACCAATGTGCAGTCCAAGCTTGAGCCACCAGAACTTCTTCATATCCATGTAGTAAGCAAGAGTCTTCAACGGCATCGCGCCACGCATCACGTGCATCGGGGCTTTGCTAACGAAGCCGGCTGTGAGCACCAGTGCGTGCACACCAAGTCGTTCCAACTCTTTCGCCACCTCAAGGCATTCCTCAACCTGCATGCCGCTCCGAAAACCGTCATACATGTTGGTTTTCACCACGATAGCCATGTCGTCCTTAGCCTCCTCCATCACACGGGTGATGACCTCGCGCATGAAACGCATGCGGTTTTGGAGGGAGCCGCCGTACTCATCTTTGCGATGGTTGGTGTAGGGCGACAAGAACTGACTGATGAGATACCCGTGTCCGGCGTGCACCTCAATGCAGTCGAAACCGGCGCGACGGCAAAGATCCACAGCCTTGCCGAAGTCATCGGTTATCTGCGCGATATCCGCCTTCGTCATCTTGCGGGTGAACGTCGGCGAATAAAGGTTGAAGCGACCCGACGGGGAGAGCGGTTTCTCGCCGCAGGTGGCGCGGTGAGTCATGTTGCCGCAGTGCCCGATCTGGATGGAAGCTTTCGCACCCTCCGCATGGATGGCATCGGTCAGCTTTTTCAGTTCCGGCACAATCTCTTCGCGCAGCCAAAGCTGCCCGTTGAAGGAGAGGCCGCTGCGGCTCACAGAGGCGTAGGCCACCGTGGTCATGCCGATACCGCCGCGCGCCACGGCCGTATGATAGTTAAACAACGCCTCCGACGGCGCGTTGTCCACCGCCATGTTCTCAAATGCGGCGGAACGTATCGTTCTGTTTCTTAATGTTATAGGCCCAATTTGACAGGGCGTGAAAATAGGGGAATCTATCATTGGTTATGGGTTAAAAATTATGGGTTAAAGGTTAACGAACTCCGATTAACTACTAACTACTGACTACTAACTGCTAACTAAAATCGGTAGCGAACGCCAAGCGAAAAACTATAGAGATAGGAGGTATAATCTCCCTGGCTAAGTCCGAAGACGTTGATCATCGGACGCCAGTCAACACTAAGGTTAACCGGTGCTTTGAATTCGTATTCCAATCCGATCTGTGCACCGAGAGGAAGACTTAACTTTCTGTAAGTTACCAGCTTGCCATTTTTGTCGTAATGGGGATTCTCGAAGAATTCTCCATAACCCCAACTCACGCCGATGGCCGGTCCGACGTACCAGTAGAAGCTGGGAAGAATGTCCATAACCCAGTCGTAAACGAGAACCGCCTCCACGCGACCGTAAGTGTAGCGACGGTCGACTGCGGTACCGTCTTCGTTGTACATGACACCTTTCTGAGTGATGAAGGGCGTAACCCCGGCATCAAACTCTATCATTGCGGAGTTGGCAAGTGGATACTGCAGGGAAAGCTCGAAGTTGTATCCTATGCGAGTACCAAAGGATCTGGATTGTGCCGTAGCTATACCTGTCATCAGGCAAAGGATTGCAATTGTGACAATTGTTCTTTTCATATCGTTTGGTTCTTTATACATCGAAAAAGATTCGCATTGCGTTCTCCGTCGTGCGTTCCATCACTTCTTTGACGGAAACGTCCATGATTTCGGCAATCTTCTGCGCTATTAGCGGAATATAACTGCTCTCGTTGGGTTTGCCGCGGTGGGGAGTCGGGGCAAGATAGGGCGCGTCCGTCTCCAATACGATGTGGTCCAAGCCGATCTTCGGCACCAACTCCTGAAGCTTGCTGTTCTTGAAGGTTACGATACCGCCGATGCCGATGACAAAACCGTTCCGGGCAGCCCACTCCGCCTCCTGGATACCACCAGAAAAGCAGTGCAGCACGCCGCGCAACGAACCCGGCGCATACTCGTTCAAAATCGGGATAGCTTCACTGTATCCATTGCGGATGTGCAACGACAACGGAAGCTTGCGGTCACGGGCCCAGTCCAACTGCCGGCGGAACGCATCCTGCTGTTCCTGCTCGAAGTCGCGATCGTGGTAGAAGTCCAACCCGATCTCACCGATGCCCACGATATTGCGGTCACCGATGTGCGTTTCCAGCTCCGCCAGCACCTCTTTATAGTTCTCGCGCACGTCCGACGGATGCAGCCCGATAAGCCCGAAGATGTTCTCCGGGAACATCTCCACAGCTTCGGCAATCATGGGCGGCGTTTGCCCGTCCACGCAGGCGAGCAGCACCCGCTCCACACGCGCATCCACCGCCCGCTGAATCACCGCCTGGAGATCCTCCGGGTAGTACTCGCGGTAAAGGTGGGCATGGGTGTCAATGTAATAGTTCGTCATTTTGTTCGTTCTTGTCTCCTTTTTCGCCTCTTCGAGGCTGGTTAGGGAATAATCTTAATGTTACATACAAGTATCGGTGCGTTCATTAACTGCTAACTCCTCACTGCTAATTGAAAACACGTGGCGTTGCGAGTAGAGTAGTATGGCGGCGAGGACGGCGCCGAAGACATCGGAACAGGTGAGGGAGAACCAGACGCCATGGAGCCCGTTAAGGCCGGCGTTTTCAAAAAGGTAGGGGATGATATAGCTCATCGGCACCAGGAAGATGACCTGCCGCGAGAGACTGGTGACGATGGCCACCCACGGCTTGTCAATGGATTGGAAGAAGTTGGAGTTCACGATGGTGAAGCCGATAAGCGGGAACATCACCATGGCATAGACCAGAGCCGTCTTGCCGATCTCAATGAGGTGGGCATCGGTAGTGAAGACGCGCATCAACGCACGCGGGAAGGCACAGGAAATCACAGATCCAACAAGGCCGACGGCCACGCAGGTCCACATCGTCAGGGTATAGACATGCTTGAGACGATTGCCGTGACACGCACCGTAGTTGTAACCCGCGATGGGCTGCATGCCTTGGCAAACACCGATAATAACAAGTACCAAGAAGTTTCCGTATGTGTTGCAAATACCGTATGCACCCACCGCGTAATCGCCGCCATAGCGCAACAGCTGCCGGTTCAGAATAGCGACCACCCCCGCAGCGGCCAAGTTCATCAAGAACGGACTCATGCCGATGAGCGTGATGTTTTTGAAGATGTAACCCCGCAATTTCCACGCATGTGACTTGAAACGGATGAACGAATCGGGCTGCACGAAATGGAGCACCGAAACCACCGTCATGCAGAAGATGGAGATGGTGGAGGCAATGGCCGCGCCCTTGATACCCATATCCAACGCGAATATGAAAATCGGGTCGAGGATAATGTTGAGGATCGCGCCGCCAGCCATAATCAACATCGACTTCGTTGGGTAGCCCGAAGCGCGAATCAGACCTGTGAGGTTGAAGGTAATGGTAATCATGAACATGCCCGGCAGGATCCAGACCATGTACTCATGCGCGTAAGCTACCGTTTCCGCCGTCGCACCGAACATCAACAGAATGCGCTTCATGAAAAGGTAGGTGAAGAGAACCACGGTTCCGCTCAATATCAATGTGAATATCAAGCTGTTGCCAAGGATATTTTCCGCCCATTCCTTATCCTTCTTGCCGAGAACGATGGACATGCGGGAGGCCGAGCCCACGCCGATGAGCGAGCCGAAGGCGTGGATGATGTTCATCAGCGGGAAGGTGATGGCAAGACCGGCAATGGCCAGCGCCCCCACTCCACGTCCGATGAAAATGCGATCCACTATATTATACACCGAAGCGATAATCTGGCTGATCACTGCCGGCAATGCGTATTTCCACAGCAGAGCACCTATATCCTTCGTTTCAAGTTCCTTTGTTCTATCTAACGTTTCCAAACTTTACAAATATATATATAATACCCAAAAAACAGGCCGCGAAGATACAAATTTTTTGGTTTAGTGATTTAAGTGTTTAGGCAACAGGCATTTCATTATGAATTGTAAATTGTAAATCAAAAAAGGGGAACCGTTGTGGCTCCCCTTTTTCTTAATTCTTCAATATCCATTAGTTAGCACGCACGCAACGCACGCTGAGTTTGTTTTCTTTGCTCTTCTCCACAGAGGTGAACTCACCGCAACCGCAGCGGAGTTCCACAGTCTTAGCTGTATAAGAGGAAGAAGAGGTGAGTTCGGAAGTCCAGTAATAGGTGTAACCGAGCAATCTCTGGTATTGGTTGGACTCATAGTAGCCAGCACCCATTGCTCCGAAACCGGAAGCGTTGGTTCCAGCCTCACCGGGCAGCCAAGTGCTCTCATCATCAGACTTAATGGCACTCACATCGCCTGCAGCGGCCAACATCGTGTTGAACTGGGCCGTGGTGGGGATTGCCCAACCATTAGGACAGGCACCTTGGATGTATGTACCACCCGATAAAGCGGTCATCGGAGTGTTGTTTACGCCCACAGCGTCGTTCCAATTGTAAAGTTTACCGAATTGAGCATTGTCATTGTCATTATCGTAGTAAGTGGCTTCGGGAGCCTCGGCTCTCAAGTTCTCGGCCATCCAGCAAGCACTACCGATGAGCACAGTCTGATAAACTTGTCCATCCGCAATGATAGGCTTTCCGCAAGTAGGAAGATCCTCACTGGAAGAGGTGTAATAAACGGTAATCACGACAACGCCGGGAGCACCTGCGCCGCCGTTATGACCACCACTTATAAACCATGCCGTAGCACCGCTGCCGCCGCCGCCGAATGTTTCACCAGAAACACCTCTGCTGGATTGGCTGGTTCTGCCATTTCCACCTCTGCCGGCAGGCATGTCACCTGAGCCGGGATTGCCACCGTACACCTCATTTGAATAGAGGGCATTATATCCATCGCCAAGAGAGTTGGCAGCACCACCGCCACCGCCGCTATAGCTGAAAAGCCATCCGAGCAAAAGGCCATAGGGATCTCCACCATTGCCACCGCTGTGCGCTCCAGCTTGAGGGTAACAGGCTGTAGCCTTACCGCCTTCAGCACCTTCCTGTAGGTCACGATTAGAGGGTTTGAAAACGGCAGAGGAACCACCTGCTGCAACTAAAACTTCCGTAGCACCTTTCGTCACGGTAGAGGCGCTACCGTCAACCGGATTGGCATTCAATATATTGGTGCCGCCAGTACCGGGCGTAATTGTGTACATGCCAGTAGGTGAGTACACGGTCGCCTTAGCGTAAGCGCCACCGCCACCGCCACCAGCGCCACGACGGGTAAGACCCTGGGTCATATAACCGCCGGCACCGCCGCCACCAATGGCTTCGAAAGTCACAGAATCAACTATCATCGGCGTGATTCCGTCCTCTAAAGTTGTCGGCACCATCCAATTGGTCGGAGAGGTTACCACAATTTGTTTTTGTTTGTTTGACTGCGCGGAAACTCCCGCAAACAGGAACAGGCACATCAAAAATGCCACACTGTTCATTAATAGATTCTTTTTCATAAAATCCGAAAATTTAATATAACTTATTTAATATCAATTCGTTAATAATATTCTCTAAGATGTTTTATGCTCGGCTTTTACCCGCAATAAACAACCTGCAAAAATACGCTTTTTTTTCAACAATTATCATTTGTGAAAAAAAATTTCAACAAATGTTCATAACTCACCTTGCCCTTATACGTCAACCTGCGGAATAGGTTACGATAAAGGAACTACGGAATAAGCGTTTTCCGGTTGTCAAACACCTAACGTCTTAAATACTCGTCAATCGCCTTCGCCGCACTCTTGCCCGCACCCATGGCGAGAATGACCGTGGCCGCGCCGGAAACGATGTCGCCACCGGCAAAAACGCCCTCACGGGAGGTAGTACCGACCTCATCCGCCACAATACAACCATGGCTGTTGACATCCAAACCTTGTGTGGTAGTATAAATCAACGGGTTAGGCGAGGTGCCAATGGACATAATGACCATATCGGTGTCCAAAATAAATTCGGAACCCGGAATCTTCACTGGACGACGGCGACCCGAAGCATCGGGTTCGGTCAACTCCATGCGCACACACTCCATGCCACACACCCAGCCTTTGTCATTACCAATAATCCTCACAGGGTTTGTAAGCAATTGGAAATCAATACCTTCCTCTTTAGCATGGTGCACCTCCTCACGACGGGCGGGCAACTCTTCCTCAGAACGACGATAGACAATATGGACTTCCGCGCCCAATCGGATTGCCGTACGGGCCGCATCCATGGCCACATTGCCGCCGCCTACCACCGTCACTTTCTTGCCGACATAATTCGGGGTTTCGTATTTATCTTTGTAAGAGAACAATAGGTTATTTCGGGTTAAAAACTCATTGGCAGAAACAACGCCACACAAATTTTCACCTTCAATGTTCATAAAATTGGGGAATCCGGCGCCTGAAGCGATGAAAACGGCGTCATAACACCATTTATTCATCAGATCGTCCACCGACATGGTACGACCGATCACCACATCACTCTCGAAACGCACGCCAAGATTCTTGATGGTCTCGATTTCGGGTTTCACGATGTCTTTCTTCGGCAGACGGAACTCCGGAATGCCATAGACGAGCACGCCACCAAACTCGTGAAGTGCCTCATACACAGTCACATCGTAACCCATGCAGCGAAGCTCTTTAGCACAGGTCAGGCCGGCAGGACCGCTGCCCACAACAGCCACTTTCTGACCTTTGCGCACCGTGGGTTTCTGCGCCACGATGTTGTTTTTCATCGACCAGTCGCCAATGAAACGCTCCAATTTTCCGATAGCCACGGGTTCGCCCTTGCGCCCGAGGATGCACTGGCCTTCGCACTGGCTCTCCTGCGGACAGACGCGACCGCACACGGAGGGCAGCGCAGTGTCCTCTCGAATCAACGTGGCGGCCTTCTCGAACTGGCCGTCCTTAATGAGCGAAATGAAGTCGGGAATGCGGATGTGCACCGGACAACCGTTCACGCACTGCGGGTTCTTGCAGTTCAGGCACCGGCGAGCCTCTTCCACCGCCTCTTCGGCATTATAACCATAACAGACCTCCTGGAAATTCGAGCGACGCACCTCAGGCAACTGTTCGCGCACCGGCACACGCGATTTCGGAGGAAGCTCCTCATGGGTAATACCGCCAATATGACATTGGTGATTCTCTCTTAACTCTTCTTCTTCCAGCAACTTACGACCTTCAATATGATCGTACATGGCTTGACGGTGCATACACTCATCGAAGTTGATGAGCGAGCCATCAAATTCAGGTCCATCGACACAGGTGAACTTGGTCTGTCCGCCAACCTGCACACGACACGCACCGCACATGCCCGTACCATCGACCATCAGCGAGTTAAGACTCACCACGCAAGGAATCCCTAACTCCTTGGCTTTCAACGACACAAACTTCATCATAATCATCGGACCAATGGCCGTGATTTCATCGTAGCGGCGACCTTCCTGATGCACCAGATGGTCCAACATGTCGTTCACCGTACCTTTGAAACCCATAGAGCCGTCGTCGGTGGCAATGTAAAGATTGTTCGTGATTTTGCGGAACTGCTCAATGTAGAAGAGCAGCGAAGCATTGCGAGCTCCGATGATGACATCACATTCCAGTCCGTGCTGCGACATCCACTTTACCAGTGGAAAGACCGGCGCAATGCCAACACCTCCCGCTATGAAACAATACCGAGACCGGCGCAACATGCCGATCGGGCGGTGAATGAATGCCGAAGGATTGCCCAGCGGGCCCACCACATCATGGAAAAAACCGCCAACCGGATAGGATACTATTTTCCGCGTTGAAACCCCTATCGCTTTGATTACCAAAGTGATAGTGCCATCTGGCAAAAACGTGTCGCTAACAGTTAATGGAATACGCTCAGCGGTTTCGTTCGCTTTCACGATGACAAACTGTCCAGGCAGCACCGATTGTGCGATTTTCGGGGCTTCCACTTCCATTAAATAGGTATCCTGACCTAATTCTTCTTTTTTGACGATTTTATACATGAGTTTGATGTTTATGACCCCCACATTGCGGCTTCGCCTTATGTGGGGTTAATTGCACTCCGTTCTCCTCTCCTTTTTAACCCCACATTGCGGCTTCGCCTTATGTGGGGTTAATTGCGCTTCGCGCGTTTTGTCCCTCCGGGACCGCTCAAGGAATACTATTACGATAAAAACTGCTAACTACTAACTACTAACTGCTAACTATTTGAAAGAGGCCACAATCGCTTCTGCCAACGCCTCCAATTCCGCACGTTGTTCCTCTTTCATAGAAGATTTGAACGTGATGGAGGGCTCTAATACCGTAGTATTCTTCATCTCGCCGAGGATGGCTTTCACCGCATTGCCGGAAACCGGCGCCCATGAACCATTCTCGATTACGGTGAAGGTGCGGTTCTGCAGCAGATGTGCCTTGATGTCAAGGAGATAGTTCTCCATGGGCGGGTAGAGGCCGCCATTGTAAGTGGGGGCAATCAAGATGATGTGGCTGCAACGGAAAGACTCGGACACCAAGTAGGAGACATGAGTGGCGGAAACATCAAACATCTGGATGTTGCGACAACCTTTGTCGGCGAGCAATCCGGACAAGACAGTGGCCACGGATTCCGTGTGACCGTACATAGAGCCGTAAACGATGAGGATTTCCTTGTCTTCTGGTTCATAGCGGCTCCATTTGTCATATTTTTCAATGAATTTGCCGAAATCCTTGCGCCATATAGGACCATGGAGCGGACAAATCATGGCAATGTCAAGTGTAGCAGCCTTTTTCAGCAGGTTCTGCACCTGAATCCCATATTTTCCGACAATATTAGTATAATAGCGGCGAGCTTCGTCCATCCATTCACGGTCGAAATTGACCTCGTCGGCATACAGATTGCCGGAAATGGCACCGAACGTACCGAAGGCATCGGCAGAGAAGAGGACTTTGTCAGCGGAGTCGTAAGAAACCAGCACCTCGGGCCAATGCACCATCTGCGCTCCCACAAAATTTAACGTATGCTTACCTGTATTCAGCACATCACCCTCCTTAACAACCTGAATCTGAACGCTTTCAGCAACATCCATAAACTGCTTCATCATACGGGAAGCCTGCAGGCTGCACACCACGACGGCGTTCGGCCAACGCACGAGGACCTCCGTCAGGGAAGCCAAATGGTCGGGTTCCACATGATGAATGACGATGTAGTCAAGCGCGCGTCCCGCCAACGTGGCGGTCAGATTTTCCAAAAACTGCGCGCTCACGGCCTGGTCTGCCGTGTCGAGAAGGACGGTTTTCTCGTCCAAAAGCAGGTAGGAATTGTAAGATGCGCCACGCGGAACGGGCATCATATTTTCAAAAAGGGCCAGCCGACGGTCGGAGGCTCCGATATACCATAAGTCACTGTTAATCTGCCTTGATGTATTCATATTTATCAATAATTTATTGTCGTATCTATAATCACGCGATTTCTAAACAAGCGGCAAAGATACAAAAAAAGCCTATAAAAAAGGAGAAATTTTAAATGTGCAAGCAAAAACGAATTTGGATTTATTTTTTTTGTATTTTTGCGGCAAACTATTTAAAAGGAATAAGTGTAATTAAAATTTAATAACTTATGAAAAAATTTACTCTTTTAGCATCGTTACTGATGTTCGTATTTATGACCTACGCGGTCAATGTGATTCCCGTGGGTGATGCCATGCAGGCATCGAAGAACTTCCTCGCCGAGCGCGTAGGTGCTGCAAAAGCCAGCCAGTTAGAGCTGACCTTGGTGAGCACGGAATATTCCGCAGACGGCACTCCTGTGACCTACCGTTTCAGCGTAGGCGACAAGGGCTTCATCATCACCTCCGCCACCGATCTGGCCGACCCCGTGTTGGCTTACTCTTTGGAGAGCAACTACAAACAAGGCATCGGCTCCGACATCTACTTGGAGAACTATGCCAAGAATATCGAGTTCCTGATGGCGAACCCCGCCGCTGCCCAACCCAACCGCAACATGTGGGATCACTATCTGACCTCTAATTTCCAACCCTACTCCGCAGCAAAAGGCAACCCCTGCATGGAACCGCTGGTGACCACCCTCTGGACCCAGGAACAGTTCTACAACGCTTCATGCCCCTACAACCCGCAAAGCTCCTATGAACAAGACTCTCGCGCCTATGTGGGCTGCGTCGCGCTGACTATGGCCAACATCCTTTATTATTATCGCTACCCCGAGCACGGCTACGGCACTGTCTCCTATATACCCAAAGAATATGATGACGAAACCCACGAACTTATTTACACCTATCCGAGACAGACGGTGAACTATGGCCAAGCCAAATACGACTATGACGCTATAGCGAACTCATTAGGTGCCTACGACGGCGAACTCGCCAAATTGCTCTATCATTGCGGTGTCTCCGTCCGCATGGGCTACGGTCACGACGGCTCCGGTTCTCAGTCAGAATACGCCATGTATGCCCTGCAGGACCACTATTTCTTCAATAACAATTCCCAATTCCGTTCCGTGAGCGATGTGTCGGCCAGCGAATGGGTGGAGATGGCGAAAGCCGAACTCGACGCCCGTCGTCCGCTCTTCTTCTCAGGTAGAAGCGCATCCGCTGGCGGCCACGCTTGGATTGTCGATGGCTACACCACCATCAACAATACTACCTATTTCCACGTCAACTGGGGCTGGGCAGGCAGCAACAACGGCTACTACAAAATCGACAACATGCGCACTTCCGGCTATGGCAACTTCAATGAGTCTGGCAGCAACACCATGATGACCTCTCTGATGCCCGACAGCGCCGCCATCGTGAAGCCCGCTGAGAGCTTCAAACGCGTCACGGCCACCTTCGGTACCATCAGCGACGGTGCAGGCAACATGAAATACGCCCAAAACTCCAACCGCAGATGGGTGATCGCCGCCCCCGACGCCTCTTCCTACAAATTCGAGTTCTCCAAACTGAAAGTGAAATCCACCGACAAAGTCATCATCTATAACGGCGGCACGGAAGCCTCCGGCATCAAACAACAATACAGCGGCAACTGTCTCTCAGCCGCCTGCTACGACTATCAGAACTTCGGCGACAGCAGCAGCGTCCACGGCGAATACACGGGCGATGCCCTCCCGGCCGCAGTCACCGTCAATGCTGACAGCGTGCTCGTGGTCTTCACCTCAGCCGCCAACTCCGAAACCGACTACGGCTTCGTGTTGGACTACCAAGTGATGAGCTTCGACAAGGATGGCTGCTCCAACAAGACCTACACGGATGGTTATGCCGTGCTTACGGACAAGCCCAACAATGCTACCGGCGACGAGACCTACCGCGCCTCTAACGTCTGCGAGTACACTCTGAACCTGCGCTACACGAACCAACTGGTCTGCGCCTTCCACAAATTCGACCTCAAACAAGGTGATTTCGTTGACATCTACACCCAAACCAGTGCATCTCCCTCTGCACCCAAAACGCAAATCGCCCACTTCGATGTCGATGAACAACCCACCCATGTCTACACCTACGATGTCCAGACCTTCAACTATCAGGGTACTCCCAACACCTCTCGCTTCATCATCCGCTTTGTCACCGACAACAAGGATCAAGGCACCGGCTTTGAGTTTGAGTACTATGCAATGAACACGGGCATCGGTCAGTTCGACAATGTCGAAGTCAGCGTCTACCCGAACCCGGCCACCAACTACGTTAACGTGGAAGTGCTCTCCGACGAGGCACAACAATTCACCGCTACCGTGGTGGATATGATGGGCAAGACGGTCTATACGGACCAAATCGGCCACAACGGCGGCAACCAAGTGTATCAGATTCCGGTGAGCTCCCTCGCCAAGGGCGTTTACTTCCTCCACTTGGATGGCACCAACGGCAGCCACGTCCAGAAATTCATTGTGGAATAATTCTCTACAATATATATATAATGAAAGGCGGTCTTTGCAGGCCGCCTTTCTTGTTTTGTAATGTTATTGTAGAGACACTCAACCGTGAGCCTCTACAACATTATTATTGCTTAGAGAAGTTGGATTTGTCAACGCCGCAAAGCGGGCAGCTCCAGTTGTAGGGAAGATCTTCAAACGCGGTGCCCGGAGCAATGCCGTTGTCAGGATCGCCAACTTCGGGGTCATAAACATAACCGCACATGTCGCAAACGTATTTTTCCATAATTTTTGAATTTAAGGGTTTATAAAATGTCGAGACGGGGCGTACCCCGTCTCGACGGAAATGACAATTATTTCAACGGGCAGGTGGTGTTCATGCTGCAAATGAGGTCCACAACCTTGTTGGAGTAACCCATCTCGTTGTCGTACCAGGAGACCAACTTCACGAAATGCTCGTTGAGCATGATGCCGGCGCCAGCGTCGAACACGGAAGTTCTCTTCTCATCAAGGAAGTCGGTGGAGACGACAGCGTCTTCGGTATAACCGAGGATGCCCTTAAGCTCATTCTCAGAAGCTTTCTTGATGGCGGCCTTGATCTCGTCGTAAGTGGCAGCCTTCTCAATACGGCAGGTCAGGTCAACGACAGAAACGTCGGCGGTGGGAACACGCAACGACATGCCGGTGAGCTTGCCCTGGAGAGAGGGGATAACTTTACCGACGGCCTTGGCGGCACCGGTGGATGACGGGATAATATTGCCGAGGATGGAACGGCCACCGCGCCAGTCTTTCTTGGAGGGGCCATCAACCGTCTTCTGAGTGGCCGTGGCGGCATGTACCGTCGTCATAAGACCCTCAATGATACCGAAGTTATCGTGCACGACCTTGGCCAACGGAGCCAAGCAGTTGGTGGTGCAGGAGGCGTTGGAGACGATGGGCTGGCCAGCGTATTCCTTGTTGTTGACGCCCATGACGAACATCGGGGTGTCATCCTTGGAAGGAGCGGACATCACGACGCGCTTGGCACCCGCTTTCAGGTGAGCCTCAGCAAGTTCCTTGGTCAGGAACAAGCCAGTGGATTCAACGACGTAGTCAGCGCCGATCTCGTCCCATTTCAGGTTGGCGGGATCCTTCTCCGCGGTCACGCGGATTTTGTTGCCGTTGACAACCAACATGCCGTCTTCCACAGAGACTTCGCCCTGGAACTTGCCATGCACGGAGTCATAACGAAGCATGTAAGCCATATAGTCCACGTCCAGAAGGTCGTTGATGCCGACCACCTGCACATTGTCGCGTTCTGTTGTGGCTCTGAAGACCAGACGGCCGATGCGGCCGAAACCATTGATACCGATTTTGATTTTTTCCATAAAGATGTATTTTTAATTAGAGTGTTCAAAAAACGGGCAAAGATACATTTTTTTTGGTTAAAGGTTGAGGGTTAAGGGTTAAAGATTTTAAATTGTCTCCGTCTAAGGCAAACATCCTGTTGAAAAAAAATCTCGCATTACGATTTGACTTAAAAGAAAAAAATGTATTTTTGCCGCCCAAAATTTTAGTACAAATCAATTAAGTAAAAAGCTTTATGGCAAATCATTACGAAACCGTTTTCATTATGACGCCCGTTTTGTCTGATGAACAGATGAAGGAAACGGTACAGAAATTCGAGAAGATTCTCACCGACCAGGGTGCTGAAATCATCAACCGGGAGAACTGGGGCCTGCGCAAGCTGGAATACCCCATCCAGAAGAAGTCCTCCGGATTCTATTACCTCATGGAGTTCACGGCCGACAGCCAAGTGGTCGCCGAGCTGGAGCTGCAATACCGCCGCGATGAGCGCGTCATCCGCTTCCTCACCGTGACGATGGACAAATACGCCATCGCCTACGCCGAGAAGAGACGCAACAACCGCAAGGCCAAAGAAGAGGCCACCGCAGCTGAACCCGTCCGGGAAGAGCAACAACCCGTTGCCGAAGAAACAGTTAACCAAGAGTCTAACCCTGTAGAAGCTTAAGATTATGGCACAGCAGAACGATATCAAATACATCGCCCCCGTTGCGGTTGACATCAAGAAGAAGAAATACTGCCGTTTCAAAAAGAGCGGTATCAAGTACATCGACTACAAAGACGCCGAATTCCTGAAGAAATTCGTGAACGAGCAGGGCAAGATCCTGCCTCGCCGTCTGACCGGCACTTCCTTGAAGTATCAGAAGAAAGTGGCCCAGGCCGTGAAGCGCGCCCGTCACTTGGCTCTTCTGCCGTTCGTCACCGATAACTTAAAATCATCTAACTAAAAAAGCATTTTGTCATGGAAATCATATTGAAACAAGACGTGGCTAATCTGGGTTATGCCGACGACATCGTAAAGGTGAAAGACGGTTACGCTCGTAACTACCTCATTCCGCAGGGTTATGCCGAACTCGCCACCCCGGCAAAGAAGAAACAATTGGCGGAAACCATCAAGCAGCGCGCTTTCAAGGCCGAGAAGATCCGCAAAGAGGCCGAATTCATGGCCGGCAAGATCGAAGGTCTGGAGGTCAACATTCCTGCCAAGGCATCCGAAAGCGGCACTCTGTTCGGCTCCGTGAACAACATCATGGTTGCGGAAGCTCTTCAGAACCAGCACGGCATCGAAATCGACCGCCACAAAATCAGCATCAACGAAGATCGCATCAAGGAACTGGGTCAATACACCGCTATGGTGAACCTGCACCGCGACTTCAAGGTGGAGATCAAGCTCAACGTTGTTCCTGAAACCGCAGAGTAAACCCATAATTTTTGAATACGCAAAAAGCGGCGGAATCATACCCGATTCTGCCGCTTTTTTTTGTACTTTTGCCGCTCCATTAACCGTATGTTATGAAACCCGTTATTCGATATAGCTTCCTCATTTTCGCACTGTTGCTGCTGACGCTCTTTACCGGCGTCCGCCAACCCGACCCCAACCTCAACGTCCTCGACCAGATGACCCTTGAGGAGAAGATTGCCCAATTACTGATTATCCGCGTAAAAAGCACGGATAACGAACAATATAACAAGGAGTTAGTGGAGTATGTAGCTCGCGTGCAGCCTGGCGGCGTCTGCTTCTTCAAAGGCAACCCTACCCCGGAGGCCATGCTCACCAAACGTCTGCAAGCCGTCAGCAAAATCCCGCTTTTTGTGTCCATCGACGGCGAATGGGGTCCCGCCATGCGCCTCGACAGCTGCGTGGCGTTCCCGCGTCAAATGACCCTCGGTGCGCTTTCCGAAGAAAACGACTCCCTCATCTACCAGATGGGCCTTGAAGTGGCCGAACAATGCAAGGCCGTGGGCATCAACCTCAACTTCGCCCCCTGCATCGACATCAACAACAACAGCCGCAACCCCGTCATCAACAGTCGCTCTTTCGGTGAAAATCGCGAGAAAGTGTGCCGCAAAGCCGCTCTCTACATGCACGGAATGCAAGATGGCGGTATCGTCACCTCCCTCAAACACTTCCCCGGCCATGGCGACACCGAGAGCGACTCGCACCTCGCCCTGCCCACCATCCGCAAAAGCCGCACCGAACTTGACGAGATGGAACTCTATCCCTACCGTCAACTTATCCGCGAGAACCCTGACATGGTGATGGTCGGACACCTTAACATCCCGGCTTTGGATTCCACCACCAAGTCCGTTTCTTCCCTATCCTATCAGATTGTAACACAATTACTTAAAAAAGAATTGGACTATAACGGTCTGATTATCACAGATGGAATGGAGATGAAAGGCGTGCGCAACCAGAACCGCTTTGAGGGCGACGTGGAAATCCGCGCTTTGCTGGCCGGTGTGGATATCCTGCTGCTCCCCGGCGAAACCGATTCTGTCATCGCCGCCATTAAACGCGCGGTGGAAGAGGGTGTTATCCCTGAAGAGCTAATCAACGAGCGTTGTCTGCGCGTGCTGCAGTTCAAGCAGAACCGTGGCATCACGAACTATACTTCCAATAACAGCGCGGAAATCATCAAGTGGATAAACCGTTCGGAAGCTGTCTGGGTCAACCGGCAAATTGAGGAAAAAGCCCTCACGCTGCTGAAAAACGACGACAACATGCTGCCGCTGAACGCCAAAGCCGCTGAAAAGACGGCATTCCTTTGCGTGGACCGCAAAGCCTACCAAAGCGAATACAAACGGATCGTAGGCGAATACAACCTTCCGTATTTTTATACGGACAAGAAAGTTTCTGCCAAGGAACAGACCAACATTCTCGCGAAACTGGCACCTTACAAGCAAGTAATCGTGGCGTTTGGCGGTTCCAACCAGATGGGTGGCTCCGGTTACGGCATTGACATGTCATCGATACGGCTGCTCAACCGTCTGGCAAAAGAGAAACAGGTGATTCTTATCCATTTAGGGAATCCTTACGCTCTCAACTATTTCGACTCACTGACCAACTACCGTGCTGTCATTGGCGCCTATCAGTTCACACCTACCACCGTGGCGGCGGCAATGAGAGCCTGCTTCGGACAGATTGTTTGCGAAGGCACTCTTCCGGTCAGCATCAACGGCTACCCCGCCGGTAGCGGCATCCTGCTGAGCAAAACCGTTGAGAACTTCTCCTCGCTGCCCGACGACATCACTCAAAGTCTCGACAAGATGCTGCAAGACGGCATTGCAAACTATATCTACCCCGGTTGCGAAGTCATTGCGTTGCACCACGGACAACCCGTTTATCACAAAGTGTTCGGGTATTTGGATTACAACCAACAGGACAAGGTGACCCCGCAAACCATGTACGACATCGCATCGCTAACCAAAGTGGCCGCTACCACCTTGGCAGTCATGAAGTTGCATGACAACCACGAGATACAACTGACGGACAAAATTGGCAAGTACCTCCCCTATTTGTCCGGCACCGACAAGGCGAATCTCACCCTTGAAGAACTGCTCACCCACACATCGGGAATGCCCGCGTTCATCCCGTTCTACAAGTCCATTCAAGGCAACGAAAAATACCTACGAAATTATAAATCAGATAATTACAGCATCCAAGTGGCTGACAACCTCTATTTGCGCAACGACTATCCCGACACCATTCGCTATAAAGTGGCGCACTGCAAATTGAAAGAGAAAAAGTACGAATACAGTGACCTTAACTTTCTGTTGCTCAAAGATATGGTGGAGAATGTCACTATGCTGCCGATAGAGCAATTCTTGAACGAAACGTTCTATCAGCCGATGGGGCTGTCGCATACCTCATTCAAGCCACTGCAAAACGGATTCCACAAGAAGGAAATCGCCCCGACGGAAAAAGACGAGACGTTCCGCAAGCAGCTGGTTCAGGGTTACGTGCATGACCAGACCTCCGCGCTGATGAACGGCAATGCCGGCAACGCGGGTTTGTTCTCCACGGCGGAGGAAATCGGCGCCCTTTTCCTAATGTTGCAGAACGGCGGCGTTTATGAAGGTACGCGCTATCTATCGGAGGCCACTGTGGCCGAATTTACGAAGATGCACCACCTGCACAACTGTCAGGTGCGCGGCTTAGGATTCCACACCCCGAAGGCTTCCGGAGAGTCATCCATCGTGCCCGCCGGCGCTTCCAACCGGACTTTCGGACACCAAGGCTTCACCGGCACGGTTGTCTGGTGCGACCCGAAAGAGGAGCTCATCTTCGTCTTCCTCTCCAACCGTGTCTGCCCCGACGCCGAGCCCAACAAGCTGGCCAAGAGCGGAATACGACTGAAAGCGCACGAACTGATCTATAAGGGAATAGGGAATAGGCAACAGGCAACAGGCAACAGAAGTAATAATTAGTAGTTAGCAGTTAGTAGTTAAAGAAGCACTCTTTTAAAAAAGAAACTTCCTTAAGCAGTCCCGAAGGGACAAAACGCACGGAGTGCAATTAACCCCACATAAGCGACGAAGTCGCGCAATGTGGGGCCATAAAAGGAGGAACCACATAAGCGACGAAGTCGCGCAATGTGGGGCCGAAGAATAACTAAAGCAAAAATGATGATAATGAAACAAACACCCATACTACTCCACATCGAAACCGCCACCGACGTATGTTCCGTGGCGTTGTCGCGAGGCGCAGAGGTCATCGGCCTGAAAGAGGAGGCCGGTGGCAACAACCACGCCAAGAACCTGCTGCCCTTCGTGGATGAGGCATTAAAGCAGGGCGGCTGCACCATCGGCGACCTCAACGGCGTGGCCGTGAGCATCGGGCCCGGCTCCTACACGGGCTTGCGCATCGGTGTCTCCACCGCCAAAGGCATCGCCTACACCGCCGGCATCCCCGTCATGGCCATCAGCACCTTAGAGGGCATTGCGCAGGGCGCCAAGAAGTTATGGGTTGAAACCTCATCGGAACCCGTGCAAATCGTCCCGATGATAGATGCCCGTCGTATGGAGGTCTTCACCACCCGCTACGACTTCGCGATGAATCCGTTGGAAGAGGTTTCCTCCAAAATCATCGATGAAAACACCTTCGCCGAGCTGCTTTCCGAACAGAAGGTGCTCTTTTGTGGCAACGGAATGCCCAAATGCCGCGAACTCCTGTCCCAAAGCTCAAATGCCCAATTCATCGACACCCCCGTTTCTGCCCAGAACCTGCTCCCCGCCGCCCTCAAAAAGTGGGAAAACCATGATTTCGAGGACGTTGCCTACTTCGAACCGTTCTACCTGAAGGAATACGTTGCCGCTAAACCCGTCGTGAAAGGACTCAGATAGTTAGCAGTTAGTAGTTAGTAGTTAAGGTAAAAGGAAACTTCTTCCTTGAGCAGCCCCATTAGGGGCAAAAGCTTGGTAGCCAGGGGTAAGGCGTGAGGTACGAATGCCGCAACCCCTGAATAGCACGACAAACAACGAATAAACGAACATGGAAGTACACGAACCGATAAAACGCGACCGCAACCTGAACATCACGGTCATCGCCGACAATTCCCAGCGCGGACTGGCGGCGGTATCGCAGGGTGTGGTGTTGGCTGAGGTGTTCCAAGCCTCGCTGACCGTCATGGCCAATTTCGGGTTTGGGTTCGGACCAGTGGAATTCCGCCATATCCCAGACGACAGCCCATATCTACAGGAAATTCGGAAAACAGTCTCGGAAGTAGCTAATTGTCAAATTATTACCGATTATATTTTCCCTGAAACACTCTTCCGTTACGCCGAAGAGCACAACACCGCCATGTTCGTCATCGGGGTTCCCGATGGACTTGGTTCCGATGGGGGGTGTTTCTTTACCGCCAAGAAAGCCATTAAGTTTATCCGTCAGTCGCGGTTCCCTGTGATGACAGTCACATTCTCCTACCCGGATGCCACGTACTACAAACACATTATATTGCCATTGGACATTGAGCGGCAGAACAAGGAGAAGGCGTTGTGGGCAGGCTATTTCAGCCGATTTTATGGTTCCGTTATCCATATTCTCTATCCGAAATACAAAGACGAAGGATTAGCCAAGTTAGTTTATGACAATGTTGCATTCGTAGAGAAACTATATGAGAATCTGGAGGTTACATACGTAAAACACGAAACGCAGCCGCAGAATCATTTAGATGCCTACGCTCTGACATTCCCGCTGATCGAGTATGTCGGCGCACATGCGGGCGCATCCGTGATCATGATGACCCGCTATTACACCCTTGGCGATGTACTGACGGGTCCCCGCGAGCGCAAAATCATCGGAAAAACCCCAATGTCAATCCTTTGCATCAACCAACGAGACGATTTGTACGTGTTGTGTACGTAGTGTTTTCCTCCTGTGTGAGGTTGGGCAGTTCAAGGTTCCAAGTTCCAAGTTCAAGGTTCAAGGCACTCCTCATGCCGGCCTTGAGCCGGCATCTCTCTCGTAATCGTTGGGGATTGCGGGTCAAACCCGCGATGAGGAGCAAAGTTTCTGGTTCAAGGTTCCAAGTTCAAGGTTCAAGGTTAGATGCAAGCTAACCGTGTAACCGATAAAAATTGTATTTTTGCAGGTTTTTTCAAAAAGTGATATAAATAGATGGCCAGACAATTCAACAAGGACAATTCAGAGGAGGATTTCAGCCCGAGGCGTACACCCCGGAAGTCCTCTGATAACAATAAAAAACGGTCGTTTTCTTCCGATAATCGAAGAAAAGAGCGTTTTAACGAGGAAGATTCAGACAATTCTGACCGAAAATTTTCCAGAAAGCGTTATTCAAAAGAGGATAAAGGAAATCGTAAGTTCGACCGCAGCAGCGGTGATGGCGATCGTGGTTTCAAGCGTGACCGCAAATACGACCGCGCTGACGATCGCGGCAAAGGGCGTGACCGCTCCTTCAAGCGCGGCTTCCGCAAGGATGACGACAAACCACGCAAACGCGATGTGGTCGCCGAATCGGAAATCCTGACCGAGATTATCGACCGCCGGCGCCGCGAAGGCCGCACCCTGCCGAGGAAGCAGCGCGTGCTGTCGCTCGAATACGAAGAATTGCATGGCCCTATCCGCCTCAACAAATACATCGCCAATGCGGGCATCTGCTCGCGCCGCGAGGCTGACGTGCTCATTGCCACCGGCGCCATCACCGTCAACGGTGAGGTGGTCACCGAAATGGGCCACAAGGTGATGCCCACCGACGAGGTTCGTTACGGCGACAAAATCCTGCAACGTGAGAAACCCGTTTACGTATTGCTCAACAAACCAAAGGATTACATCACCACCACCGACGATGAGCGGGGCCGTGCCAACGTCATGGAGCTCGTTCGCGACGCCTGTGAGGAACGCATCTACCCCGTCGGCCGCCTCGACCGCGATACCACCGGCTTGTTGCTTTTCACCAACGACGGCGACCTCACCAAAAAGCTCACCCATCCCAGCTCCGAAATTGAGAAAACCTACGACGTGGAGCTTGACAAACCTTTCGCTTCTGTGGATATGGACCTGCTTCGCAACGGCGTGGAACTCCACGACGGCAAAATCACTCCCGACGAGGTGGAATACGTTGGAGAGGGCAAGAAAGAGGTTGGCATCACCATCCACTCCGGCAAGAACCGCATTGTGCGCCGCATTTTCGAATCTCTCGGTTACGAGGTGGTCAAACTCGACCGCGTGGTCTTTGCAGGCCTTACCAAAAAGGACCTTCCGCGCGGCCGCTGGCGCTTCCTCACCAAAAACGAGATCAGTTTCCTGAAGATGCTCGCCAAACCTAAAGATCAAAACACCACCCTGTAGAGACATAGCGCGCTACGTCTCTACAATAGGACAGGCATTGCATCACCACCAAATCCAACGATTATGATAGAGATCATGTCTCCGGTGGGCTCTTACGAGTCGCTGTCGGCCGCCATCGCCGCCGGCGCGGGTTCCGTCTACTTCGGTGTAGGCGCTATGAACATGCGCTCTCGCTCCGCTGCCAACTTCTCCCTTGACGACCTTGCCAATATCGTCCGTATCTGTAAGGATAATCACGTCCGCAGCTATCTCACCGTCAATACTATTATATATAACGACGAAATCGCCAAGATGCACGAACTGTTGGATGCCGCAAAAGCCTGCGGAGTCACGGCCATCATCGCCTCCGACATGGCCGTCATCCAGTACGCCCGAAGCATCGATGTTGAAATCCACCTCTCCACTCAGTGCAACGTCACCAACGTGGAGGCCGTGCGCTACTATGCCCAGTTTGCCGACGTCATCGTGCTCGGTCGCGAATGTACCTTGCAGCAAATCGCTGACATCTGCAAAACGATTGAAGAGCAGCACATTACAGGTCCTAAAGGCGAACTCGTGAAAATCGAAATCTTCATTCACGGGGCGCTCTGCATGGCCGTCTCCGGACGCTGCTACCTCAGCCTCGACAACTACAACTCACCCGCCAACCGAGGCGCGTGTCTGCAGCCCTGCCGCCGCGCTTACGAAGTCCGCGACATTGAGGACGGGCTGGAACTTCAGGTCGACAACCCTTACATCTTCTCTCCCAAGGACTTGTGTACCATCGGATACCTGGACAAAATCGTGCGGGCCGGCGTTTCTGTGCTGAAAATCGAGGGTCGGGGACGCTCCGCCGAGTATGTCAAGATGGTAACGGAGTGCTATCATGAAGCACTTGAATCCATTGAGAATCAGACTTTTGATATTGAAAAAATCAACGCTTGGATGACCCGCCTGCGTAGTGTCTATAACCGCGATTTCTGGGGCGGGTACTATCTCGGCCGAACTACCGGCGAATGGGCGGACAGGTACGGTTCGCAGGCCACCCGCATGAAACGGCGCATCGGTAAGATCACCAACTACTTCGGAAAGCTCGGTGTGGCGGAGATCTGCATGGAGGAAGACACCCTCTCCGTAGGCGACGACCTGCTGATTATCGGCCCCACCACCGGCGTTTACGAAGATAAAATCATGGAAATCCGTGTCGAGGACAAACCCGTAGAGACCGTCACCAAAGGCATTTACTGCTCGATAAAAACCAAATCATTAGTCCGCCGCAATGACCAAGTCTATCGCTGGGTCCTCGTAAAAGACGAATTCTAACTCATACCCCCTTAACCTTTAACCACTAATCTTTAACCATTAACCCATTTTTATTATTTTTGCCGAAAATTCCAAAACAATGAAAAAGATCCTATCCATCATCGCAGTCCTGATGCTCGTCCTCACCTCCTGTGACAACGGGAACATCAATGGCGGCCGTTACTACGGCACCTTCCACAATCTGATGAACGACCAGCGCGAGGCCGGATCCATCAGCTTCACATACGCCAACGAAGAGGGAAACATCTATTTCATGATGAACGACATCTTATCAATGGTTCAGAAAGTGGAGAACAAATACGGCGGCACAGCCGAAGGCGCCACGCTCAACGACCTTTTGGAGACAATGCCCGCTATCGACAGCATTAAGGTTTGCGACTCCCTGGAAACCGTCCGACTCATGACCGTTGACGCCGAGTTCATGGGCAACTCCGTCAAGGCCGACATGACCTTCACCACCTCAACCGACAAGGAGGTGGGCGTGCAGTTTATCGGATATTTCGAGTAGAGGCAACAGGCAATAGGCAATAGGCAACAGGCAATAGGCAACAGGAGGGTGTGCAAAATTATGCGTCTCTACTGATCAGCTTCTTCCTTATAGGGGAACTCCGGATAGGAAGGTTTCACAAACGAATAAATCAGACATCCCAACCCGATGAGAATCAGCGGGATAGAGAGCCATTGTCCATTATTGAGGACATGGCCGACTTCGCTCTGGACCTGCACCTCCTTGAAGAATTCGATGATGAACCGAGCCGTGAAGATAACCGTCAGGGTAATGCCGGAGGTACGACCCGCCGCAACTTTTCCCTTGGCGAACTTAAAATAGTATATGGCTAAACCAATGAATACCAGCAAATAGACAATAGCTTCGTAAAGCTGCGCAGGATGACGGTACGTGCCCGCGACGCCAAAGCCGCCGTAGATGAAATCAAATGCCCACGGCACCTCCGTAATGCGACCCACAATCTCGTGGTTCATCAGGTTGCCCACGCGCACAAACGCCGCCGCAATGGGCACCGCAATGCCCAAACGGTCGAGAAGCCACAGAAAGTTAACTTTGTAGCGAAGACAATAGTAAATCAAGAAACCGAAAATGCCAAGAACACCTCCGTGACTTGCAAGACCTTGATAACCAATAAAATGCCAATTTTCATCTACAGGCAATAAGATTTGTAGCGGGTGGGTGACGAACATTTCAGGCTCGTAAAACAGGAAGTGCCCGAGGCGCAACCCCACAATCGTCCATACAATTGTCCAGATGGAGATTTTGTCGAGCTGTTTCTGCGACAGATGTTCCATCTTGAAGATACGCTGAAGAGTATAATATGCCAGCAGGAAACCCAACGCCAGCAGAATGCCATACCATCTTACCTCCATGGAACCAATGTGAAGCGCCACTGGATTCACCTTCCATGTTACATATAACAATGTGCTCCTAAACATAATTTCCGTTGTTTATTTTTGAGGCGCAAAAGTACAAAAAAAAGTGTATTTTCGCGGCCGAAAACCAGTGGATAGATTTGTAATGATTGCAACCACAAGAAAAAATGCTAAAACATCTTCTACCACGATTTTCAGTTTTTTATTTTTTATAATTTAAACAACTGATTATGAGTTATTTATTCACATCAGAATCCGTGTCGGAAGGACATCCCGACAAAGTTTGCGACCAGATTTCGGACGCATTATTGGACTCGTTCCTCGCACAGGATTCCGAATCGAAAGTTGCATGCGAGACGCTCGTGACCACCGGACTTGTGGTCTGCGCCGGCGAGGTGAAGACCGAAGGCTACGTCTCAGTTGACGATGTGGCGCGCCGTACCATCGAACGAATTGGCTACACCAAGAGCGACTACCAGTTCGACTTCAAGTCGTGCGGTGTCATTTCCACCATCCACAGCCAGTCGCCTGACATCAACCAGGGCGTGGAGCGAGCCGCCGCCGAGGACCAAGGCGCAGGCGACCAAGGCATGATGTTCGGCTACGCTTGCAACGAAATGGACAACTACATGCCGCTGCCGGTTGAGCTGGCCCACCGCCTCGTGCAGGAACTCGCCGCCATCCGCAAGGAAGGCAAGAAAATGACCTACCTGCGCCCCGACTCCAAATCGCAGGTCACCGTGCAATATTCGGAGAAACACAAGCCCGAGCGCATCGACAGCATCGTCCTCTCCACCCAGCACGACGATTTTGCGGACGAGGCCACCATGCTGGAGACCATCCGCCGCGACGTGGAGAAAATTCTGATTCCCAGAGTGAAGAAAAGCTGTCCGAAGCAAGTTCAAAAACTTTTCAAGTCTGATTATCAGCTATTTGTAAATCCTACGGGTAAGTTTGTCATCGGCGGGCCGCACGGAGACTCCGGACTCACAGGCCGCAAAATCATCGTCGACACTTACGGCGGCCGCGGCGCACACGGTGGCGGTGCCTTCTCTGGCAAAGATCCCTCAAAAGTCGATCGTTCAGCCGCTTACGCTACCCGTCACATCGCCAAAAATATGGTGGCAGCAGGTCTCTGTGACCAAGTGCTCATCCAAGTGGCCTACGCCATCGGCAAGGCCGAACCCGTCGGACTCTATGTCAACACCTATGGCACTGCCAAAGTGAAGCTACACGACAGCGAAATCGCCAACCGCATCCGCAAAATCTTCCCGATGCGCCCTTACGACATCATCAATCGCTTCCAACTCAAGAACCCGATTTACGAACCCACCGCCTCCTACGGCCACTTCGGCCGCGACAGCTATGAGAAAGAGGTGGACACCGCTACCGGCAAACGCATCGTCACCTTCTTCCCGTGGGAGAAACTCGATTACGTGGATGCCGTCAAAAAGGAATTCGGATTGTAATTTTCCAGTAGAGATGCACGGCCGTGCATCTCTACATCAATCATTATTACCTTATAATAAAGAATGAACGCCTACATTTTTCCTGGACAGGGGTCGCAACATCCCGGAATGGGACTTGCGCTGCACGAGCAACACGCACTCGCAAAGGAACTGTTCCATAGTGCGGACAAGATTCTGGGTTATGACATCTCCGACATCATGTTCCATGGCACGGAGGAGCAGCTCAAACAGACGAAACACACGCAATTAGCAATGTTTCTACACGGCTACATCGCATACAAGTGCTTGAATATCAACACTCCCGATATGGTTGCCGGACACTCTTTGGGCGAATACACTGCCTTGGCCGCCGCAGGTTGCCTCAACTTCGAGGATGCGCTTCGGCTGGTGGAAATCCGCGCCAATGCCATGCAGAAGGCCTGCGAACTGGAACCTTCCGGCATGGCCGTAGTTCTGAAATTCGATGACAAAACCATCGAGGAGGTGTGCGCCTCCATCACCGAAGAGGTGGTCGTACCCGCCAACTACAATTCGCAGCAGCAGCTGGTCATCTCCGGCAGCCTCAAAGGACTGGAAATCGCCATTGAGCGGCTGAAAGAGGCCGGCGCCAAGCGCATCATGATGCTCAACGTGGGCGGCGCCTTCCACTCTCCGCTGATGCAGACCGCACAGGACGAACTCGCGGAAGCCATCTACAAATGTGCATTCAACATGCCGATATGCCCTGTGTATCAAAACGTTAATGCTCTACCCACTACCAACCCCGACACCATCCGCGAGAACCTTGTCAAACAGCTCACCTCGCCTGTGCGCTGGACGCAGACCGTGCTCAACATGGTGAACGACGGTGCTGTACGATTCACGGAGTTCGGCCCAGGCCCCACCCTCGGCAACCTCGTCAAACGAATCGTACCGGACATGACAACCGAATGTCTCGGGAGTGACGAGGCATAATTTATGACATCATTTTAGAGGTGAATATTTATTCGCTCCAATAATCAAAAAAAGTGTATTTTTGCACCCTTAAAAAAATAGACGTACAATTATGGCAAATACAGAAAATCTGGGCTCCAGGAAAAATGAGCAACTGCAAGAGAATGAGAACTTTCTGACAAGATTCTTCGCTTTCTTCAGCAAATATCAGAACATCATCTACGGCGTGATTATCGGCATTTTGGTCGTCATTCTCGCTATTTTGGCCTTCAACCGCTTCTATCTCCAGAAGAAGAACGCCGAGGCTTCCGCACAAATCGTGCAACCCATCCACTGGTTTATTCAGGGCGATACCGCTTCCTTGAAGAAGGCTCTGGAAGGCGACGGCGAAAGCGACGGTTTCCTTGACATCGCCAGCGGCTACAAAATCACCCGCACCGCCAACACCGCCAACTACTATGCCGGTTTGACCTACCTCAAACTCGGTCAGAAAGAAGATGCTCTTGAATATCTCAAGAAGTTCAAGAAGAAAGAGGATGTGCTTTGGTACGGCTGTCAGACAACCATCGGCGACCTCTACGATGAGCAGGGCGACGAGGCGAAAGCCATCAGCTACTACGAAAAGGCCGCGAAGGGCAAAGACCCCTATTTCACCCCCATCGCGCTCTTCAAACTGGGCCAGATGTACGAAAGACAGGGCGACTGGAAGAAGGCTCTCAACGCCTACGAGACTATCGAGAATAATTTCTACAGCGAATATAACAAGATGAGCGTTGCCCAATACGCTGAAAGAGCCAAGGCTAACGCTTCCAAATAAACAATAATGACAGAAAAGAAGAAAAACTTATCGGAATTTACGCCTTTCGAGTTTTCTTCCGCAAAAAATACAAGAATCGGTATTGTGGTCAGCGAATGGAACGACCGCATTACCGATTCGCTTTTAAAGGGTGCGGAGGAATGTCTAATCGAACACGGCATTGCAAAGGAAAACATCCTGGTGAAGCACGTTCCCGGCAGTTTCGAACTGCCGCTGGGTGCCAAATGGATGCTTGAATACACCAACGTCGACGCGGTGATCTGCATCGGCTGCATCATCCAAGGTGAGACCCGCCACTTCGACTTCATCGCGCAAGCGGTGGCCGACGGCATTATGAAGGTCGGACTGAGATTCTCCGAACCGGTGATTTTCAGCGTGCTGACCTGCAACACGATGGAACAGGCCGAGGACCGCGCAGGCGGCAAACATGGCAACAAAGGTGTCGAAGGCGCCGTCAGCGCATTGAAAATGTTGGCGTTGAGAAATGATTTATAACATTTTGCCATTCCGTAGAGACGTTGCGCGCTACGTCTCTACAACGATAAATAAACAAGGAACACACAGACAATGAAGAAATTACGAGTCTGCTTCATGGGCACGCCCGAATTTGCGGTGGCCACATTGGATGCCATCCGACAGGCTGGTCACGAGGTCGTCTGCGTCGTCACCACACCCGACAAACCCGCCGGACGCGGCCAGCAGCTGCACTGCTCCGATGTGAAACGTTATGCTGTGGAACACGAGCTGCCGATCCTGCAACCCGAAAAGCTGAAAGATGAAAGCTTCGTGGAGAATCTGCGCGACTACCGCGCCGACGTGTTCGTGGTGGTGGCTTTCCGAATGCTGCCTCAGCGCGTCTACGCCATGCCCCCGCTCGGCACCTTCAACGTACACGCCTCACTGTTGCCCCAGTATCGCGGCGCCGCCCCCATCCAACGAGCCATCATGAACGGCGAGACCAAGACCGGCGTTACCACATTCCTCTTGGACGAACACACCGACACGGGCTCCATCCTGCTGCAACGCGAGGTGGAAATCACCCACGACGACAATGCCGGCACCCTGCACGACAAGCTGATGGCAGCTGGTGCGGACATTGCCGTGGAAACCTTGCGCCTGCTGGCTGAAGGTGAGGCCAACCCGAAACCCCAACCGCAAGTGGAGGTACTGAAGCCCGCCCCTAAAATCTTCAAGGAGGACATGCACATCCGATGGAACGATACAGCGGAGAATATCTATAACCATGTACGGGGATTGTCACCCTACCCCGCCGCCTTCTCCCTCATCGGTCTTCGCACCTGCGAAAACGAGGAACCCAAACCCTGCGTCCTCAAGATTTTCGAGGTTGAAATCACCGATAATCCCAGCACCCAAAAACCTGGATATATCACCCTAAAATCTGACAAAAAAATGCTCATTTCAACCGAAAATTTCGATATTTCCGTCAAAATTCTCCAAATCGAGGGCAAAAAGCGGATGAAAATCGAAGATTTTTTATCAGGTTTTCGACCCGATAATTACACTTGCTATTTGTATTAGTGTAATTTATATCCTTTGATGCGCTTTGATTATTAACTAATTGAATTATTTATCCACAATTTAGGATTGGGATTTGTGGATTACAATTTTTTCTAACTTTGTGCCTCAAACTCATTATTAACCTTTTAAATTAAAAAACATGAACAAGAGTGAATTAATCGCCGCAATGGCACTGAAAGCCGGTTTGACCAAAGTCCAAGCCAAGAATGCTTTGGAAGCTATGATGGACACCTCCAAAGAAGCTTTGAAGAAAGGTGAAAAAATTGCCTTGATTGGCTTCGGCACTTTCAGCGTGCTTGACCGCAAAGCCAGAACGGGTCACAACCCGCGCACGGGCAAATCAATCAAGATTCCGGCCAAGAAGATTGTCAAATTCAAACCCGGTGCCGCTTTTGCAAAGATGAAATAATCCGGATTTCACAATCAAATGGAAAAAGCCCTGAAAAAGGGCTTTTTTCTTGCTCCTTATTATGATAAAAACAGACGATAACGAATTGAGAGGAAAACTTGTTGAATATCTTCAACAGTTTGTCACCGAAAGCAGACAGGCTCGGCTGACCGAAATCTTACAAAACCGGACGCGGCATGTCACGGTGGTGCTCGAAGATCTTTTCCAAGCGCAGAACATCAGCGCGGTGCTGCGTACATGCGACTGTTATGGCGTGCAGGACGTGCATGTCATCCAGCATCGTAATACATTCGAAGCAAACAAGGATATCAGCATGGGGGCTGACAAATGGCTCACCATCCACCACTACCCGCAAAGCGAGCACAACGTGAAGGATTGCATCGATCGGCTGCACGAGCAGGGCTATTGGGTGGCCGCTACCCTGCCCGACGAACGGCGCCGCACCATTTTCGACCTGCCGGTGGAACAGAAGACCGCCTTCCTGTTCGGGACCGAGCTGACGGGTCTTTCCGACGAGGCCATCAAATACGCCGACGGCAATGTGCTCATCCCCATGTACGGTTTCACCGAAAGTTTCAACATTTCCAACTCCGCAGCCATTATTCTATCGCATTTTTCCGAAAGAATGCGTCACTCCGAAGTGAAATGGCAGCTCAGCGACGAAGAAAAGGAAGAACTCTATTTCGAATGGCTGCAGAAAACCGTGAAAGACCCCGACAGATTGATTGATTATTATATGAAAAAGATACATTGATTTTGGACGTTTACGATACGTCCGCATTGAACTTTGAACCTTGAACTTTTAACCAAAAAAATCGTATCTTTGCCCGCTCAAATATAAAAGGTATGAACGACGAAAAATTATTCACCGAATTCCCGCCCGTGACCACGGAGCAATGGGAAGCCACCATCAATAAAGACCTCAAAGGTGCCGACTACGAGAAGAAACTGGTCTGGAGAACCGACGAAGGATTCCAGGTCCGCCCGTACTATCGCGCCGAAAACCTTCAGGATTTGGACTACCTGAAGACCATGCCGAACGAGTTCCCGTACACGCGCGGCACCAAGGCCCGCGACAACCATTGGGACATCGTGCAGGAAATCGAAGAGGCCGACCCCGCCAAAGCCAACGCCATCGCTACGGACGCCTTGAAGCGCGGCGCCACCTGCATCGCCTTCAATGCCGCCAACATCGACAGCGAAGCGGCTCTCGCCACGTTGCTGAAGGACATCGACCTGAACGTCAACGGCGTGCAGTTCAACCACGTGAAAAGCTATCTTGACTTGATGAAGTCATTCGTCAATTACGTGGAAGCCAACAACTTCGACAAGGAGAAAGTTACCGGCAGCCTCAACTTCGACCCGCTGACCTACCGTCTGCGTCACAACAAGTTCTGGAAATCCGCCGAAGAGGACATGCAACAGGCTGTCGAGCTGCTGGAAATGAACGGCTGCATGAAAAATTTCAAGGTTATCAACGTGAACGGCATCGTGCTGCACAACGCCGGTGCGACAATCGTGCAAGAGCTGGCCTATACGCTCAATATGGCTAACGAGTACCTTGCTTTCTGCACCGAAAAGGGCATCAAGCCGGAAAAAGTGGCTTCTCGTATGCAGCTCACCCTCTCCGTCGGTTCCAACTACTTCATGGAAATCGCCAAACTGCGCGCCACCCGTCTGCTTTGGTCCACGATGGTGGCCCAGTACAAGCCGGGATGCGACTGCGCTTACAAGATTCATATCAACACCGTTGCTTCTACTTGGAACAAAACCCTTTACGATCCCTACGTCAACATGCTCCGCAGCACTACGGAAGGAATGTCGGCCGTCATCGGCGGCTCCGACTCCATCTCGCTGCAGCCGTTTGATGTGGCCTACAAGGAGAGCGACGAGTTCTCCCGCCGCATCTCCCGCAACGTGCAGGTGATTCTCAAGGAAGAGGCCTTCATGGACCGCGTGGTGGATCCCGCTGCCGGTTCCTACTATGTCGAAAACCTCACCAACTCCATTGCAGAGAACGCTTGGAAACTGTTCCAAAGCGTTGAGCAACAGGGCGGTGCACTCAAAATCATCGAAGACGGTTCGATGCGCGAGGCCATCGAGGCCAGCTGCCAAAAACGCGACATGAACATCGCCACCCGCCGTTACATCCTGCTCGGTACCAACCAATATCCGAACATCAACGAAACGATGGCCGACAAGATCGAACGTGTGAAGAAAGACGACTGCGAAGGCTTGAAGACTTATCGCGGCGCCATGGCTTTTGAAGAAGTGCGTCTCGAAACTGAACAGTATGCCAAGGACCATCACCGTCCGTCCGTGTTCCTGTTAAAGGTCGGCAACCTGGCCATGCGTCAAGCGCGCGCCGGCTTCATCACCAACTTCTTCGGATGCGCCGGTTACCAGATCGTGGAGCCTGCCGGTTTCGCCACTGTCGAAGAGGGCGTGAAGGCCGCCGGCGAGGCGAAGCCCGACCTCATCGTGGTCTGCAGCTCCGACGAGGAGTACGCCACCCTGGGTGTGGAGGCCGCCAAACAGTGCAAGGCCCAGTTCCCGAACATTCCGTTCCTCGTGGCCGGCAACCCCACCGAGTGCCTTGACGCGCTCAAGGAGGCCGGTGCAGATGATTTCATCCACGTGAGAGTCAACATCTTGGATTCCTTGCGGAAATACAACCAACTGTTGTTGAAATAACATCGTAGAGACGCACGGCCGTGCGTCTCTACATCGAATAACAATCCCCTACCATTCGGTGGGGGATTTTTTTATTTTTGCCGAACGTTTTAAACCCGTTAGTTTATGAGGAGAACCGTTAGATTTTTTGCCGTTTTCGTACTGGGCCTGTTGTTGTTCACAGGTTGTCATTCCCCGAAAAACGCCCCGAAGGAGGCTTTCTTCACCTGGGAGGACTCTTACCATCGGCCCATCACGCTAACTGAGGCCCCGCAACGCATCGTCTCCATTTCGCCCGCCATCACCGAGGTGATGTTCCTCGTGGGGGCGCAGGACAAGCTCGTCGGTGTGTCCGACTTCTGCAACTATCCACCTGAAACCGAGAAGATTACGAAAGTCGGCGGAATGCACAACATCAACTTCGAGCAGCTGCTCTCGCTGCATCCCGACGTGGTGCTTATCGGCTCGATGATTTCGCAGCAGGACGTGGACGCCATCGAGAAGATGGGGATTCCGGTGGTCTGCATTGTGGAGGAGAGTTCGTTGGAGGGCATGGCCGAAATGATGGAGGTGATCGGGCGCATCACGCAGTGCGAGGCGAAGGGGAACGCGGAGGCGGCGAAATGGCGGGAAAAGATTGCGGAACGAAAGGCGCACGCGCCTGCCCCTGAAAACCGCAAATGCGTCTATTACGTGGTCGGCTTCGGTGACGGTGGAGACTTCACCGCCCCGAAAGACACGCACATTCAGGAAATTATCGAGCTCGCGGGCGCACGCAACGCCGGCGATTCCCTCACGGGCTGGAACATCAGCCGCGAATACCTTTTCAAAATCAACCCTGACATCATCCTCGTGCGTAATGAAGACAAGGAGGCCTTCGTGTCGCGCCACCCCTACACCTCACTCGACGCGGTGAAAAACGGCCGCGTCTATGGCATCGAAAGCGGCTGGATCGATGTAGTTTCCTTGCGGAATATGGATGCGGTGGATTATATTGCGGGGATTTGCGGGGAGAATTAGGCAAAAGGCAACAGGCAAAAGGGAACAAGCAATAGGCAACAGGGAATAGAAAGCCTCATTTCTTCTTGTCTTCGAGGTGGCGGCGTTTTTTCGCGCTCATCGGGCGGGCCTCTTTCGCGGCCTTGGCGGCGGCGCGGGCTGCGTTCTCAGCCTTGCGCTTCTTGGCTTCGGCCTGGCTCTTACGCCGTTTGGTATCGCGCAAACGCGCCTGCTTGCGGCGTTCCTCCTCTTTCTGCTGGCGCAGAGACTCCTTTTCCTCGATTCGGGCATCGACCTCGGCCTTGCGCTGGGCGACCTTCTCCTCCTCGCGGATTCGCACCCGCTCCTGATAGTCGGGATTGGAGAGCAGTTCCTTGCGGAAAGGCGTGGCCAACATGTTCAGCGCGAGCTTGGTGGCCTTGGTGCGTGCATAGCGCCAGCTCTTGCTGGTGGCCTCGCACAGCACAGTGCCGTCGCTGGACACGGCCTTGGCGCGATGCAGACCGTCGTCGGTCATCTCCATCACGAGGGTAAGGCGTTGTCCGGTAGTATGTTTCACCATGGCATCAGCCTGCGACAAGAGGTCACGGTTGCGCTGTTTGTGGGCGAACAGATAGTCGCTCTCTTCATTAAGGATATATTTGGAAATGAACCAGTTGCGGATGTTTTCCTCTAACGTGGAGACATAGCCGAAAACGGCATACACAAAGATATGTTTATGCGCGGCGGTGTCGAAATTGTCGCCCGCCCGCACTTGTTGTTGCAGCCTCCAGTCGTCGAACAGCCGCGACAGCCGTTCCTGCCGGAACAGGTTGCCCAAAACATGCTGCATCCGTGTGCCGTCCTCCGGGAAATAGCGAAATAGGATTTGCGCCACCATGCCCTTGAAGACAAACATGCCCGCAAACACGTAGCGACTGTTGCCTTTGCCTTCTTCGGGATAGAACGAACTGTGGGTGAGCACTTTCTGCATGTTGCTGTGCGAGAACAGCTGCTCCAATTCCTCATAGTGGGGTTCTTCCCAATCCTTGGCGAAAAAGTCTTGTCGTCTGGGTTTGTCCTGGCTCATTGCATTAATATATAGTCGTTTGTTTGCACGGGCAGGCGGAGTCGAACCACCGCTGCCGGGTTGGAATCCGGCATTCAGGCCCCGAAAACCTGTGTGCTACCGTTACACTATGCCCGTGTGTGGAGCGGATGACGGGAATCGAACCCGCGCCTGCGCACTGGAGGTACGCCGAATCAAGATCTGAAGTCTTGCGTGCTGCCACTACACTACATCCGCGCTGTTCTTTCACGGCGCAAAATTACACAAAATACGAATACTTTAGGCAACAGGCAACAGGCAACAGGCAATAGACAAAAGGCAATAGGCAAAAGGCAATAGGGAATAGGCAACGGGCAATGGAAAATGGAAAAACATCCTTCACGCGGAATAATAATTTTTGTATTTTTGCTTCGTAAATAAAAACGGATTAAGTAACCGAGTTCCTTGAAGAGCGAGTATGCGGAGGAGGCCGCGGCCGGGGGTAGCGTTTATCTGCGTTCACAGTCCGGAGGTGCGGGAGAGGAGACGTCGGGGCGCGACGGTGCAAGGGCGGGGAATGGAAAGCGTGCCGTAGTACGCTGGGTAGGGATACCCAGGCAAGTCGGCAAGGCTGCCGCCCGAGGATAGGCACAAACAACAGCGTCGCCCCGTGAGGACGAACATCCTGATTCTCTGAAACATGAACGCGACACCCGGAACCCCGAAAGAAAAAGATACCGCTATGGTCTGAAAAAACGATAAAAGCATCAGAATTCTCTTCCTGTCGTTTGTCCTGTTCCTGACGTTAGCCGCCACCGGCGTGGCCAACGCCCAGAATTCCGCTTCCTCGAAATGGAACAGCTTGAAATTGCCCAAGGTTTACCAAACCAAGCTTGATGACTTTTTGGCTAACAACACTGTGATGAAGGATAAAGATGCAAAAAACTTCACGCTGAATTTCATCGAGAAAGAAATGGAAGCCGACTGGTCAATCAGCAAGGAGAACCAACTTCTATTCATTTGGCACGCTATCTATAAACAAGTGACGGAAAATGACTTATATGATGGGAAAGATGGGAATTAGAAAATCGCGGAAGATTTCAGCAACAAAGCAGTGAATATTAGAATAAGGGCATGTGGACAAAAGTATAGAAGTGGAATTATATCTTACATGAACGAATTATCCGCCGAGGCGCAGCAAAGGTCCGCTGAGGCGCAGCAAAGGTCCGCTGAGGCGCAGCAAAGGTCCGCCGAGGCTATCAAAGATATTATGAAACAAGATACTTTGTGACTGAAAGAAATGGCTAGTTTTTATTCTCTCTACATTAAAAACCCTAACAATGTAAGACCAGAAGAGATTGATAAATCTAAAAGACTTCTACAACGAGTTATCCCCGATTGTAAAAAATACAATATCAACTACAGAGCCATCCTATTAGAAGAATTAGGAGATGCCAAGAAGGTGGATGCGATATTGAAATTTTATGGTGTAGAATAGTGCCGGGGCGGTAGAGACGTAGCGCGCTACGTCTCTACAACGGAATGAACCCGCCGTGGCCAACGGGGCAACAAAATGCGTATCCTTATCGGGTGCGCGTTTTTTTTGTCGATGTTTTGTGGCGTCGCAGGGTGTTGGGGGTGCGGTGGCGGGACCTGTAGAGACGTAGCGCACTACGTCTCTACAATCGAAAAAAAGGAATAAATGGTGATTTTATGATGTTAAAAAATGGAATAAGTGGTTACCTTATAGAAATTTCGTATCTTTGCACCGTCGTTTTATAAGTGTATATAAGGATGTTAGAACGTAAATTCACTCGGTATATTGAAGATTTTCTGGCCAATGAACCCAATAAAATCCTGTTGGTCAATGGCGCACGGCAGATTGGGAAATCTTTTCTTGTGCGTTATGTCGGGAATCGGCTTTTCAAGCATTTCGTGGAAATAAACCTCAAGGAGGACAAAGAAGGCGATCGGGTTTTTGCCGATGTCAAAACCACAAACGACCTGTACATGCGTCTTGGAAATTATTATTCCAAGCCTTTGGGCGATAAAAAGGACACTCTCATATTTCTTGACGAAATACAAAGCTACCCGCACCTGATGACCATGCTGAAGTTTCTCAACCAGGAAGGGAGGTACCGTTTTATTGCCAGTGGCTCGCAACTGGGTGTGGCCTTGTCTGAAACGCCCTCTGTTCCGATTGGCAGCATCACGATGGAGCAAATGTACCCACTTGATTTTGAAGAGTTTCTATGGGCAACGGGAGTCAGTAAAGAGTGGATAGAGCACATTCGTGGTTCGTTCGAGCGCGAGGATAGTTTGGATGAAAGCACACACGAGATTTTACTGAAGCGTTTCCAGTATTATTTATTGGTGGGAGGATTGCCAGAGGCTGTCAACAAGTATTTGGAGGACAGGAATATGATACGCGTTAGGAGTGTACACAAGGACATCCATGAACTCTATCGCATTGACGCCTCTCAGTACGACGAAGAACACAAGTTGAGGATTCGTCGTATCTACGACTTGATTCCCAGTAATTTGGAAAACAGGAAAAAGCGCATTGTTTACAATAAGATAGAAAACAAGACGGGCAAACATTTCGCCGACTATGCCGACGAGTTTGAATATCTGACCAATTCAGGTGTGGCTTTGGAGGTGCTGGCCATCAGTAACCCGCACTTCCCGCTGGCCGAATCACAGCAGAAGAAACTGATAAAACTCTACCTCAACGATGTGGGATTGCTGACACATTTGCTCTATGGACTCAATGTGAATGCCGTGCTGCAGGACATGCGCAGCATCAATCTCGGAACCGTCTATGAATCGGTGGTCGCGCAGGAGCTTGCCGCCCACCAGTTCAAACTGCATTATTACGACAACAAGCAAAAGGGCGAAGTGGATTTCCTCATCGATGACTATGACAACCTTCAGGTGCTGCCTCTGGAGATCAAATCGGGGAAAGACTATACGGAACACAGTGCCCTCACCAAATTCCTTGAGACACCGGAATATGGCATCACACGGGCAATTCTCTTTTCCAATGAACGACTGGTACACAAGAGGAAAGGAGTCACATACATGCCCGTTTATTATTGTATGTTCCTTCAGAACAGCGCTCCAAAGGATGCTGTCATCCTGCCGACATTGGAAAAGCTTTGATTTGCCACAAAACAATCTGCCCGTCTTTGTATATTTATGTTTTTTGTATTTTTGCCTCGTAAATAAAAACGGATTAAGTTACATCGTTCCTTGAAGAGCGAAAATGCGGAGGAGGCCGCGGCCGGGGGTAGCGTTTATCTGCGTTCACAGTCCGGAGGCGCGGGAGAGGAGACGTCGGGGCGCGACGGTGCAAGGGCGGGGAATGGAAAGCGTGCCGTAATACGCTGGGTAGGGATACCCAGGCAAGTCGGCAGGGCTGCCGCCCGAGGATAGGCATAATTCACAGCGCCGCCCCGTGAGGACGAGCATCCTGATTCTCTGAAACATCAACGCGACACCCGGAACCCTGAAAGAAAAAAATACCGCTATGGTCTGAAAAAACGATAAAAGCAGCAAAATTCTCTTCCTGTCGTTTGTCCTGTTCCTGACGTTAGCCGCCACCGGCGTGGCCAACGCCCAGAATTCCGCTTCCTCGAAATGGAACGGCTTAAAATTGCCCAAGGTTTACCAAACCAAGCTTGATGACTTTTTGGCTAACAACAATGTGATGAAAGATCATGATGCAAAAAACTTCACGCTGAATTTCATCGAGAAAGAAATGGAAGCCGACTGGTCAATCAGCAAGGAGAACCAACTTCTATTCATTTGGCACGCTATCTATAAACAAGTGACGGAAAATGACTTATATGATGGGAAAGATGGGAATCAGAAAATCGCGGAAGATTTCAGCAACAAAGCAGTGAATATTAGAATAAGGGCATGTGGACAAAAGTATAGAAGTGGAATTATATCTTACATGAACGAATTATCCGCCGAGGCGCTGCAAAGGTCCGCTGAGGCGCAGCAAAGGTCCGCTGAGGCAACAAATATTTGACTAAAACAAATAACAGAATATTATGATCTATGCAAGAACAATCCTGCAGCAATTAATAATGAAGAGCTTGAAGAGACTAAAGAATATGCAAAACATGTTATTAAAAATTGTAAAAAATACTGAATCAATTATAGAGCTATCCTCCTCAAAGAAGTATGATGAGATGCTAAGAAAGTAGATGAAATTTTAAAATTTTATGGTGTAGAGTAGTGCCGGGGCGGTAGAGACGTAGCGCGCTACGTCTCTACAACGGAATGAACCCGCCGTGGCCAACGGAACAACAAACGCGCATCTGAGAGGGGTGCGCGTGTTGTTTGTTGATGTTTCATGTCGCCGCAAAATGTTTGCGATGCGGTAGCGAGACCTGTAGAGACGTTGCGCGCAACGTCTCTGCAATAACGCGCAATGGTTCCACATCTTCTAAGCCGCTGTAACGATTTTGGTACCATGCCGGAGACATGAGACGCGCCGACAGGCGCAATTAACACCATACAAGCCGACAGGCGTAGTGTGGTGTTAGACGGTGTGGGTCCGCTATAAGCATCTCGGAGAGATGCGATAAGCTAAGCAGGATGACAACGACAGAGAGCTGTCGCATATCTCCGATATGCCGGACTACCTACGCCCGTCAGTCACCACACTGCGCTCCGCTTGTATGGTGTTAATTGCACTGCGTGCGTGTCGCCTCTCCGAGGCGATGATCGGGAAGGAGTTACAGCTTACAGCTGTCCTTTCAACGCCCCTTTCACGCTGTGGCCAAGCTACTCATTCGGCCGTGGCCGAGGGAAGGGCGACGCATTCTTCTTCATATTCAACATGTTGGAAGTGGATATAGTGGACGCTGGGTGTGAAAGGCACGACCGACCTACAAATACAAAAAAAAACGGGAACAGTCCCCTATCCCCGTAACTACTAACTTCTAACTACTAACTACTAACTATTCCACCGCCTCTTTCAAACGTTCCGCATTCTCCGCCACCTGCAGCGCTTGGATCACCTCCTCGATGTCGCCGTTCATGAAGTTGGCGAGGTTGTACATCGTGTAGTTGATGCGGTGGTCGGTGACGCGGTTTTGCGGGTAGTTGTAGGTGCGGATCTTCGCGGAGCGGTCGCCGGTGGAGACCATTGTGCGGCGCTTGGAGGCGATTTCGTCTAAATATTTCTGATATTCGCGCTCGAACAGGCGGGTACGCAGCACGCGCATGGCCTTTTCGAGGTTCTTGATCTGCGATTTCTCGTCCTGGATGGAGACCACGATGCCCGACGGGATGTGGGTGAGGCGCACGGCGGAGTAGGTGGTGTTCACGCACTGACCGCCAGGACCGGAGGCGCAGAAGGTCTCCTTCTTGATGTCGCTCTGCTTCAAATCCACGTCGAACTCGTCCGCTTCGGGCAGCACTACCACGGAGGCGGCGGAGGTATGCACGCGGCCCTGCGACTCGGTCTGCGGAACGCGCTGCACGCGGTGCACGCCCGACTCGTACTTCATGATGCCATACACGCCGTTGCCGGTCACGGAGAAGTCAATCTCCTTGTAGCCGCCCACAGTGCCTTCGGTCATGGAGAGCACCTCAATTTTCCATCCCTTCTGATCGCAGAAGTGCTGGTACATACGGAAGAGGTCGCCGGCGAAGATGCTGGCCTCGTCGCCACCCGTGCCCGCGCGGATCTCCATCTGCGCATTCTTGCTGTCCTGCGGATCGGAAGGCAACAACAATAACCGAATTTCCTCTTCAAGATTCTCTTTCTCAGTAAGATAAGCATCCAACTCCACCTTGGCCATTTCACGGAACTCCTCGTCCTTCTCATTGGCTAAAATGTCCTTGGCGTTGGCGATATTGTCAATGACATCCTTGTATTTCTTATACGCATCCACCACGGCCTGCAACTCTTTGTAGTCCTTGCTCAGCTTCACGTAGTTCTTCATGTCGGACATCACGTCCGGCTTCGTGATTTCCTCGCCGATCTGCAGCCAGCGTTGGTAAATGAGCTCTAATTTTTCCAGTAAATCGTTCATATATAAGCCTTTCTGTCTTTTCTATTTCGGGGTGCAAAGATACAATTTTTTCGGCTGTTATCTATTGCCTGTTATCTATTGCCTGTTGCCTATTGCCTGTTGCCTAAAAAATTGTACTTTTGCCGCCAGTTTGCGAGAATATGCTAAGATACATCGTCAAAAAAATCGGTTACGGGCTGCTGCTGATGCTCGGAGTGACGACGCTCGTGTTCTTCCTGTTCACGGTGCTGCCGTCCGATCCGGCGCGCATGATCATGGGACAGCGCAGCGACCTGGAGACCGAGGCGGCCATCCGCAAGGAGATGGGCCTCGACCTGCCCCTCGGGGTGCAGTATCTCGCCTACCTCAACGATGTGTCGCCCCTATCCTGGCATCGCACCGACGACAAGACCTCCTTCTTCTACCTCAACGACGACAACTATCTCTATGTCAAGCTGATACCGATGAAAAAGTCGGCTATCGTGCTGAAAGCGCCATACTTACGCCGTTCCTACCAGAGCAAACGACCCGTGACGGAAATCATCGGCGAAGCGTTCCCGAAAACGGTCCTGTTGGCGGTGGTCTCCATCGTCTTCGCGCTCATCGTGGGCATCATCATCGGCATCTTCTGCGCCCTGAAGAAGGGCACCTGGTTCGACAAAAGCGCACTGGTGGTCTCCGTTTTGGGCATGTCGGTGCCGTCGTTCTTTGCGGCCATCCTCTTCGCGTGGGTCTTCGCATTCCTGTTAGCAGATTACACCGGACTAAACATGTTCGGCAGTTTATACACCGTAGATGACTATGGTTCAGGACAATACGTCAACCTTAAGAACCTGATTCTGCCCGCGCTCACGTTGGGTATCCGTCCGTTGGCGGTGGTCATCGAACTTACGAAAAACTCGCTGTTGGAGGTGCTCTCGCAGGACTACATCCGTACAGCCAAGGCCAAGGGACTGGGACGCAAGACGGTCATCGTGAAACATGCCTTGAAGAACGCGCTGAACCCCGTAGTGACGGCCATTTCGGGTTGGCTGGCGGGACTGCTTGCCGGTGCGGTGTTCGTGGAGTACATCTTCGACTGGAAGGGCATGGGCGTGGTCATCCTTGACGGCCTCGACAAATACGACTTCCCTGTGGTGATGGGCTCTTTGCTGTATGTCTCCATTATCTTGGTGATTATCAATATTGTATGTGACATAATTTACGGTTGGCTGGACCCGAGGGTCAGCCTGTCGTAGAAAATCACGGCCGTGCTTCTCTGCAGACGATGGCATTAGTCCCGTGCCATTTTTTCCGAAAAAATTTTTTTTCTGAATAAGTCGCTAATAATCAATCCGAAAAAAATATCAACGGCTTTTTGTTAATAATTATCGGTGTCGGGAAGGGTGAATGTCCGATACAATTTTCTATTTTAGCAAACTCGAAATATAGGCTACGAGATTTTTGTAATGTGTTAAGAATCAGCTTTTTGAAAGAAATGTGAGAAACCTGTAGGGGTAGCCGTACATATTTTTTGAGAAAAATGGAAAAAATAAAGTGACGATAAAAACAAACCAAAACCGCCGTAAGATATGAATGAAAATTTATCCCTTTTCAGCGCAGCAAACGATGAGGATGTAGATCAGGAGATAATGAATGAACAGCTGCAGAAGTCGATGAGCGACTTGATGGCCAACCGCAGTTCAGCCATGCAGAAGTACGCTCAGGACACATCGGCCGTGATTCCGGATGTGGAACAGGACGAGCCCGCCCAAGAGCCCGCCACCTACACCAAGGAGGAGATTTTCCCCGACGTGGCGGCGTATTTCGGTGGCGACGAACTGGCGGCCGGCGTATGGATTGACAAGTACGCGCTAAAGAACGCCGACGGCCAGTTGGTGGAGCGCACTCCGGCGGACATGCACCGTCGCATGGCCCGCGAGTTCGCCCGCATCGAGCGCCGTTATGCCAACCCGATGAGCGAGGAGGAGATTTTCAACCTGTTCGACCATTTCAAGTACGTCATCCCGCAGGGCAGCCCCATGGCCGGCATCGGAAACAAGTACCAGGTGGTCTCGCTTTCCAATTGCTTTGTCATCGGCAACAGCGGCAACGCCGACTCCTACGGCGGCATCATGAAGATGGACGAGGAGCAGGTGCAGCTGATGAAACGCCGCGGCGGCGTTGGCCACGACATGTCTGACATCCGTCCCTCCGGCAGCCATGTGCAGAACTGCGCCCAAACCTCCACCGGCATCGTGCCTTTCATGGAACGCTTCTCCAACTCCACCCGCGAGGTGGCCCAGGATGGACGGCGCGGCGCCCTCATGCTCTCCATCTCTATCAAACACCCTGATGCAGAGCAATTTATAGATGCAAAAATGACCCAAGGCAAAGTCACCGGCGCCAACGTCTCCGTGCGTGTCGATGACGAATTCATGCAAAGCGTCCAAAACCATACCCCTTACACCCAACAGTATCCCATCAGCGGCGACAATCCCAAAGTGAAACGGGAAACTGACGCCAAAAAGCTGTGGGATAAGATCATACACAACGCATGGAAATCCGCCGAACCCGGCGTCCTCTTCTGGGACAACATCCGCCGCGAGTCCATTCCCGACTGCTACGCGGACGAAGGTTTCGAGACCATTTCCACCAACCCCTGCGGCGAAATCCCGCTCTGTCCCTACGACAGCTGCCGCCTCATCTCCATGAACCTCTACAGCTACGTCGACAACCCGTTCACCGAGAACGCCGTCTTCAACATGCCGCGCTTCCGCCAGCATGTGCAGTACGCGCAACGGCTGATGGACGACATCATCGACCTGGAGTTGGAGAAGATCGACGCCATTCTGGCCAAAATCGAAAGCGACCCCGAGAGCGAATCCGTGAAGCGCGTGGAAAAAGAGCTTTGGCTCAAAATCCGCAAGCAGTCGCTGAAGGGTCGCCGTACCGGTCTGGGCATCACCGCCGAAGGTGACATGCTCGCCGCCCTCGGCCTCACCTACGGCACCGACGAAGCTAACGCCTTCTCCACAGAAGTTCACAAACAGCTGGCCCTCGCCGCCTACCGCTCCTCCGTCACCATGGCCAAGGAGCGCGGCGCCTTCCCCATCTACAGCTGTATCAAAGAGGGGCACAACCCCTTCATCCAGCGCCTCCGCGACGCCGACCCGAAGCTTTATGACGACATGATTCGCTACGGCCGCCGCAACATTGCCCTGCTCACCATCGCCCCCACCGGCAGCGTAAGTATCTGCACACAAACCACTTCTGGTATCGAACCGACCTTCAACGTGGTCTACAAGCGCCGCCGCAAAATCAACCCCAACGACATATCTGTCTCGAAAACCGTGGTCAAAGACACGGTCGGCGACATGTTCGAGGAATATATGGTGTTCCACCACAAATTCGTGGTGTGGGCTGAAACCAAAGGCTACACGCTTGAACAGATGAAAAACATGAGCGAGAAGGAAATCTTCGCTCTCGTGGAGCAGTCACCCTACTACAAAGCCACCGCCGCCGACACAGACTACATCAAGAAAGTCGAGCTGCAAGGCTCCGTGCAGAAGTGGGTCGACCATTCCATCTCCGTCACCGTGAACCTGCCGGCAGACATCACCGAGGAGGTGGTCGGTGACCTTTACATGAAAGCCTGGGAGGTGGGTTGCAAAGGTCTCACCGTCTATCGCGAAGGTTCCCGCGACGGCGTGCTCAATTCCCTCGACCAATCCAAGAAGGAGGAAGAGAACAAGGAAAAACCGAAGAACTTCAAGCGTCCCCGCGAGTTGCGCGCCGACGTCATCCACTTCAAGAACAACAATGAAGACTGGGTGGCCTACATCGGTCTCTACGAGGGCAAGCCTTACGAAATCTTCACCGGCAAGACGGGCGACGAAAGCTTCTTGCTGCCCAAGTGGGTGGATCACGGCATTATCGTGAAGAACCGTCACGACGACGGCACCAAATCCTACGACTTCATCTACAACGACAAGGCCGGTTACGAGGTGATTCTGCGCGGTCTCGACCGCTGTTTCGACCAGGAGTTCTGGAACTACGCCAAGATGACTTCCGCGCTGCTGCGCAACGGCATCCCCGTGAACCACGTTGTGAACATCATCTCGGGCCTCAACTTCCGTCAGGAGAGCATCAACTCATGGCGCAACGGCGTTTGCCGCGCACTCAAGAAATTCATCCAGGACGGTACCAAGCAGAAGGGTGTCATCTGCCCCAACTGCCAGCAGAAAGACACGATGGAATTCAAGGAGGGCTGCCTGACGTGCTCCAACTGCGGCTACGCGAAATGCGGGAATTAGGCAACAGGCAATAGGCAACAGGCAATAGGCAATAGGCAATAGTAATTAGTCAACAATGGATAATTCGCAACAGACGGTGTTTTTATATGTTCCGTGTCAGATGGACTTGTTCCAGGCGGAGACTGTGACGAGCGTGATTACGGTGCTCAACCGCTTGGAGCAGTTCTGTCATTACGACATGGAGAGCACCTGCTGTGGCCGCCGCTTCTTCATGGAGGGCGAAATGCAGTACGCCAAGGATTTGGGCTACCAGGTCATCCGCTCCTACACGGAATATTGCGAGTTGCACGGCAAAAAGTTCCCAGTGGTCGTTCCCGACACCGCCTGCGCAGGCTTCATGCACCGCCATTTCGACCTAATCCTGAAGAACGCCACACTCCCCAACGAGCTGAACACCTTCATCTCCAATGTGTACGAACTGTGCGATTACATTGTCAATGTATTGAAGGTGAACAGGTTGGGTAACGAATTCCGTCACCGCGTGTTTTACTTCAAGTCCTGCTCCGCCAAGCATCTCTATCCGGCCAACAACGCCCCTGAGACCTTGCTTCGGAACACCGTCGGTCTCGACCTGATTGAGGACACCGAGGAGAAGAACTGCTGTTGCGGCGCGAACGGTCGTTTCCCCATGCTCAACCCCGAAGCCGCCGAGAAAATGACCGGCGAAATCGTGCTCCGCGCCTACAACCAAGGGGCTGAGTTCATTACCTCCACCGACATCCACTGCCTGCAACTTTTAGACGCTTACAAACAGCAGCATGATGTCGATATCAACATTATCCATATCGCTGACATCCTACGTGGCGAAGAATAATAGAATCTCCGCATATCACTCCTATCAACACACATTATCTCCTTGAACTTTGAACCTTGAACTTTGAACTTTAAACTTCGATAATCGTTCAATAAAAAATAAGAATATGAAAATATTAGTCCTCAACTGCGGCAGTTCCTCCATCAAATATCAATTGTTGGAGATGGAACCGCAACCCGAATTATTAGCTAAAGGTTTGGTAGAGCGCGTCGGTTTGGCAATGGGCGAGTTTACCCACAAGCCCGTCGGCAAGGAAAAATGCTACGTGCAAACCCCCATCCCGACCCACGAGGAAGGCATCAAGCTGGTGCTGAACATGTTGACCGACCCTGAGCACGGTGTCATCAAGTCGTTGGACGAAATCGGCGCAGTGGGTCACCGCGTGGCACACGGCGGCGAATACTTCAAGGAGAGCTGCGTCATCGGCGACAAGGAGCGCGAGGAGATTGCAAAGCTTTGCGCCCTGGCCCCCCTGCACAACCCCGCCAGCCTCACCGGCATCGACGCCATGAAGAAGCTGCTTCCCAACGTGAAGCACGTCGGCGTGTTTGACACCTCTTTCCACCAGACCATGCCGTCGGAGGCGTTCCTCTACGCCCTTCCCTACGAGTATTACACCGAGAAGAAAATCCGTCGCTACGGTTTCCACGGAACGAGCCACAAATACGTGGGTCCGAAGGCCGCTGAAATTGCCGGAATCCCTTACGAGAGCGCGAAAATCGTGAGCTGCCACCTCGGCAACGGCGCTTCCATCTGCGCTATCAAGAACGGCAAGAGCATCGACACCTCCATGGGCTTCACCCCGGTGGAAGGTCTTGTGATGGGCACCCGCGTGGGCGACATTGATGCCGGCGCTCTGCTTTACATCATGGACACCGAAGGCCTCGACACCAAGGGTATGAACACCCTCATCAACAAGAAGAGCGGTCTGCTGGGCATCTCCGGCAAGAGCGTTGATATGCGTGACATTCGCGCCGGCCGTGACGCTGGCGACGAGCGCAGCACCGACGCTTTCAACATGTTCGCCTACCGCGTGCGCAAGTACATCGGCGCGTATGCAGCGGCCATGGGCGGCGTGGACGTCATCCTCTTCACCGGCGGTATCGGAGAGAACGCTTGGTTCCAGCGCGAGAAGATTTGTGAAAATCTGGAATGGCTCGGCGCCAAGATGGATCACGAAGCCAACGAGAAGTACTGCGGCGAAGACGGTATCATCTCCACCCCCGATTCCACCACAAAACTCGTGGTTGTAACCACCAACGAGGAGCTGGTGATTGCCACGGATACGTATAATCTGCTGTAAAAAGCTATTGGCTATAAGCTAAAAAAAAGATGTCCGTTTGGACATCTTTTTTTTATTTCAAAACCCGCTTCAAATATTCGGTTGTAATCTCCACCGGGCGGTAAATGCAGTTGGTGAAATTGTGGTCGTAATATTCGAGTTCATAGTATTCGCTGTCGTTCCAAAGTTGATGGAAACGCTCACCGCAGGTGAAGGGCACGAGGCGGTCTCCGTTGCCGTGGATAATGCAGGCATTGCCATGATACTTGCCTGAAGTCTCGAATATGGGGAGGTACAGCGCAGTTTTGAGGTAGCGTCGGCCGAGGGCGATACCGTTTCTAAGTACAAGGCTGTCAGGCGGATCCAACGGATTGAACTCGATGCCAAAGAGGTTGCCGCGGGCGATGTCGTCGCGCACTGAAGAGGACGGTGCCAACAACACTACCGCCTTGATGTCCTCAGGGTGCTTACCCGCGACCATGGCGGCCACCACCGCACCCTGCGAGTGCCCCACCAGCGCGATGTCATCGACGAAACGCAGATCTTGCGCGTAAGCCAACACTTGCTCAAGATCCTCGATTTCATTTGGGATGGTCATATCCACAAACTTACCCTCGCTGGCACCGTGTCCATTGAAATCGAACTCCAGAGTGGCGATGCCTTGCCCATGCAATTGATCAGCCACCTCCAATAACAACGGAAAATTCTTGTCTGTATTCAACCCATGACACAATATCACAAGATCGCAGCGCTCGCCAGGTTTTAGGTCAGGCTGATACAATCTTGCCTCCAGCTTGCCCTTACTCCCATCAATCGAATGGAGGGTGTAATCATGGGAGGTTCCCGGCTTTTGGTCAGCAAAAATGGTTGCCAGTTCACATTCAATTTTATACGACAACACCGTGCTGACCAACACTTTACCGTCTGGTCCAATGAGGTAAATTGACGGAATCCAACGCACACCGTAGGCTTTGGCCACATCCGACTGGTTCATCCGTTTCAGCTCGCTCACTTGCGTGTAAGGAACCCCCGACTTGGCGATGTAGTCCGTCCATTTCTCCTTGTCCGTGTCGAAGGAGACCCCGAGAAACTCCACCCCTTTATCGTGGAATTTGTGATAAAAGCGGATGATTTCGGGAAGGTCTTTGCGGCAGTCGGGGCACCAGGAGGCCCAGAAGTCGATGACCACATATTTCCCTTTGGAAAACTCGCTGAATTTCACTGTTTTGCCATCGGGTGTCTGCAGTTGGAAATCCGGCGCGGGTGTACCAGGTTTTAACAGTTCTTGGGCATAGGTTTCATCAAAATCCAGCACAACTTGAGCGTTTACCTGCACGCAAAACGCCAATAAAACCCAAATAATCGATAAACGTAATAATCTATTCATATCTATAAACCTTAATCTCTAAACCATTATCCATTAACCTCTAACCATTAACCCATAACCCATGTAACCTTTTCATTATCAGCTTCAAACAAACAATCCAAAATAAAACAGCAAAAGTACCAAAAAATATGCTATCTTTGCACGCTTAAAAAATGTTAAAATGATGAACGAACATCTATCTTCTTCAATCCTCCCGCGCAGCAGGAAAAGCCGCGCCCGATACCGCGTGGCGGTGATCGGCAGCGGAAGCTGGGCGACAGCGATTGTGAAGATCATCTCGGTGAACTTGGAGCACATCCACTGGTGGGTAAGGCAGGAAGAGGTGGCGGAAAGCATCATGAAATACGGTCACAATCCCAAATATCTCAGTTCCGTCTTCATCAACCCGGAAGACGTGAAAGTGAGCACCGACATCAAGAACACGGTGGCGCGCGCCGACTATGTTATCATTGTCACGCCGTCGGCCTATTTGCACAAGACGTTGGAGCCGCTCAAACGGTCACAACTGTCGAAAAAGAAAATCATCCTTGCGGTAAAAGGCATCGTGCCCGAGACCATGCAACTCATCAGCGACTACATGCAATCGCAGTTCAAAGTGCCTCTGGATCAGCTCTGTATCATCAGCGGACCGTCACATGCCGAAGAGATCGCACAGGAGAAATTCACCTTTCTGACCGCCGCCTCCACGAAAACGGAACTGGCTGAGACGGTCGCGAAATTCTTCACCACCCGCTATTGCCGCACCTCCGTCTCCAACGATGTGATGGGCGCGGAACTTGCCATCGTGCTTAAAAACATCTATGCACTCGGCGCAGGCATATACAGCGGCCTCGGTTATGGCGACAACTTCATCGCTGCCTACGTGGCCAACTGCGTCAAGGAGATGAAGTACTTTGTGTCAGAGGTTTACCCCAACGAAAACCGACATATCTCCGACTCCGTCTATCTCGGCGACCTCCTCGTCACCGCCTACTCCACTTTCAGTCGTAACCGGCTTTTCGGCATCATGATCGGACACGGGCTTTCCGTGCGCGTGTCGCTGTTGGAACTCCGCATGGTGTCAGAAGGTTACACCGCCTGCCGCTGCGTGCACGAAATCAACAAGAAAATTGGTGCCGACATCCCCATTGTCGAAACCATCTACGGCATTTTGTACGAAAACAACAACGTCTCATCCGAGATGAAGCGCATCGCCGAACACTTTGTGTGATGATCCGTTTCCTGACACATTCCGAAATCGATTCCGAAAAATGGGATCAGACTGTCCGCAACAGCCTGGCCCCCACGATTTTTGTGGAATATGCGATGCTGGACTTGCTCACGGGCGATGACACCTGGCACGCGCTGGTCGAGGACGATTACGAAGCGGTGATGCCCCTCCCTACCCGTAAAAAAGGAGTGTTAAAATATGTTTACACACCCTTCTTTTTACGCCAAATGGGCATCTACTCTGCACGGACATTGACACCGGATGATGTGGAGGCATTCTTGAAAGAGGTGTCACAACGTTACGTTTTGGCCGATGTGTTGATGAACGTGAACTCGACACCTAAAACGGACGGAGAGGCGTTTTATTCGTACGCTTTGTCGTTGCTACCCTCCTACAACGAACTTCAGGCGGCCTATTCCAAGAATGCACGCAAGAACCTCAAGGCGGCGCAGAACAAACAGTGTCGCGTCACTGTTCAGGAAGAGACCATCACGGATGTTATCGATTTATTCCGTCTGAACCGAGGGAAAAATCGGAATGTCCAATACCATCCACAGGATTATGAGAGGCTGCAACGTATCTCCGAAAAGCTATTAAATGACGGATTGTTAGATATTTACGGAGTCCGCACACAGGACAACGAGCTGGCTGCTGGCGCACTGTTCCCGCACGACTTCAACTGCCGCAGCCTGTTGTTTTCCGGACGCGACAACCAACTGTCGTCCTGCAAACCCATGTACCTATTGATGGACGCTTATATTCGTGACCATGCGGAAAGCGGCTGTGTCATAGAGTGTTACACAAACAATCCCAATATGGCGGATTTCTATCAAGGCTTTGGAGGTCAACGATATTCCTACGCCTTCGTCCGTCGATTCAAAAACCAGTTCTGGAAGAGACTGCTCTCGCCAACGCTTTCCAAACTGTAACACCCACGAAAAAGGGATACCCTTTCGAGTATCCCCAATATCAATAGCCAAACAGCTAAAGTTTAGTATCGGTAGGCATCCGTTTTGTACGGACCTTCGACCTTCACACCGATGTAGTCGGCCTGCTTCTGCGTGAGCTTTGTCAGTTTCACACCGATTTTGCCCAAATGCAGACGGGCGACCTCTTCATCGAGATGCTTCGGCAGGTTGTAAACGCCCACTTTGTAGTCGTGCTGCCAAAGGTCGAGCTGCGCCATCACCTGGTTGGTGAACGAGTTGCTCATCACGAAAGAGGGGTGACCGGTGGCGCAACCCAGGTTCACGAGACGGCCTTCTGCCAAAATGAAGATGGAGTGTCCGTCGGGGAAGATGTACTCATCCACCTGCGGTTTGATGTTACGCTTCTTAATGTTCGACTGGCTCTCAAACGCGCTGACTTGTATCTCGTTATCGAAGTGACCGATGTTGCAGACGATGGACTGGTCTTTCATCTTGTTGAGGTGATCCACGGTGATGACGTCGCAGTTGCCAGTGCAGGTGACGTAGATGTTGCCTTCGTCAAGGGCATCTTCCACGGTTTTGACTTCGAAACCTTCCATAGCAGCTTGCAGGGCGCAAATCGGGTCAACTTCGGTGACGATCACGCGGGCGCCATACGAGCGCATGGCCTGCGCGCAGCCCTTGCCCACATCGCCGTAGCCACACACCACGACCACTTTGCCAGCCACCATCACGTCGGTGGCGCGCTTGATGCCGTCGGCGAGGGATTCGCGACAGCCGTATTTGTTGTCGAATTTGGATTTCGTGACAGAGTCATTGACGTTGATGGCGGGGAAGAGCAGCTCGCCGCGCTCCATCATCTGGTAGAGACGATGCACGCCGGTGGTAGTCTCCTCGGAAACGCCCTTAATCTCCTTCACCATGTTGTGCCAGTGGTGAGGGTCTTCTTTCAGCACCTGCTTCAACGTGTTGAAAATCACGGCCTGCTCGTGGGATTCGGGTTCGGCATCGAGGACGGTCGAGTCGTCTTCAGCCTTGCAACCGAGGTGGATGAGCAGAGTGGCATCACCGCCGTCATCGACGATGAGTTGCGGGCCTTTGCCGCCAGGGAACGAGAGGGCATTCACCGTGCACCACCAGTAATCTTCGAGACTTTCGCCCTTCCATGCGAAAACGGAAACACCGTTGTCGGCGATGGCCGCAGCGGCGTGGTCCTGCGTGGAGAAGATGTTGCAGCTGCACCAGCGCACTTCCGCGCCGAGGTGCGTCAGTGTCTCAATCAGCACAGCCGTCTGAATGGTCATGTGCAGCGAGCCCATAATGCGGACGCCCTTCAACGGCTTCGTGTCGCCGTATTTCTCGCGAATTGCCAGCAGACCCGGCATCTCCTTTTGGGAAACATCAATGTCTTTGTGTCCCCATTCTGCCAACGACATGTCGGCGATTTTGTATTTCAATTCATTGTCAATCATATTGTTACTAATTATTTTTGTTCAAAAATTTAAGAGTGCAAAGATAGCATTTTCATGCAGAATGATGAATGTATAATGTAGAATAGTAACCGAAAAAATTATATCTTTGCGCTTTCTAACAATAAAATTGTAACAATATGGCTATCACGAAATTAGACCAATTAGTAGAGTTAGTAAAATCAAAACCGAAAAAAAGATTGGTGGCAGCAAATGCCAACGATGCGCACACCATTGAGGCCGTTTACGCTGCTGTGGAGCTGGGCGTGATTGATGCGACGCTCGTGGGCAACCCCGAAGAAATCGAGAAAGTCTGCAAGGAGCACGGCTTTGACATGTCGAAGTTCACCATCGTTCCCGAATATGTGGACACGAAGGCGGCAACGAAGAGCTGCGAGCTCATCAACGCCGGCGAAGGCCAGATTCTGATGAAGGGTCTGCTTCCCACCGACAAATACATGCGTGCCATCCTGAACAAGGAGAAGGGTCTCTGCCCGCCGAAGGCCACCCTGTCGCACGTGACCGTGATTGAGAACCCGGCCTACCACAAACTGCTCATCGTGGGCGATGTGGCCGTGATTCCCGCTCCCGAATTCAAAGAGAAACAAGCTATCCTCAAATATTTGGTCGAAACGGCCAAAGCTCTCGGCATTGAGAGACCGAAAGTGGCTTGCCTGGCCGCCACCGAGCAGATGTCCGTGGGCATGCAGGCTTGTGTTGACGCCGCTTTGCTTGCCGCCATGGGCAACCGTGGACAACTGGGCAATGTTGCCGTCGAAGGTCCTATCTCTTTGGACCTCGCTATCGACAAGGAGACGGTGGAAATCAAGAAATTCAAGAGCGAAGTGGCCGGCGACGCCGACTGTCTGCTCTTCCCGAACATCGAGACGGGTAACGTGTTCTACAAATGCTGCACCAAATTCAGCCACGCCGAACTGGGCGCGTTGTTGAAGGGTGCCAAGGTGCCGTGCGTGCTCTCCTCACGCGGCGACAGCGCCAAAACCAAAATGTACTCCATCGCTTTGGCTGCTTTGATGGCCTAATCCATACTCAGCATGATGACCCTGGCCGCCATATTCGACTTCGTCAGTTTCCGCATCGTGGATGTCCTCGACATCCTGATCGTGACTATACTGCTTTTCGAGCTCTACAAACTGACGAAAGGCACCGCCGCCGTGAAGATTTTCTGGGTGCTGGCGTTGCTGTTCGTGATTTGGGAGGTGGTCTCCTATTTCCACTTCACCATGCTTTCCGCCCTGATGGGTGAACTCATGAACGTGGGCGTGCTGGCCGTCATCATCCTGTTCCAACCTGAAATCCGCAAGTTCCTGCTCTACATTGGCGACGGCCGAATGATGCACTTCTTCAGCGAAAGGTTCGCGAAACAGTCGAAAAGCTCTGCCTACATTGACGAGATTGAGGCTGTAAAGAGCGCGTGCCGCCACATGTCGGCCACCATGACGGGCGCCCTGATCATCTTCGCCCGCCAGACGCCACTGGACGAGTTTTTGAACACCGGCGAGGTTATTGACGCCAAACCGTCGGCGGAACTGTTGGAGAACATCTTCTTCAAAAACAGTCCATTGCACGACGGCGCGGTCATCATTAAGGACCACCGGATTGCGGCCGCACGCTGCATCCTGCCCGTGTCGAAGAACCGCGACCTGCCTCAGGAGGTCGGTCTGCGCCATCGCTCCGCCCTCGGCGCTACTGAATTCACTGACGCTATCGCTGTGGTCGTCTCCGAACAGACTGGCAACATCTCCATCTGCCGCGACGGCCAGCTCACTCGCGACTACACCTCCTCCACACTCCGTCAGGCTCTTGAGGAAATGCTCACCAAAGAATAAGGCTATTCTATGCATTTAATACGAAAAAGAGGGGTTTTATTCAAAATCCCTCTTTTTTTATTCAAAAATGACAAAAAGGACGAAATGCCTGTTTCTGGCATTAAACTATGGACGGGGATTTTAGTCACCTATTCATTATAATAATATTGTATGAAGAAACACACGCTGCTGATAATCTGTATATCGTTAATATTCAACGGTATATACGCCCAGGAAAACAACGGGAAAACCACATTCACCCTCGAAGAGTGTCTGCAATATGCGGAAGCTAACAACTTCTCCCTCCAGTCGGGCAGCATCGACATCACCACGTCGGAGCTGAATCTGCGTCAGGCCAAGGAAAACATCGCCCCGACCGTTTCGGCTTCGGCCACCCAAGGCTTCAACTTCGGCAACTATCAGAAATCGGTCGGGTGGAACGGCAATTACGGCATCAATGCCGGCGTGACGCTCTTTAACGGGTTAAGCAACTACAACAAAATCCAACAGAGCAAGTTGAACGTCGAACAGTCGCAACTTTCGCTCGAAAGCAGCAAAAACAAAATCCGCATCTCCGTGATAAAGGCTTTCTTGTCCATCATGATGAACGAGGAAATGCTTGTCTATCAGCAACAAGTGCTTGCCGCCAGCAAAGAACAGATGGAGCAGGGAAAACAACAACTCGATGTGGGGCAGATTCTCGAAAGCGACTACAAGATGCTTCAGGCTCAATACACTTCTGACCTTTACAACATCGAGAACCTCCAACATACTATCCAATCAAACTATCTGACACTCAAAAATTTGCTGTCTATTGACCCCTCTATGCAGATTGTCATCACACCTCCCGACAGCGCAACGTTGTTCAAAAACCTGGAACTCCCGTCATTGCAGGAGCTCATCGACCGTTCCACGAACTATCTGCCGGAGTTGAAGATGAGCGAAAACGATATCACCAGCGCAGAATACGATGTGAAAATACAGAAAGCCAATTTCTATCCCACCCTTTCAGCGAGTGCAGGCATCAGCACAGGCTATAACGGTTCCAACCTCACCTCTCCCAACACCGGTTGGGGCACACAACTGTGGCACGGCCTCGGTGAGAACATCGGCCTCAGCCTCAACATCCCGATATACCAACGCAGCAACATCCGCAACAGCGTGAAATTGGCGGAATACCGGGCCGAACAGGTAGAATTGCAAAACAAGGAGACCATCTATAAGGTCAATCAGGAACTGCAGCAGAGCTACCTCGATGTAGCCAAGGCGCAGAACGAATACATCTCAGCGGAGGCCAAAGCAGACGCCTACCTCGCCAACTACAAGACCTATAGCCTGCGGTTCAAATACGGATCCGTCACCGCCGTCGACCTCATCCAACAGCAAACCAACTTCCTCAACCAGCTCTACCAGCTCATGCAGTCCAAATACTCGTATGTACTGCAGCGCAAGATTTTGGATGTGTATATGGGGATTCCGGTGACGTTGTAGGCATTAGGCAATAGGCAACAGGCAACAGGCAATAGGCATTAGGCAACAGGCAACAGTTATAGTCAAAGTAAAAGATAAAATACAAATATGAAAAAATCGAAAAAACTCTGGTGGATTTTGGGAATTATTGCGGTGGTGATTATCGCTTTGATCCTGACTTCCGTATTAAAGAAAGGCAAAAAAGGCGAGTTGCAGGTGATGACCGAGCGCAGCCGCATCGACAGCATTGAAGTGACGGTGACTGCTACCGGCGAGTTGCAACCCGTCTATAAGGTGGATGTCGGTACGCAGGTGTCCGGTATCGTGGAGCGCATCTACGTGGATTTCAACTCCGTGGTGAAGAAGGGGCAGCTGTTGGCCGAGCTCGACCGCTCAAACCTCAACGAGCAGCTTACGCAGGCGAAAACCAGCGTCTCGAATGCGCAGAGCAATCTCACTCTGGCTCAGCAACAATACGACCGCATCAAAGCCCTGTACGACAACAAGGCGGCCACCTTGGAGACCTACGAATCGGCGGTCAACTCGCTGAATCTGGCTAAGAACCAGCTCAAGACGGCCCAGTCGGACTTGTCACGCGCACAGACCAACCTCTCTTACGCCACCATCTACTCGCCCATCGACGGCGTGATTATGGACAAAGCCGTGGAAGAAGGACAGACCGTGGCCTCCTCGTTCAGCACGCCGACGCTGTTCACCATCGCCAACGACCTGACTCAGATGCAGGTGGAGGCAAAAGTGGATGAGGCCGACATCGGCGAAGTGAAGGCAGGTCAGCCTGTGACCTTCACCGTGGACGCTTTCCCGGATGATGTTTTCACTGGCACCGTCAAGGAGGTCCGCATCAACCCGACCGTGACCTCCAACGTGGTGACCTACACCGTCATCATCAACGCGCCGAATCCCGAGACCAAGCTCTTCCCGGGCATGACCGCCAATGTGAGCATCACCACCAAGAAGGAGAGCGGCGTCTGCATTCCGCTGACCGCTCTGTTCGCTTCGATCGACCCCGAATCGATGAAACTGTTGGAGAAAAAAGGCTACACCTTCAAATCACTGTATAAAAATCAGGAAGAACTTACCCAAGGGTTGAAAGATGTGACGAAAAAGACCATTTGGGTGAAGAGAGGAGAAAACTCTTACGAGCAAATCAGTGTGACGGTAGGCTTGAACAACGGCGTGAAGACATTGATTCCGGAAGGTTTGAACGAGGGAGACGAAGTCATCATCAGCGTCAGCGAGGCCATGGAGGGAATGCCGGGCAATGGTCCGGATGGCGGCAGTTCCAGCCCGTTCAAGATGGGTCCGCCGCAACGTAAAACCAGGTAGGGATGCACTTGCGTGTGCGTCCTTCACAGAAATAGGACAATTATGGCAAAAGACATATTACGAGTAGAGAAGCTGGAGCGCGTGTTCCGCGTGGGTAGCGAGGACGTGCACGCCCTGCGCGGCGTCTCCTTCACCATCACGGAAGGCGAGTTTGTCAGCATCATGGGCACCAGCGGATCGGGAAAATCGACGTTGCTGAACATCCTGGGTTGCTTGGACACGCCCAGCGGCGGCGACTACATCATCGATGGAGTTTCTATCAAAAGCTTGAGCAAAAACGAGTTATCCACTCTTCGCAACCGCAAAATCGGATTCGTGTTCCAGAACTACAACCTGCTGGCGCGCACCACGGCCGTGGAAAACGTGGAGTTGCCGTTATTCTACAACAACGACGTGCCCGCCAAGGAGCGGCGCGACCGGGCAGTGGAGGCCCTGAAACTGGTGGGACTTGAAAGCCGCATGGAACACATGCCCAACCAGCTCTCCGGCGGTCAGCAGCAGCGCGTCGCCATCGCCCGGGCACTGGTCAACGACCCCGTCATCCTCTTGGCGGACGAGGCCACTGGCAACCTCGATACCCGCACCTCTTACGAAATCATGAGCCTGTTCCAAGACCTTCACAGTCGGGGCAAAACCATTGCTTTCGTGACGCACGAGCCCGACATCGCCACCTTCACTACCCGCAAAATCAAACTACGCGACGGGCAGATCATCGAAGATGCGCCAATCGACACACAGTCGGCAGCGGATGCGTTAGCCGCCATCAACCTCCATAAAGAAGAGTAAGCTATGAACATCGGAAATCTCATCAAAATCGCTATCAGCTCGCTGTTCCGCAACAAGATGCGCACCGCTTTGACAATGCTCGGCATCGTCATCGGCATCGCGTCCGTCATCGCCATGGTCAGCATCGGGCAGGCTTCCACCCAAAGCGTCAAATCAGAGCTCTCCACCATGGGTTCCAACATGATTATGATCATGCCCGCCCGTCAGCAACGTGGCGGTGTGGACATGGGCATGTCATCGTCGAAATCGTTGGACAACAAAGACTTGGAATCTCTACAAAAGAACACCCGCTACGTGGCTGCCGTCTCGCCGATGGTCAGCAGCAGCAAACAGCTGATTTACGGCAACAACAACCACAGCTGCTCCGTCAACGGCGTGTCCGCCTCCTATCTCGACATCCGCAAGTATGAAATCGCAAGGGGTGTGATGTTTACCGAAGAGGACGTGAAACGTTATAACAAAGTGTGTGTCATCGGACAAACGGTTGTGAAAGAGCTCTTTCCCAACGGGGAGAACCCGCTGGGCAAGTCCATCCGTTTCGGGTCTATTCCCATGACGGTCATCGGCATTCTGGAATCGAAGGGACAGAGCGGAATGGGCGACGATCAGGACGATGTCGTTTTTGCGCCGTACACCACCATCCAGAAGCGGTTTCTGGGTATCACCTACTTCAACATGATGTTCGCCTCGGCCACCTCGGAAGAGGAATCGGAGCTGGCCGCCACGGAGATCACCTACATTCTGCGCAGCAACCACGGCATAAAACCTGGCCAGGACGATGACTTCGACATCCGCACGCAGGAAGAGTTAGTATCCACCATCAGTTCCGTCACGGGCCTGATGACCACGCTGTTAGCCGCCATCGCCTCCATCTCGCTGGTGGTGGGCGGTATCGGCATCATGAACATCATGTACGTCACGGTGACCGAACGCACCAAGGAAATCGGCTTGCGTATGGCCATCGGGGCGCACAACCGCGACATCATGCTGCAGTTCCTGTGTGAAAGCGTGATTCTGAGTCTGATTGGCGGCATCGTCGGCATCATTTTGGGGTTGATTATCGCCTTCGTGGCCTCCAAACTGATGAACATGCCGTACGTGGTGAGCGAGATGGCCATCTTCGCCTCGTTCATCGTCTGCGCGCTGACGGGTATATTCTTCGGCTGGTATCCTGCGAAGAAGGCCGCGAACATGGATCCGATTTCGGCGTTGCGGTACGAGTAATCGGCGAATTTTGCGAATTGTTCTCGGTGGTTTTTTTCACCGATATGGTTTTTATTTTGGAAATTTGTATTTTTGCGGGTTGAAATAATAATATCACTATGGGCAAACTAGCATTCATACTCGGATTCATACTCTCGGTCTTTCCCGCAGATGCCACAGAGAACAGAAGGCACATCCATGTTGTGCGAAAAGGCAACAAACGATCACATAGGG
>Ga0310696_10000349_pt1 | contig 76456 bp, 63 predicted proteins | sample AusTroGonzalo_MG_4_FD_203885 | JGI IMG/M metagenome (GOLD analysis project Ga0310696, IMG submission 203885) | Bovine rumen microbial communities from tropical cattle in Woodstock, Queensland, Australia - Gonzalo_02 (v2) (version 2) | ecosystem: Host-associated > Mammals > Digestive system >...
AAAAAAATAGGAAAGAGAGCTCCAACAGACGTCCTGGTGAACATCAAAAGTGCATTAAATTCCTATACAAATGTAATAATACATAAATATACATTATTAAAGTGTAAAAATACAATACAAATGTACTTTTGTATAAAAGTAAAAATACAACTAAACATATTTAACAAATGTATTATACAAATTAAAATGGTTTAAGAGTATACAGATGTAAAATTTAAATCCAATAATAGGGGAGATATACAAAATTAAATAAGATATACATCTGTAATCAATCATTTGAAAGTCTATTCTATTTAAAGAATTTTAAACCATTTAATATACTAATTCCCAAACTTTTATTACATACAATTTAAAGAAAAACTAAAGATAAATTTTTACATTCGTAAATATTCCTCTTTTTTCAATTAAAAACCGCATATTCTATATTATAACTCTATAAAAGCCAATATTTTAACTAAAATCATTAAAGTAAAGATTTAGATATTCGATTTTTAACTGTGAAACAGGCCTTTATTTGCCTCTTTCCGTCTCTTTTATTATGGTTTTATAATTTGATTATTAGGTGTTTAATCATTTAATTATACCAATCCCCTCTTTCCTCTTTTACTACCTTTATTTGCCTCTAATGATCTCTCATATTAACATTTGTATATCTAATATGTATTTACATTTATACATTCACACTTTCCATTTGTAATAATGTAATTTTGTAAATTCATATTTGTATTTTTACTTTGGTAAAATTTTTGTTGTTTTGTAAAAAAAAATGTATTACATTTGTAATGTTAAATTTTACAGTATGAAAGACCGTATTTTAAGGATTATAGAAGACTCTGGATTAACAACAACAGACTTTGCTGTTCGTGTTAATGTGCAACCATCTCAGATTTCGCATATAAAAACAGGCAGAAATCAAGTAACTTTAGATATTGCGACAAAAATCCTAAAAGCATACCCTAAGATCTCTCCAGATTGGCTACTTTTCGGAAATGGAGAGATGTACCGAAATCAGTCTGAAACTACTGAAATTCAAGAAGATAAACCTCAAAAAAAGCCTTATCAACTCGAAATGGGTGACTTATTTGCAAATTATTCGGACAATCCTACGGATAATTCAACGGAAAATGAGTTAACTTCTTCTCCCGAAAATTTGTCTACTCAATCATCTGAAAACAATGTGGAGGAAATTTCATCTCCTAAAGAGTCTCCATCTACAAAAATCGATTCGACCCCTAAAACGAATTCTGTCGAACCAACCATGACCATTTCTGATGATGAAAAAAAATCTGAAGAGACAAACAAACCAACAGAGACACCTCAACCCTCTGTCCAGATTCAAGTGGAGAAAAAAAATGAGGAATCTCCTCTTAAGGAAATCCCTCATACCTATGTAAAAAAGATTGTCGTATTCTATTCGGATAAAACTTACGAAGAGTTTATCCCTTCCAATTAACCGAACATCTTTTTAAAACGCTCGCAGAAGCTCTTTTTAGCCCCTTCTGTAGGCTTCATATTAGCGGATTTAGCCAAATCTTCAAAGACTTTGCTTTCCTCTTTAGTCACCTTCTCAGGGATATATACGCCTATGTTTACAAGCAAGTCGCCTGAACCATAGCTGTTTACGCTTGGCAAGCCTTTTCCTTTCAAACGCAATACCTTTCCTGGTTGCGTTCCTGGATCAATCTTCACCTTCACCATAGAATCCACTGTAGGAATCTCTATCGTACCACCATTGACAGCCATCGGAACTGACAATAACAAGTTGTAAATCAAGTCATTTTCATCCCTAATCAACTCTGGATGTGGCTCTTCCTCTATCGCAATGTAAAGGTCTCCATTCACACCGCCATGGCGTGCTGCATTTCCTTTTCCTCTTAATGGAATCTGCATACCTTCCATCACACCTGCAGGGATCTTTACTGTGATTACCTCCTCATCTACCACAACACCATTTCCGCCACAATGTGGACATTTCTTCGTGATAATCTTTCCTTCACCATTACAATCAGGACAAACAGATTGCGTCTGCATAGCGCCAAACATCGTGTTCTGAATACGTGTGATACGTCCCGTACCGTTACATTTCGTACATGTGGAATAACTATTTCCCTCTGCACCCGTACCGTTACAATCGTTACATTTCACATATTTCTTCACCTTCAATTTCTTCTCCACACCTGTGGAAATCTCTTTCAGGTTCAACTTCACACGCACACGAAGGTCGGAACCTCTTCTCGTTGCAGATGAGGCACTTCCGCCACCAAATCCACCACCAAAGAACGATCCGAAATGCCCACCGAACAGATCACCGAAATTGGAGAATATGTCTTCCATTGACATACCACCACCACTAAATCCACCGCCAGCAGCTCCACCTACACCTGCATGACCAAACCTATCATAACGCGAACGTTTCTCCGGATTGCTCAATACCTCATAAGCTTCTGCCGCCTCTTTGAACTTCTCTTCAGCCTCCTTATCACCAGGATTCTTATCTGGGTGATATTGAATAGCTTTCTTACGGTAAGCCTTCTTTATTTCATCGTCGGTTGCCGTCTTTGAGACACCCAACACTTCATAATAATCTCTTTTCTCCATTGCAATAATAATTATTCACCAACAACTACTTTTGCGTAGCGTATCACCTTCTCATTCAGCATATAACCTTTTTGCGTACAATCAATTATCTTACCTTTCATATCATCTGATGGCGCAGGTATCTTAGCTATTGCCTCATGAAAATCCGTATCAAACTCCTTTGCTTCTGTCTCTATAGGTTTCACTCCATTTTGAGACAAAAAGTTAAGGAATTTTCCATAGATCAAATCAACACCTTCTTTGACAGAAGATACTTCCGTCGCATTCTCCATTGCTTTCAATGCACGCTCAAAATCATCAATCAACGGAAGCATATTGTTGAAAATATTCTCTCCTGCAGACTTTATCAAATCTGCTTTGTCTTTTAATGCTCTCTTCTTGTAATTATCGAAATCTGCATACAATCGCAAGTAATCATTGTGAAGAGTCTCACACTTCTCCTTCAACGACTCCAATTCTGCCGTTATGTCAGTCTCTAGCGACTCCTCATTATCTGACTTCGACTCGTTTTGAAATGACTCTCCCAAATTAGAATCATTATTAATCTCTTCATTAACAGAAGTTTGCGCTTCGTTTTCGTTTTCTATCTCTGCCATATCCTACCTGTATTTTTATTATTTATTTATTTTCTATTCTTTACCTATGTATATAACAATTATTTTGCCATGTCAGTATTTTGTACATTTTGACAGACTTTTTCTACACAATATCTGAAATTTTGTCAGACCTTTTATTGGAGCGCTCTCTCTTTGAACTCTTTTTTTCCCATTATTCATAAGCATAGATTTTGAAAATTTATTGCGTTCCGCTTGCTATACTCATTAATTTTACTGACCTTTGTCACAATTATGCATATCTATGACAAGGATACTTTTTCTTATCACATAGAAGGTGGCTAATACCCATGTGTCAGTCGGCATGAAAAGCAGTGACAGACATAACCCAATGGCAACGTCTCGGGTGAATCCATAGAAAAAAAGTATATAGAACCCACCATAATTCTTAATTAAATTCCTTACTTTTGCATTGTATTAGTTTTTTGAACAAAAGGAGAGTTCTTTGAATTCACCATTTAAACAAAATTTAGTATGAATTGTGGGTTAAAACTTATAGAACCCACCAAAAAATAAGATATAAATGCAGAAAGAATTATTATTAGCTGATGAAGCTATTGCTCAAGGAGCGATAGATGGCGGATTGTCTGGTGTATATGCATATCCGGGAACTCCATCTACCGAGATCACGGAGTACATCCAAAACTCCCAACAAGCTAAAGAGAGAAACATCCATAGCCATTGGTCTTCTAACGAGAAGACTGCAATGGAGAGTGCTTTAGGTATGTCGTATGCTGGTAAGCGTTCTCTTGTGTGCATGAAACACGTTGGTATGAACGTTGCCGCCGATTGTTTTGTCAATACAGCTATCACAGGTGTAAACGGTGGTATGATGGTATTGGCTGCTGATGATCCATCCATGCACTCCTCTCAAAATGAGCAAGACTCCCGTTTCTATGGTAATTTCGCCATGATCCCTATGTTTGAGCCATCCAACCAACAGGAGGCTTACGACATGGCTTATAACGGATTCGAATTGTCTGAAAAATTAGGATACCCCGTTCTTATGCGTATCGTTACTCGTCTGGCTCACTCAAGATCAGGCGTTGAACGCAGAAAGACGAAAAACGAAAATACTAATAGCGTACCTGCCGACCCACGTCAGTTCGTACTTTTGCCTGCCATCGCTCGTCGAAGATACCAAGTCTTGTTGGACGCTCAGGCAACCATGTTGCAAGAGTCTGAAAACTCCATCTACAACCAATATATCGATGGAAAAAACAAAAAATTAGGTATCGTCGCTTGTGGTATCGGTTTTAACTATCTGAATGAAGTATTCCCTAATGGCTGTGATTACCCAGTCGTAAAGGTTTCTCAATATCCATTGCCAAAGAAACTAATCGACAAACTAGCTAAAGAGTGCGACGCCATCATGGTGTTGGAAGATGGTTATCCATTCGTGGAAAATCAACTAAAGGGATTCTTTGAAAGCAAACCAATCAAAGGCCGTCTCGATGGCACTCTTCCTCGTACGGGTGAGTTGGATCCAGACTCAGTTGGAAAAGCTTTTGGTAAAGTGAATACTATCGCTTACCAACAACCATCGGTTGTCAAAATGCGTCCTCCTCAAATGTGTCAGGGTTGTAGCCACCGCGATATGTACGAAGCCCTCAACGAAGTGCTCCGTTCTTATCCAAACAGCAAAGTCTTTGGCGATATAGGTTGCTACACATTGGGTGCTTTGCCTCCTTACCAAGCTATCAACTCTTGCGTGGATATGGGTGCTTCCATCACAATGGCTAAAGGTGCTTCCGACGCAGGTCTATACCCAGCTGTTGCGGTTATCGGCGACTCTACATTCACTCACTCTGGTATGACAGGTCTCCTTGATGCCGTGAACGAAAATTCTAACATCACTATTGTCATCTCTGATAATGAAACGACTGCCATGACAGGTGGTCAGGACTCTCAGGGTACCGGCAAAATCGAATCCATCTGCTTGGGATTGGGTGTGAAACCAGAACATCTTCGCGTATTCGTTCCATTGAAAAAGAACTACGAAGAGATGCTTCAAATCATCAAAGAAGAGGTTGAGTACAAGGGTCTCTCCGTCATCATTCCAAGAAGAGAGTGCATCCAAACACTTACTCGCAAACACAAGGCAGCCGCTAAAAAATAAGACCGCCTTTCACCTATACAACAGCTGAGACAAAAAAGAGTCTCAGCTGTTTTTTCTACCATTTTTTTGTATTTCTACCCACTAATTTTATTATGCAAATAGAAAAAATCTTATTTCTGGATGTTGAAACAGTTTCTCAAACAGAATTTTATAGTGAACTACGCGAGGACGTCGCTTCACTATGGCAAGAAAAACACCATCAAATCAAACGTAGAGCCCCTGAAAAATATTCAGATGAGAGTACCGCAGAAGAATGTCTGCCAGATATGGGTTTATTTGCCGAATTTGGGCGTATCGCATGCATCACCATGGGATTTGTCTACCAAGAGGAAAACGAGCGAAAAATGCGATTAAAATCGCTTTTTGGAGACAATGAAAGAAAGATACTGGAAGAATTTGCGCAAATATTGCACAAACTGAATGGTTATAGGCTCTGCGGACATAACATCCGTGAGTTTGACGTGCCCTATATTGCCCGCAGAATGATCATCAACGAGATACCTTTGCCTAAAATACTCCTCAACGCTCGTCGAAAGCAATGGGAGAGTCCCATCATTGACACAATGGAGCTATGGAAATTCGGTGATTACAAGCATTACACCTCACTGAAACTACTATGCAACGCGCTCAATATCCAATCACCCAAGGAGGATATGGAGGGGAAGGATGTCTACCGCGTATACTACCAGGAGAAGGACTTTCTTCGCATATCACACTACTGCGAAAACGATGTGATAGCCACCACACAAGTCTTTCTGAAACTAAGCGGGGAGAAGACTATCGACCAAGAGAAGATTGAAATATTGCCCTCCAAAGTCATCTCTTTTTTTTAATAACGATGATTGATTTCAGCATAAAAAAAGGGTGCATCGCAATGATGCACCCTCGTTTCTTATGTGTTTTTAAGATTATTTCTTACTTGCAGCCTTCTGCAAAGAATACTCGATTTCAGAATTTCTGTAAGCGTTTCTATCAGCATCGCTTACCAATGAACGAACCTCCTTGATTTGTGCAGGAATATTGAATTGACGGTCAGCCGTCATATTCAATGGACTACCGTTCTCGCCTGTAACAAAGAAGAAGTTATCGTTTCTATTTCTATCGCCAATTTCATTAGTAGGATCAGCAATCAAAAGCATGTAATATTTACCACCATCTGCATCAGCTGGAATATCATATTCGTAAGACAACTCAACCTTTGTATTTGGAGCAATTACCACATCAGCAGCCTTATCCATCACAACATATCTCATAGCTAAGTGTTTTGCCTTGAACATGATGTATGAGATAGGGTAGTCTGCCGTAGAAATAGCAGAAGCGCCTTTATTTTCAATCGTATAACGAACTTCACGTTTGCCATTAGCAAGTTTCTTATCAGAAACAACAGCAACCTTTACATCATTGCTACTTGAAGGTAAAGATGCAGCAGACAATGAACCAGCAGTGTTAGAAGCTGTCCAGACACCGAAGCAGAATTGTTTAATAAAGAAGTCATAACCAATCCAGATGGAACCCTTGTCACCCCAGTCTTCCGTACCCCAAGAGTTACGTACGCGGAATGCTTTCTTATCATCATCATAACCTACAAGAGTGATTGCGTGATAAGCGTGTTGACCGTTATAAGTATCATCATCATAATCAAGCACTGCGCTACTGTTCCACTTCATAAAGCGGTTACCCAACTGAGCACCAATAACAAGCGGACCTTTCTTCAAATAATATTTGATGTTGTTAACTGTCATACCATAAGCCTTTCCACCATAAGCAGCAGAATAAGCAACAACACGGTATTCAGCCAATTTATTGCTTGAATTACCGACACCAGAAGCATCGCAATTCATCTTCATTGACTTACCATTGTATTTGAATGGAACACTACTCATAGTAGCGACACCCTTATTGATCATCACATCAAAAGCAGGTTCGAAGGTTGAACCGTCACAATTTCTAGCCTTAGCATTTGTACCTGATGATGGAAGCAAATGCCACAAGTCTACAGGACTACATTGTTGAGAAGCTTGAGATGGATCGTTCCATTTTCCATCAATTACGTTCAAAGTTGTCTTGAAGCAATAAGCAGATGCCCAAGCCACACAAGTTCCATATTCTCCTTGATTTCCAACAGGAGGGCATTTAGCCTCCCAATTTACATAGCGTTCTGTAACAACCGCATCAGTTTCGTCCTCAGCCTTTTCTTGATCATCGATATCCTCATCTTCCATATCATATCCCATGAACAGATTTAAAATCTCATCAACAATGGCCAACACATCATTTGCTGTCTCCTCGTCACATGAAGAGAATGTGAGACAAGGAATCAAAAGACACAGCAGAATCTTACTTCTAAACTTACTCATATTCATTTAAATTTAAATTTATACTCTAATTTCTAATTTTTATATTGTCTTATTAATTGGGTTTGATATACTCTGATTGTTTCAGTTCTACAACGATTGGTTCTGCATCCTCTGGTCGCTTCACATCTTCCATCTCAGGTTTCTCGTAAAACACAGACTCTTTCAACTCCAGTTTCTTAGCGAAGGATGTATGATTCATCTTCACCATTCCAAAGAAACGAGAGCGTTCGAAGGTTACATTCCCATCAAACGTGGTTTCCAACATACTGAATCGTCCCATATAAGTGGAGAATGCAAACGAGACATCATCTGCACAACGTCCATAATTAAACATAAAAATGCCTGAGAGCAACATCTCAGACAAGTTCATACTGCCATCTATCTGCACATTATTCAAAATCAAATCCTTAGCCACCAATGAAGAGGCTGAAAAAGAATCTGAAAAACGAGCATCCATAAAGTTCACATCCCCCCTAATCGTGGAATAAATAAACTGGAAAGAGGATTTAGCTTGTATCTTAGCAAAAACGCATTGTGTTCCACTCATCAATATGTGATTGAAAGAGGCTGCATCCGTGAATATCGTATTCGAGAAATTCATGTTTCCATCCACAATCGCCTCATTAAACACCACCTCCTTACGAAAATCACAATCATAAAAACAGACATCACTTCGGAAATGGGTGAATTTCTTCATCATAAATTTCTTCGTCGTCTTGCTTCCTTTGGAACCATAGGTTCCACTGGCAGCTACTTTCCCCATGAAAACACAATTGTGAAAGTAAATGGGCTGAGAAATCTCCACAGCAATTTGAGTAGGAGAGACCACTGCACCATCATCAACCGCCGTAAAATCCAAATCATCATAGATAATGGCATTCACAATCGTAACAGATTTTCCCTTCTCAATCATTCGAATAATATCGGATGATTTAAACTCCTTTAAATCAGAATGCTGACTTTTTGATTGAACTTTCGAACACGAAAAGAGGAATAAAACCGAAATAACTATGAATACTACGCACCTAAAATATTTCATTTTTCTAACATATTTCTCACGCAAATATAGCGCAAAAATTGGATAAAATTTATACCTTAGCGAAAAAATTGAAAAAGAGATAAATATGAAAGGTAAATTTACACTCATTTTATTGGGTATCATAGTGTTAGCATTTGCTGTCACTAACCCTTCTGAGAAGGCACACAAACAAGTTGTCAAGGAGAAATTGCAGGAATCCATGCAAGCTACAATTAGCGAAAAAACTGCAGATAAAGAAAAGTTCGACAAGACTTTGGGGAAAATATTGGGCAATATAGTCGGCAATCCAGTATTGGATGTCACCGTAGACCAAATCGTATCAAGAAAGAATTACTTCGTTTTCTCTTTGACTCAATGTACTTGGGAAGGGGAAACTCATACGGTTGGCTTCGGTTTATTAAGTCATGTCTTTGTTTCCGACAGAATCAAGACGGCTTTTCAAGACCAACTGAAATAGAAATTTCTTTTTAATAATTAGCCAGGAACTTTCATTTCACCAGTTACGCTTCATCGATTTACAACTATCATATTGATATACAGATAGTTTTAGAAGTATATTCACGGTAATCGAGAGTTCCTCAATATATTTTATTATTATGAATACCTTTAATGATTTAGCGCAAAGAAGAAGAAGCATCCGCAAATTTCAGGATCGTCCTATCGAAGAGGAGAAGTTAAATAACATATTAAAAGCTGCATTGATGGCGCCATCCTCTAAAAGATGTCAACCATGGCATTTTGTAGTGGTGGATGAGCAAGAGAAATTGCTGCAAATGTCTGTATGCCGTGAGATGGGATGTAAATTCCTCGACGGAGCTCCTCTTGCCATCATCGTTATGGCAGACGAGTCTTTGAGCGACGTATGGGTGGAAGATGCTTCTATCGCAGCTGCCTATCTGCAATTGGCTGCCGAGGATCTTGGTCTTGGTTCCTGTTGGATTCAGGTTCGCAACCGCATGAAATCAGAGAATCAAAGCACGGAAGAGTATCTGAAAGAGATCATCAATGCTCCTGAACATCTTCGCATTGAATGTATCATCGCCGTCGGATACAAAGCAGAAGAGAAGAACCCATTCGACGAAACCCGTTTAAAATGGGAGAAAATAACGAAGAATAATTTTTAAGTAAGTGTTATGGACTTAACTTTTTTAGATAAATTCGAACATAAGGACAGAAAGATACTGTTTGGTATCACCTTAGTCCTTTTTGGTGTTCTTTTTCTATTGAAGGAACTCAATGTCATCTCTAGCGATAACATTTTGTTAGATTTCAAAATGTTTCCTATTTACTTGACTGTCATCTTTTTATATGGAAAAGACACAAAAGTGGCATCCATCTTTGGTATCATCGCTCTTATCCTTTGGATTCCTGAATTGGCTGAATTCATTGGCGACTTCGCTCATCTATTATGGCCATTGCTACTCATCGGATTGGGTGTGTTACTGATTGTCTCCGTCAAGAAGAAAAAAGAGGCTGAAACTGAAGAAAAAGAGACAACATCAGTTTCTAAATCCTCTTCAATAACTGACAATGCAACAATTGTAGATGTTGAGGAAATCGATGATATAAAAGAATGACGGAAAAGCCTAACATAGTCTTTATCGGAAGCGGTAATTTAGCCACTCAGCTCTCTCTTGCACTCAAAGCTGCTGATTTCCACATTCTGCAAGTTTATAGCAGGACGGAAACCTCCGCAAAAGCTTTAGCCGACAAGTTGCAGTGCAACTATACCACCCATCCCGACCAGCTCGCATCAGGTGCAGATCTATACATCTGCGCACTGAAAGATGCTGTCATAAGAGAAGTGCTTGATCAAGCTTTTCCCATCATTCAAGGAAAGAATCTTGTGCATACCGCAGGTAGTATTTCCATGGAAATTTTAGAAAAATACACCCCAAATCGAGGTGTTTTATACCCCATGCAGACCTTTACAAAGGCAAAAATGGTGGATTTTTCAAAAGTTCCCTTCCTTTTAGAAGGAGCAAACAAACAAATCACTGATTTACTTAAGTTTACAACTGATTTTTTATCTAAAAAAGTCTTTTTTACTACCTCCGAAGATAGAAAGAAGATTCATTTAGCAGCCGTATTCGCATGTAATTTTGCCAATCATGCCTATGCTTTGGGTGGGGAACTAGCCAAAGCGGCGGGAGTACCCTTTGAAGTCTTGTTGCCTCTCATCGAAGAGACTGCCGAGAAGGTACATTCCATAGACCCCATCTCAGCTCAATCGGGTCCGGCTGTACGTGATGACAAAAATGTTCTCTCCATGCATGAGGAGATGTTGAAAGAGAATCCGACAATGTTGGCTGTATACAAAGTCATGTCTGAATCCATTCATGAATTAGCGATAAAATCACACAATGTTTAAAGAAGAATTACAAAAAATAAAGGCTTTAGTTTTTGATGTCGATGGTGTTCTCTCATCCGATTGTGTACCTTTACACCCATCGGGAGAACCTATGCGAATGGTGAACATAAAGGATGGTTATGCCATCCAGTTGGCTGTAAAAAGAGGTTATCGTTTGGCTATTATCACAGGGGGAAACACAGCATCGGTACGAAAGAGATTCGAGGCGTTGGGCATACAAGACGTCTACATGAGTGCCGCCTACAAAATGGACACCTACAAAGAGTTCCTCAAAAAGTATGATCTGAAATGGGATGAAGTACTCTATATGGGCGACGACATACCTGATTATCAGGTGATGAAACATTGTGGTTTCCCTTGTTGTCCTGCTGATGCGGCTCCCGAAATAAAGGCGATTGCCCGCTACATATCACCTAAAGAAGGGGGACGTGGATGCGGAAGAGACGTCATCGAACAGGTATTGAAAGCCAATGGTGATTGGATGGACAATTCCGAAGCGTTTGGTTGGTAAATCAAAACGCTCATTATTGATAAAAAAAATAAAAACAACGAAGGTAATGGAAATATTTAAAACATACGCACGCTTCTTACATTTACCCACATTACTATTGATTGCAGGCATAGAACTGATGATGTTTTATTTCATCATTCTTCCTTCATCCAGATCGTTGGGCATTGAGCCATCCATGCATCTAATGGATCTGATAAATATCATTGGAGCCTCTGTATTCTTGGCTGCCGGTGGTTTTGTCATCAATGATTATTTCGATATGAAAATAGATCAAATCAATCGTCCGCTCACCCGAATTGTCGGTAAGGAGATTGAAAAGCAAACAGCCATGACGCTCTATACGATTCTTACCGCCATAGGCATCTGTTTCACACTATTTTTGTGTTGGAATGCGCGTTCCATCACCTATGCATTGCTCATCCTACTCTTATCGGGTGTTCTTTGGTTCTATTCTTCTTCCTACAAAAGAATGATTGTCATTGGAAACTTGATTGTTGCCATTCTGATGGGCTTGACACCTCTCATCGTAGCTGTTTTTGAGAATCAATTCTTATCCATCGAATACAAACCGAGTCCGGATTTAACCTTCGTGCAGAATCAAAACATCACCTACACGGTAGGGTTCTCACTATTGGCGTTCGGATGGACCTTCTTGATTGAAGTGATCAAAGATATGGCCACACAAAAAGGAGACAGGGAATTGGAATGTCACACCTTCCCTGTGGTGTTGGGTGAGGAAAAGACCAAATGGATTCTCTACGGATGGATCCTGCTTATTATTTTAGCATTTGGTTATGTCATATACCAATCACCTCTGTTGCAGAACGGCCTTTCTTATCGCTTTTACGTATGCGGAACCGTCATTCCTGCCATCAGTCTATTCTACTTCATTGCCAAGGCTCAGAATGCAGGCGACTATCGTGTAATCACCAAATACACCTTTGTCATCTTCGCCATCAATATGTGTTACAGTTTTGTTCTTTATTCTGTTTTAGATGTTTAGATTAGATTACAGAGTAACCACCAGCTGTTGCGACGAAGAGGGCAAACTGAAACTTTACAGTGCCTTGCAGATGATGCAAGACTGCTCTGAGATGTGGATTGACACAGAGCCTACCGTCGCCAACTATTTCAAGCGAGAAAACATGGCTCAACTATTGGCTTCGCGTCAGGTGGAAATTATCCGCGTTCCCTCTTACAAGGAAGAACTTCACGTCGAGACAAGTGTTTGGGAGATGAAATCCATGTTCGGATTCCGCAACACATTCATCTACGACGCAAACAATCAGCCTTGCTATCGCACATGGAGTCAGGGCGCATTCGTTGATAAAACGACGGGGAGACTAGCAAAAGTGGCAGATGAGGTCATTGCATCCATGAACTTGGAAGCACGCAGGGAGATGAACTATATGGAGAGACGCATCGTACTGCCCCAAGAGGCTGTCATAACGGAACACGAGCCCATTCCCGTACTCAGAAATGACATTGACTACAATCATCACATGAACAATGCCAACTATGTACGCATAGCCATGGAACTGCTTCCTAAGGATTTCCCCGTAAAGAACCTTCGTGTGGAATTCAAGATTGCCGCAAAGATGGGCGAGGAGTTAACACCACAAACCATTGAGACAAAGGAGGCTTTCTACGTTCTATTGTTGATAAACGGGCATGTCAGCACCGTCATTGAATTTACCAAATAATAACTATCAACTAATATTAAGGCAAGTTCTATAAATCCGCCGATTTTAAATAAATAGTATCAATTTATGAAACTCACCATAAAAAAGAAGACATTGAAAACATTATTGCTTATCATATTCATCTTATTCTCCATTTTCGCCATTGCAGTGATTATCTTCTTGCAACAACCAAAGTTTGGACGAAGAGCACAAGGAGAACGCAAAATCCGCATGGAAAACTCACCTTTCTACAAAGATGGACAAATGGAGAACGAAATTCATACGGAAAAGATGACGGGCGAAAGTGGTTTTATCGGTACCATGCTCAAATTTGCCACAGGTGCAGGGAAAAGCGACCGAGTGATTCCTCAAGAAGGGGAAGTTCCACTGATTAAGACTGATTTAAAGCAACTGCCGGACAGTAGCGACCTATACGTATGGTTTGGGCACAGTGCGTTTTTACTTCGACTCAATGGAAAGAATGTATTGGTCGATCCAGCTTTAATAGCTGCCTCTCCCGTAGATTTCTATATCAAAGCCTTTCCAGGAACGGATTATTACAAGCCAGAGATGATGCCCGACAGAATCGACTATCTAGTGATTTCGCACGACCATTGGGACCATCTGGATTACGAGACGGTAACAGCGTTGAGAGACCGAATCGGCCATGTGCTCTGTCCGCTAGGTATCGGTGAAGATTTTGAATATTGGGGATTTAGCAAAGAGCAGATCATCGAATTAGACTGCAATGAAAATTACACGTTCAGTACAGATAGTTTCACGTTCCATTGTCTACCCACACGCCATTTCTCTGGTCGTGGTTTAACAGACGCCATGAAGACCCAACGAGCCTCATGGCTCATTGAGACACCCAAGCGAAGTGTCTTCTACACAGGAGATGGCGGCTACTCAGATCGATTTGAGCGTTACGGACAACAATTTCCTAACATCGACCTTGCCATCATGGAGAATGGGCAGTATAGTGTCAATTGGAACCAAATACACACCCTGCCAGAACAACTTGGATTAGAGGTGAAAGGGCTCCATCCGAATCGCTTCATAACGGTTCATCACTCCAAATACCCCCTTGCCAACCACGCATGGGATGAGCCACGCATCAATGAGCAACGTGCCTCAATAGAGAGTGGAATTCCAGTCATTGTGGCAAAAATAGGAGAGGTGATAAAATTGGATACACCCAAGGACTCAACAAACGTACAAGAATAAAGTAAGTTCTATAAAAATCCCCCTAAAAAATTTCCGCATATCATTTTCATAATTCAATTCATTATTATAAATTTGCTAAAACACGATTTTATCAAAGGCAAAACGATAGAAACGACAATTAACAAATAAATAATAATAACTTAAATTCTAATTATGACTGGACCATTTTTATTGGGAGTGTTGATTTTCATAGGCATTATACTTCTTGCCTTGTTTTTCCACTTCTTTCCAGTGTTACTTTGGCTATCAGCTAAAGTGTCTGGAGTTAACGTATCGTTAGTACAATTGTTTGTGTCACGCATTCGTCACGTGCCACCTGAACTAATCGTACAGTGTTTAATTGAGGCTCACAAAGCAGGTTTGAAATCCATCACTCGTGACGAGTTGGAGGCACACTATCTTGCTGGAGGTCATGTAGACCGTGTGGTACACGCATTAGTATCTGCATCAAAGGCCAACATCGATTTGGACTTCAAGATGGTAACAGGTATCGATTTGGCAGGTCGTGATGTATTGCAAGCCGTACAAATGTCAGTAAACCCTAAAGTGATTGACACGCCACCTGTTACAGCCGTAGCAAAGGATGGTATTCAGTTGATCGCCAAAGCTCGTGTAACCGTACGCGCCAATCTACAACAATTGGTCGGTGGAGCAGGAGAGGAGACTATCTTAGCCCGTGTAGGTGAAGGTATCGTATCATCCATCGGTTCCAGCGAGACACACAAATCTGTGTTGGAGAATCCTGATTCTATTTCCAAATTGGTGTTGAAGAAAGGTTTGGATGCTGGTACAGCGTTCGAGATCCTTTCCATCGATATCGCAGACATCGACGTAGGAAAGAACATCGGTGCACAATTGCAAATCGACCAAGCACAAGCTGATAAGAACATCGCACAAGCTAAGGCTGAGGAACGTCGTGCTATGGCTATCGCAGCTGAGCAAGAGATGAAGGCTAAGGCTCAAGAGGCTCGCGCTAAGGTGATCGAGGCTGAGGCTGAAATTCCTAAGGCAATGTCTGAAGCTCTCAAATCTGGTAATCTAGGAATCATGGATTACTATCGCATGAAGAACATTGAAGCAGATACCAACATGCGTGAGGCAATAGGTAAACCTGCAGCTAAAAGCAACGAAAAATAATCGTTAAGATAGAAAAGGAGAATGACGGCATTGAAGCCTCATTCTCCTTCATTTTTTAATTTCAACGCAAAAATGAAACACCCTAAAGGTCTTTACCTACTATTCGCCACTGAAATGTGGGAACGTTTCAGTTACTATGGCATGAGAGCCCTATTGGTTCTTTATCTAACTAAATCCTTAATCGATGGAGGATTTGGATTTTCCAACAAAGACGCTTCTTTACTCTATGGAATCTTCACTGGATTAGTCTATTTTACCCCTTTGTTCGGAGGTTGGATTGCCGATAATATTATCGGACAACGTCGCGCCATCACCATAGGTGCCATCACCATGATGTGCGGTCAATTTTGCCTCTTCTACGAAACAAGTCTCTTCTTCCTATACTTGGGACTGACCTTACTCGTTATCGGAAACGGATTCTTTAAACCAAACATCTCCGTAATCGTAGGTAACCTCTACGAACCCAATGACACCCGTAAAGACGCCGCTTACACCATCTTCTACATGGGTATCAACATTGGTGCCTTCTTCGCTCCATTGCTTGCTGGCTACTTTGCTTACAAATATGGGTATCGTTACGGATTTCTCGTGGCAGGAATCGGCATGTTACTGGGATTAATCATCTACCAAACATTAGGCAACAAATACTTAGGAGATCTATGCAAGACTCCTCAAATCAAAAAAAATCAAGACTCGAATAATAACACTCCTCTTACCAAAGAGGAAAAAGATAGAATCACTGTCATACTCGTCTTCGTCATCTTCAGCATCTTCTTCTTCGCTGGATTTGAACAAGCAGGCAGTTCCATGACACTCTACACTGAGAAATACATAGATCGCAATGTGAATGGCTATATCATTCCTACCGAATGGTTTCAATCCATCAACCCCATTTTCATTGTTATCTTGGCCCCAATATTATCCATGGTTTGGCGAACTTTAGCCGAAAAAGGAAAAGAACCAGACATTCCAACCAAAATGGCGATGGGTATGGTCTTACTAGGTCTCGGATTCCTTATCCTTGTCTTTGCTGTAATGCAACGTGGTGGCGACAACACCGACGAAACCATCAAAGCAAGCATCCTCTTCATGATCTTCACCTATCTGTTCCACACATTGGGCGAACTCTGTTTGTCACCCATCGGACTCTCCATGGTTTCTAAGCTATCGCCCATCAAATTAGCCTCCTTGATGATGGGGTGCTGGTTACTCAGCAGCTTCTTCGCCAACACAATAGGAGGAGTACTTGCTTCTTACACGGATAATCTAGGTGCAAGCGTTATCTTCAAATTTCTATGCTACTTCTCCATAACAATGGGATTACTACTTTTTAGTCTCCGAAGATGGTTACTGAAAAAATCTCATGGGTTATTAGACACGTCAGTACGTAAACCAGAAGAAGATAATACAAATTCTTAGTTTTTAAATAAGAACCCACCATAAGAACATCAAATTCAAAAATTTTATATATTTGTTCTTCACAAAACCATTTTTAAACGTAAACAGAAAGAACAATGAGAAACGAAGAGAAGATATATAACCACATAAAAGAGATTGCCGATGAGCAATTTAATTTAAAAGAAAAAATATCCCGTGCTGATCTAGCTTTTATACTTAAGGATAAATACAAAGTGGACTGTACAGATGGCGCGGCATTAAGCGGAGTTATTTACAGAGCCTACAAAACACTCGGACAACCTGAATCCATTCAAAAAGCGATTGTCAGCAACAACGAGAGCATAAGCGTTGTCGACCAATACGAACTGAATGCTCAACTGGATGAAGGCAATACAGATAAAGCTTTGGCAATTGTCAACGACGACCTTCTAACTGCACAAGACCTACTCAATGAGGCCAAACAGAATGTTAATGACGCATTGAAAATCGAGATTGCTAAAGAGATTACCGACCTCAACAAATGGTTGGAAGGAACAAGCGACCTTCAAGCCATACAAGTGAAAGGTGCTACATTGATGCAAAACTATGGCAAGATGGTAGAAAGCTATCACTCTGCCGAAGTGGGTGTTAAGTCCGACGTACACAACTTTGTTGAACTACGTAGCAACATCAACTCTATCTTCTTACAATACGCAAACGCTTTGGTTGACGTGTTTGGCGACTCCATAAAAGTCGTAGCTCCTCAGTTGTTCGATTTCGACGCTATTCAATGGTTGGATGTCAGTGCCATGCAAAAACAAGCAGAATTGGAATTCGGCAAGTTGGACGAGCGCTGCACATTGTTGGTGGGTGAGATTGCTAGTCATTACAAGCAGACAATCAATCAACTTCCTGCATGGATGAAAATGAGTAAGTCGATAGGAACCAAAGGTGGTATTTATGGTACTTTGGTGGCTGGTGCCATCTCTTACCTCAACCACTGGATGGATGCGAAAGAGAAGACCACTATGATGCAAAAAGAGTTTGTTCAGTTCGAAAACAGCATCAAGAAAGACCGTCAGCAGATCAGTAGCGATATCCTACGTCTGGCAACCATTCACAAGACACTGAACGACCTCTATATTCCTCGTGCAGACGCTTTCGCACGATTGAGCGACCGCGTTTTGTCTAGCGACCTTCAACAACTGTTGGACGCTGTTTACACAGATGAAGTGAAAGAGTTGAAAGAGAAAAGAGACCAACTCTTAAAACGTCATAAAGAATTGGAAAGAAGCATCAACGACCATCAAGAGAACATTGTTCTTTATAATTCCCAGATTTCAGAGAATCAGGGTATGCTTGATGCACAGAAATCCAATTACGAAGAGGCAAAAGATCGTAAACCGGCAGCGCCTAACTTATTATCCCGTTTCTTGACCTTTGGCGTCGCACAACGCAATTATGGCAAGAAACTATTGGAATGGGATCAACATGACGGAGAACTTGTCTCTGCCTATGAAGAGACCCTTATGGAGGTATACGAAAGCAAAGAAGACCTTGAGAAGCATACCGACAGTCTCAACAAAGACAAACAAGAATACGAGGCTTGCAAAGAGCAGTTAAAAGATTTGAACCGTCAGATAGCAGAGAAGATGCAGTGTTCACCTCAACAAAAGGCAGAGGTACTCAAACACCTGAAAAACATCATCTCATTACTACATACTGGAAAGGTTATCATCGAGAGCAAGCTAGACGACTCACTGATGAACGTAACAACCATCGAGAAAGGAGAGGACATCACAACCATACCAAACGACATGGCCAATAAACTTCAACAGTTTGCCGGGGACGTATGTTCCGAACTGAAACAAAAAGGTGCGGAGGTATCCAACTTAATCTTGGAAGAGTTCGGTTTATCTCAAGCAGATCTCACAGAAGAAACAAGCCAAAGCATGATGAATGCAGTGGACAAGATGACCGATCTACTCCAAAACTGGTCTTACTTGCAAACAGAACAGATGAAATCCCAACTAACGGATGCCATCTACCATCAAGAAATGGAGCGTTTAAAGCAAGAATTCCAGTCTACCATGTCAAATATCGACCAGAAGAACAAAATCCTCTTAGACGTGCTAAAAAGAGCCAATACGGCCATCAGCACAGACGAGTTGCGTAACGCTCTGATCGATTTGGCAGGCATACCAGAACAAGAATTAAACCAAAGCGATTTGGAAGCCATCTTAAAAGGTGAGAAAAAACTAGAGATATAATGTCAAACGCGAGGAGAGAGAGGACGCGAGAAAAACTGGGCTTCGACACCGAAAAAACAAAGAAGAAGGAGGAGAAACTCAGATTAAAAGCTCAGGAAGAACGTGAGAAGAGAGAATTATGGCGCAAGTCTGTCGAAGAGAAACCGCTCTACAAAATTCTAATTAAAGGTGCCATTGGGTTTGACATCGCAGATGCCTTACTGGGAATTTTAGAGTTAGGAGGAGATATATTTTCCGCTCTGATAGGGTTGCTCTATGTGATTTTGTCCATCACCTCTGTAAAATCCTTGCGTCTGACCATTGCCGTCTTATCCGTGATGTTGGTCGACCTCCTTATTGGTCTCATACCTGCAGCGGGCACTATCGTGGATATGGTATTCTGCAGCAACTATATCAATAGAAGTATGATTAGAGGATTTGTCGAGGATGACCCTGTCATCAAACGACGCGTCAACATCATCTCCGCCATCGGCATATTCGTTATTGTGGGTGCCTCTTTTGCACTTACGAAACTAATCTTAAGATAAATGGATAGTTTTAATCATCAAACACTAGGAGTCGGAAGAGCATCATGTCTAATCTAAATTTCATATTTAACAGTGGAAAGAATCCGAAATGGAAATTCTTTGCCAAAGGATTTTTTCAATATATCACACCTCAATGGTTATGTCAAAGGAAATTACAACCATTATTGAAATCCATTGATAATCGAAAGGATAAGGATTATATATACAATCGCGTCAACTATTACAACCAATTAATGGAAAAGAGAGCCCTAGACGATTCCGCCACGCTTTTAAAAGATCATAAATGGGGGAAAAAGGTCACCTCTTATCTCATTGACAGTTATGAATATTCACGCTATTTTAATCCGTCGAATAAATGGTGTACCTGCTTTGGCGATGTAACGTGGGTACCTAAATGTCCGTCGATTGTCAAAAGCAGGCCCATACAAGGGGAGAACACCAATTCCATTTTGTTAAACTTGGACAAAGTGAGACATTTCATCTTCATACAAGATAAAAAGCAATTTGAAGAGAAGAAAGATGCGGCGCTGTTTCGAGGGAAAGTCAATGGGAAACCCAACCGAATCGAGTGCATGAAGAAGTTTTTCGGTCAGGAGAGGGTCTCCGTGGGAGCCATAGATAAAAATCCTCCTGTAGCAGAATGGCACACAGAGAAGCTCACGCTATGGCAACAACTGGAATACCGTTATATCTTAGCGTTAGAAGGGAATGATGTGGCCAGCAACCTTAAATGGGTGATGTCGTCCAATTCAATCGCCATGATGCCACAACCGAAGTATGAAACATGGTTCATGGAGGCGAAACTGATTCCTAACTATCACTACATAGAGATACAACCTGATTTCTCAGATGTAGAAGAGAAAATGGATTACTATAGCAAGCATTTAGATGAAGCGCTACTGATTATTCAGCATGCGCACGAATATGTGCAACAATTCCAGGACAAAGAGCGAGAGAAGCTTATTTCCCTCGCTGTGCTGAACAAATACTTTGAGAAGACATCCTAACAAAAAAATCCCATGCAACGTTGGTTGCACGGGATTATATTTATTTAAAAGCATATCCTAGATATACTCTTTACCAATTTTTACTTGCGTATCGTTCACAAACTGGCGAATACGTTGTTCTTCCGTCTTTTTGCAGATCAACAACACATTGTCAGCCTCTGCCACGATGTAATCTTCCAAGCCTTGCACAACTGCCAATTTACCTTCTGGTAAAGCAATCACATTATCTTTGCATTCGTATAACAAAGATTTGCACTTCAATGCAACATTAGCAGAGGAATCTTTCTTTGAGTGTTCGTAAATAGAGCCCCAAGTTCCCAAATCAGACCATCCAAAGTCAGCAGCCAAAACATCCACATTGGAAGCCTTCTCAAGGATAGCATAGTCGATAGAGATGTTGGTGCAATTCTTATAGATACGATCAATAAAGGCTTGCTCTTCTGGTGTATTGTAGAAGCATCTACCTGTTCTAAACTTGTTGCTCATTTCGCCCATAAAGTTGTCGAATGCGGAGAGAATAGTCTGTACATTCCAAATGAACATACCTGAATTCCAGAAGAACTCACCACTTTCAACGAAGATCTTTGCCAAATCAGCATTAGGTTTCTCCGTGAATGTTTTCACTTTATAGAGGTTATTTTCAGGATCTATCTTATCCGCAATTTGGATGTAACCATAACCAGTCTCCGGACGACTTGGTTTGATACCCATTGTCAAAATCTCATTATGGTCTTTCGTGTAATTCAACGCAATCTTAACCATTCGGACGAATTCATCTTCCTTCAAAATAAGATGGTCGGAAGGGGAGACCACAACATTGGCATTTTGATTGAGAGCCTCTATCTTGTTCATTGCGTACGCAATGCATGGAGCAGTGTTACGACGTGCTGGCTCCAACAAAATCTGATTCTCTGAAATCTCGGGGAGTTGTTCCAAAATCAGATTCTTATAGTGGCTGTTAGAGGCTATGAAAATATTCTCTTTGGGTACAATTTTTGAAAAACGATCAAACGTCATCTGTAACAGCGAACGCCCAGTTCCAAAAAAATCCAAGAACTGCTTAGGTCTTTTCTCTGTACTGAATGGCCAAAAGCGACTACCTACGCCACCCGCCATAATTACGCAATAATTATTCTTCATTTTTTCTTACATATTTTGGGCAAAGATAATTCTTTTTATTTTACATCTATCAAATTTTTTAAAAAGATATTCAACAAAACGTTCAGAGTATTCTTGCCACACGACTCTAACACTTATTATTCGGTGGGTTTCTGTAAATTCACCTTTAGAATGAAAAAAGAAGTCCGCAAAACCAAGTGTTACGTTTTGCGGACTTTTATGTATAGATCAACTTTAGACTCTCAGATTTCTAAAAGTTTTCATGAGTCAAAGTGCCCTCTGTCGATTTACTTAAATCCAATTCATATTTAGTTGGTATATCGCCATTAACCATAACTGTAATGGTATACTTCTTTGCTTCTGCACCCCAAATTGAACTTACAATCTGATATTTACAAGTACAATCGCCAGCATTTTCCTTTAATTTTTCAATATTGTTGATGATGATTTCATTACCTTTCACAGTGACTGTTGAATAGATGGAATCTGGATCACAACTCAAATAGTAATAGCAACTAATCGTTCCTGTACCAGTGGAAAGATCGAAATTGTAATCAATTACACTTGGAGCAGGTTCAATTACAGGTTCAACGGTAGTTACAGATGTTCTCAATTCAGCGTCAGTTGACTGAGAATCGCCACTTTGATCTCCAAAAAAATCTTCATACTCCTCAGGTGTCAGCTCAACTATACAATGCGGAGCACCGTATTCGTATAAGCAATTTGATCTTGTTAAAAAAGATCCACCTAGTTGTGTCTTTTCTTCCTCTTTCTCTTTTTTCTCACATGATGTGGCTAAAAACAATGTGCATAAAAATGCCATTCCACATAAATAATAAAATCTACGCATAATAAAAAATTAAATTAAAGGAGGTTCTAAATATCCCTATTCTCCAGCAATTGCAAGAACCCTATTATACTCAATCACTGAAGATTTACGTCACAAACGTTCTTCAAAATTATTTATTTTATTCAAAATTTCAAAGTTTTATATAAAATTTTTCACAAATACTCTTTTCAAGATACAAAAAGGTGAACTCAATTTATTTTTTTCTACCTTTGCACCGTTTTTTTTAGCAACAGGAAAAATGAAAATTTGGTTGACTATTCTGCTTTTAATTATTTCAAATGTCTTCATGACATTTGCATGGTATGGTAATTTGAAACTTCAAGAGATGAAAATCTCCACGGATTGGCCTCTATACCTAATCATCCTATTCAGTTGGGGTATCGCCTTGGTAGAATATTGTTTCATGATTCCTGCCAACCGGATTGGCTCGCAAATCACGGGCGGTCCTTTTTCATTGGTTCAACTAAAAGTGATTCAGGAAGTCATCTCCATCACCGTCTTTTCCATCATCATCACCTTTATGTTTAAGGGAGAGACCATTCACTGGAATCATATTGCTGCCTTCGTCTGCTTAATCATGGCAGTCTTCTTTGTCTTTTATAAATAATAGCCCTATTTTCCGTCCTTTGAGACGTCAAAATGCTCATTATAGAGAGGTGAAATCCATCATCTCTACCTTTTTTCTGTCAAAAATGCCCGTATTTTCATAGTGTAGAACACACGTATTGCAACAAAATTTCCATCATTTGAAATAATATTACACCCAAAGTTTTTTCTTTTCCCTTTTCTTTGTATCGTCAAAAAAATAAACAAACGATTTATGTTGTAAATATCAAACTTAAATATTGAAAATTACGAACTATTAATAAAGAAAACCATGAGAAACAAATTCATTACAATTACAAGTCTATTTATGATGATAGCGGGAACCAGTTTTGCCGACGATGCAGAATTGGCAAGACAATTTGATGGTATTCAATTAGCCAAAGGCCCTAAATCACTATCAAACCACAATCCCGCATATATAACACGCTATGGTGCAGACCCATTCGCCATGATTTATAACGATGAGGTATACATCTATATGACCAACGACCAACAAGAGTATGATTCGCATCCTAACAGTACGAACTCATATGCTGCTATTAAAACCATTAACTGTATGTCTTCTAAAGACATGGTGAACTGGACCGACCATGGTGTCATGGATGTTGCAGGTCGTAATGGTTCCGGTCCTGCTAAATGGGCAAGCAACTCTTGGGCTCCTTCTGCTTGTCACAAGATAATCGACGGAAAGGAGAGATTCTTCCTTTATTTTGCTGACAACGGTGGTGGTATCGGAGTTCTTACCAGCGACAATCCTTGGGGACCTTGGACTGACCCTAGAGGAAACGCTCTTGCCAATAGAAGCACTCAAAACTGTGGAAACGTTGAGTGGATATTCGACCCTGCTGTCTTGATTGATGATGATGGTACTGGTTACATCTATTTCGGTGGTGGTGTTCCTTCTGGAAAAGATGCAGACCCTGGTACGGCTCGTGTGGCTAAACTCAAAGCTGACATGGTCAATTTGGACGGAGCCCCTGCTGCCATCAATCCTCCTTATTTGTTCGAGGATTCTGGTATAAACAAAATCGGTGGAAAATACATCTATAGCTATTGTTCTAACTGGAAATGTACGGGTAACCCAATGAGCAATGCTCAGATATGCTATATGACCAGTGACAAACCAATGGGACCTTTCACTTATACAGGCGTAGCTTACCTCAACCAAGATGAGTTCCTTAGTGGTAATCATGGAGGTAACAACCACCATGCTATGTTCGAATTCAAAGGTACATGGTACATGACCTATCATGCCAGAATGCTTCAAAATGCACAAGGTGCTAGCGGTGACTATCGTTCCACTAACATCGACTATGTAAACGTAAACACAAGCAATGGTACCATCACTAAATCTAAAGGTTCTGAGGCTGGTGTTAAACAAATCCAATATCACGATCCTTTTGAGAAAACAGAGGCTGAGACCTTCTGCTGGATGGGTGGAATCGAAACAAAGAAGGGTTCTTCTGACGTTTCTAACATGATTGTCTCTTCAATCGACAAGGGTGACTGGATCGGTCTTGCTGGTGTTGACTTCGGTACGGGTGCTAGCGTATTCTCCGCTAAAGTATCATCTACCAAATCTGCAGCCATCAAGATTTGTAAAAACAAAGCTGATGGTGAGGTTATCGGTTACCTTGAAGTACCTAATACTGGTGGACAGTTGAAAGAGGTTTCTGCTCGTCTCTCTTCACCAATCGCTGGTACTTGCGACCTCTTCTTCGTATTCTCTGGTTCATTTGATTTCGATTATTGGATGTTTAAGAAAGCTGATGTTTCTATCGAGGTTTCAGAGACTTCTGTAGAGGCTCCTGCTACCATCACACTGACTGCCACCACTTCTGAATCAGCTATCAACAAAGCTAACTTCTATCTTGGCGACGAACTGATCGGTACAAGCGACAATGCTCCTTATACAATCGAATATACAATTCCTGAACCTGGTACATACTCCTTCAGAGCTATCTTGTTCGACAACTCAGGTAAGGAATATGAAACGGCTGAGGTTTCCGTTAAGGCTCGTATCGCTCAAGGTCCTTACGAGGGTGTGGCACAAACACTCCCTGGTACCATTGAAATGGAACGCTACGATGTGGGTGGTGCTGGTTATGCTTACAACGATGCAGATGATGCTAATCAAGGTGAGGAATACCGTCTTGATGAGGGTGTCGACCTAGATGTAAACGGTAACGGTGGTTATGTGTTAGGTTGGACTCAAAAAGGAGAGTGGTTCGAATATACTGTGGAGGTGAAATATGACGACACCTACACGTGGGAAGCATTGGTTGCTTCTGGTGTGGAGAGCTCCGCTTTCACCCTCTATTTAGACGACAAAGTGATCTCCGACGGCTCTATCAGCGTACCTAAAACGGGTAGTGACTGGAGTACCTATGAAGCAATCAGCGGCAAAACCACTAAATTGTCGAAAGGTAAACATATCCTCAAAGTGGGCATCGATGCCGATTTTGTCAATATCGACTATATCAAATTCGAAGCTTCTAACCCTAGTGGTATTCAAAACATTGCTAATAATGAACTAATAGAATATGATATTTTCTCAACTGGCGGTACTTGGTTAGGTTCCATCAAATCTCATGGTGACCTCTCTAATGACCTGAAAAACACAAATTATCCGACCGGAACCTACCTTGTAAAAAACAAAAAAGACGAAAACGCACGACTAATCATAGTCAAATAATAATTCAACTGAAGTTAAAAGAAACTTCACACGAGACTCTACACCTGCACCATGGGTGCAGAGTCTCTTTTTTTACTACTATGAACAACTGAATAAACTGTACTATATGAACATGAATAAACTGACACTAAACACGAAACTAGCAGCATTACATCTATCTCTTTTTTTAACAGGGAGCCTATATGCTGCTGGTACATTTAACGACATCCCACTTTCCATCCCCGGTTGTATCGAGGTGGAAAACTTCAATGAAGGAGGACAAAATGTGGGATATTATGACGAAGACGATGAGAACCAAGGTGGGGCTTATCGTCCAAATGAGGGAGTAGACCTCGACACCTGCGCCAACAATGGTTATGTGCTGGGTTGGACAAAAAAAGGGGAGTGGTTGGACTACACCATTCAGGTTGATACTACGGATCAATACGTCTTCTCTGCCTACGTGGCTTCCGGATTGGATGGTTCAGCCTTCTCTCTTTCCATCGATGGAAAGGATGTTACAGGTACGATTAGTGTACCTAACACAGGTAGTTGGTCCGTGTATAAAATCATAACAGGAACCACAAAAGAGATCACTACCGGCTCTCACACATTGCGTTTGGAGATCCTTTCTGACTATTGCAACATCGACAAAATCGTTTTTCGTCCTAAGAGTCAAAAGGTGGTGTACAAATTCACCTCTCCAACTGTCGATTCCAAAGTGGTTGCTGCCGCTCCTTTCACCGTCGGTTGGACTACCAACGACGAGAACAACAACCTCTACAACCTCAGCTGGGTCTCCTCCAACGGAGAGAACACACTGCTAAAAGAACATGTCTCCTGCAAAGGTTCCTTCGAATCGGTTATTCCAGAGGAATATGAGGGACAAACAGGTCACTATATATTATCCCAGGTGAAGACAGGATGCGGACTAATTGCCACTGATTTTGACGGACAAAAACATACGGTAAGCAACCCAATCATTTGGGCTGACATACCCGACGTCTCCGTCACTCGTGTAGAAGACACCTACTACATGGCCAGCACCACCATGCACATGAACCCAGGCGTTCCAATCATGGCTTCCAAAGACCTCGTGCGCTGGCATACCATCAACTATGCACATCAAGCCCTTGGTAACAATGACAACCTCAATATGACCAACGGAAAGAATGCTTACGGAAAAGGTTCTTGGGCAAGTAGCATCAAATACAAGGATGGTACATGGTACGTGCTGACACCTTCTTATTCCACCAACAAAACACATATCTTCAAAACAAAAGATATCACCAGCGGACAGTGGGAAACAGCCACTCTGCCATTCTATCACGACCCTTCATTATTGCTCGATGACGACGGCAAAGTCTACGTCATCTATGGCTCTGGCAACATCAACATCGTAGAACTATCTGCCGATGCCATGTCATCTAAAAACAACTCTCGCACACTAATCAACAAACCTGCACAAATAGCAGGTTCTAATTTCTACGTGGAATGTGAGGGTTCTCAGGTGATGAAACGCAATGGCTACTACTACGTATTCCTCATTTCATGGCCAGCAGGCTCTTGTCGTTCCGTACTCTGTTATCGTTCAAAATCCCTCACAGGATCTTTCGAAGGAAAGGTGTTGTTGCAAGACAATGGTGTGGCTCAGGGAGGTATTTTCGACACACCTGAAGGTGATTGGTATGGTATGTTCTTCCAAGATCATGGATCTGTCGGACGTATTCCTTACTTGCTGCCTGTCAGCTGGAGTAATGATTGGCCCGTGTTAGGCAACAATGGTAAGGTGCCATCCACACTCTCCATGGCAGCCGCACAAGAGGATGGATATGGCATCGTCACCTCCGATGATTTCGATGAGGAGACACTACCTTTGGAATGGCAATGGAACCACAATCCAGACAATAGATACTGGTCGCTCACCAACGGTGTGCTCCGTCTGACCAACGGCAGAACAGACTCCGATGTAGAAGCCACACAAAACACGCTTACACAGCGCACATTTGGACCAAATTGTTCTGGATGGACACAACTCAACACCAAAGGCATGAAAGACGGAGATTGCGCCGGATTAGTAGCCCTGCAAGATGTCTATGGCTGGGTGGGAGTGAAGGTCTCTGGCAATAGCAAATCGATTGTGATGATGAACGATGGCAAAGAGATCGCCAGTCAACCGCTTTCGCAAGATGAGGTGTGGTTGCGCATCGATATGAACTACCAAAATCAGGCAGACAAAGCTAATTTCTATTATAGTCTGGACGGATCCTCATGGCAAACTATCGGCAACACCCTTGGTATGAAGTATGAATTAACACACTTCACAGGCTATCGATACGGACTCTTCAATTATGGAACCAAAAGCACGGGAGGGTACGCCGATTTCAACTGCTTCAAGATTGGCAAGAATGTAAATTCTCCAATCTATATGGAACGTTCCTGCGAAGAGAATATCATCGCTGAGAGTGTTGAAGTCACTATATTACCCAAAGGAACAGCAACAAACACAGAAATATTGCAAGAAGAGAACCTACTCGTTTCTCCTAATCCAGCCATCCACCATCTACAGGTATCAGGTGTGGACAATATTTCAAGAATGGAGCTGATTGACCAAACGGGAAGGGTAGCACTCACATCTGCCACAACCGAGATGGAACTACCAAACGAACTGAATGGCATCTTCATTCTACGAATTTATACCACCAATAATTGTTTCAGTAAAAAAATTATTGTGAAATAAAAAAACGTTTTTTCATCGAAGAATTTTTATTCTTTATCGGGGCGTCTCAATTTTTTTTGTTTGAGACGCCTTTTTTTTCCCATTTTGAAAAAAAAATCCAAGTTTTTGCAACAAAAGTACAAATTCTAAGTTTTGTTTCAATCTATTTTAGCATCGCTTTTTAATTATCAGATAGACAAGATTTTAAAAAGAACCATTATTAAACATTATTAACTTTAATCTTTATATTTTTTACATCATGAAAAAGATTTTACTATTAGCATTAAGTCTATTAAGTCTTAATGGCTTTGCTCAATGGCCAGGTGGCGGCTGGCCAGGTGGTGGCGATGGCGGTTTTAACGGAAACGGCGCAAGCAACCAAGGTAATATCAACAGTTATAAATCCGAAAAGGATATCGACTATGTTGGTGACAATGCAACAGGACATAAAATGGATATCTATTTTCCAAAGGATGATGGTAACGACAAACATCCTGTACTTATCCATATTTATGGAAGTGCTTGGATGATGAACAATATGAAGGGTAGTGCCGACCAAGGTACTGTAGGTGTTGCTGTATTGGAAGCAGGATATATCCTTGTAAATCCAAATCACAGAAGCATATCAGATGCTAAGTGGCCAGCACAAATCAATGACATCAAAGCATTGGTACGTTTCTTACGTGGAAATGCAGAAAAATATGGCATTGATACTTCCTTCATTGCTGTTTCTGGATTCTCATCAGGAGGACACCTTGCTTCAGTAATGGCAACTTCAAGAAATGTGAAAGGAGTTTACACAAAAGGATCTGCCTCTGCAGATATTGAAGGTGATCTTGGTAGATATACCAACGAAAGTAGCTGGGTGGATGCAGCTTGCGACTGGTCTGGTCCTGTAGATTGTCGTAACAAGGCTTGTGCCGGCAACGGAGGTGGAATGGCTCCAGAGGATGATATCGTAGGTGGCTGTAACGCACAAAGTTGTCCTGACAGACACGCTCTACTTTCTGCAACGGAATATATCGATGCAACAGATGCTCCTATTTTCGTAGCTCACGGATCAGCTGATCAAACTGTACCTCAGTGCGAAGGCAAGATGTTCTTCGATGACCTTCAAAGAGCAGGCGTTGAAGATTGTGAATACCATCCTCATGGTGGTGATCACGGAGTAAATGGAAGTTTAACTGGTGATATGGTAAAATTCCTTAATAAAATACGTGCTAAAAAAGCTGCTGCTTCTGTAGGAGTTTCAATTTCTATGAGCGGCGACCAATATATTTGCTATGATGGTGAGGTTTTGAAAATCTGTAACAATGAAGAAAATCAATATGATTATTTCATATCTGATGTTTCTGGTAAAGTAATTATGACAGGTGTTATGACTCCAGAGGGTATTAATATCTCTTCTCTGAACAAAGGTGTCTATTTCCTACGCACCAACGGCGTTTCTTTCAAGTTTATCAAATAAACAGACACAACATTTCATAATTTTACATAACACAAAATCTACTTGCAAAAAGGGTGTATCTTGAAGATACGCCCTTTTTTTTACTTAAATCCTTATTTCACCACTAAACGGTCTTCATTCATACGCGACATATATTGTTGTATAATCGCTTTTAATTCGCTTTCCATCGACTTTTGTTGTTCTGTGTCACCCAACTGATTATTCATCAAAAGAGAGTCGGAGAGTGCATAAAAACCAACTGGTCTCTCTCCGTCAAACTGCAACAAACGTCCTTGCTTTACATATTGATAGATGCCATTGCTATAATTGACTGCAAATAATGAATCGACCGGTGTATGCAACAAATCACATCCAAATGAGACATACGGCTGATCATAGTGTAATAATCCCAACAAAGTAGGCATGATGTCTATCTGCTGCGCAATCGCATCTTGTATGCCCGTTGTCGTCTCACCTGAAGGGTCGAAGAAGATGATTGGAACACTAAACCTTCCTAAATCGGTCTGATAATAAGCATGGTCAGTCAGATTGGAGTGGTCGGCGGTCAACACAAAGAGCGTGTTCTGATACCAAGGCTGCTTCGATGCAAACTCAAAGAACTTACGAAGGGAATGATCAGTGTATCGAATACATTTATGGATAATTAACGGTCCCTCTGGGAATGTATCCTTATATTGCTCAGGAACGACAAACGGATGGTGAGATGACGCGGTGAAAACGGCCGTCATGAAGGGTTGATGGAAGTCAGACATCTTCTGTGCATAAAACTGCAAGAAGGGCTCGTCCCAAATGGCCCATGTTCCGTCAAAATCCTCATCACCATGGAAGCGGGTATCCTCGTTATACTCCGTACGTCCGTAATAGTCCTGAAAGCCCGATGAACGCGCAAAAGCTTGAAATCCCATCGATCCGTTCTGTGCGCCATGGAAGAAGGCGGTGTAATAACCTTTCTTGGAAAGTTCGCCAGCCAACCCACTCACCGTGTTCAACGAGGCAGGTGTCAAGAAGAATGGCTCCACAAACATGGGGATACCAGATAAAATAGAGGGCATTCCATCGATACTTTTTCGTCCATTACTATACGAATAGCGAAAGGTGAGACTTCGGCTAACCAACGAATCCGCAAATGGGGTATAACCTTCATAACCACCCGGTTCCAACGAGGAATTTAGGCTTCCAATATACTCCTTACCAAAACTCTCCACAATCAAGACCACCACGTTCTTCGATTGAAACGCAAGAGTGTCTGTCGGATAGTGTACGGGAGAGTAGAGTTGCTCCAACGTCTCCTGTGGGAAATAAGAAGGTGTGACAAAAGGTTTCTTACCAAAGGTTCGAATCACCGAGAATGGCGTATTCAGCACCAATGCCGCCTGCGATGGTTGCGAGATATATTGATTGGCATTACTGATGGTAATCGGACGAACAGCCGTTCCAAAACCACCTCTCATACCATTAATCGTCAGAAAGATAATCAGGACAAACAAAAGGGTTCGGATAGGATAGTAATACTTTAATTCAACCTCCTTGTATTCAGGCGTCTTATACAGCTTATATAGGGCATATATCAGAGCGATAGCAGCCAAGACCAAATACCAATGGCGGAAAATCTCCGTCATAAAGATAGAGGCGAGATTGTCCTCTCCCGCAAACTCCTGAAAGACAGATGCAGTGGTGCGTCGACCCGTAAAGTTAAAATAGACCGCATCCATCAGGTTCATCACAATACCTAAACCATTGAATATGAGAAAGAGTATTTTACCGATGAATGGCGACATTTTTGATTTCCAGTGACATGGAATGGCCAATAAAACAATTAATAGTATATTCGTATACAATACAGCCGAAAGATCGAATTTCACACCTCCCATAAGGATCTCTCTCCACTGACTGAAAGAGATGCCCGAAAATGTGTTATAATTTTCAGCCCAGTATATAAAACGACACACCATATAAGCCAACATGGCCAATAGGAGATTCCACAATAACGAGGGAACTTCACCCTTTAAATATCCTTTCAATTGATTCATTTTAAATGCTAAAAAACGGATGTAAAATTACAAATAATCCATCAAACAACAAAAGAGAAGGGAAAGGCGAGGAGAGTGACCATATATCAAAATTATGAAAAAAAAACGATCCCATATAAAAAATTTTTTTGTTCTAAAAAATTCCGCTTTGATGGGGATTTTATGGTTCACGCCCACTTAAACGTATTATAAATTAGTCAATTAGGTTGTTTTGTATTAAAAAAATTTTTATATTTGCGTGCAAAGAAAAACAAATCAAGCATATTAGTTTGATGAAACATTAAAAGCTTAGGCTCCAGACGTCCGAGAGGATAACTGGAGTCTTTTTTTATCCCAATAAGGAAATTTGGAAGTTTAAAAGTATATAACTACTTTTGCAGACGTTTTTTGAAACGAAATGATAACAATTTAATATTAGTAGAAACATGAAGAAAAAATTATTATTATCAATGTGTGTTATGCTATTTGCTGCTGCAAATATTTCTGCACAAGATAGTGTATTAGAGGATCAATGGGCGATCTTGGAAAAAAGAGGTTTTGTTCCAGGAAAGATAATCACACTAACAGGAGACACCATCGAAGGATACATTCACAAAATGAATTTACCTACGGAAGATGAAGTTATAAGACCAGGTCTAAGCGGGTCTGTAGGTGCGTATGCTCCTGAATTCCAATTTGGAAAGAACATTCTTTTTTACGAAGAAAAAGATTTCTGGAACAATTATGGCGAAAGAAAAGCCAGACAGAAATATAAAGCTAAAGAACTTGCTGGATACATATACGATTACACTGGAGACAAACGTGTTTTCAAGAGTTTGCTTGTAAAATCAGTGGAATTTTTGGTTAGCGGCAGATACTTTGTTGAATGGGTAAAAGACTGCAAAAATGGAGATGTGATATATAAATTTATGTTACCAGTGGATGTTGTCAACATGCATCATACAATTGATGAAGTTAGACGTTGTTTTGTTGAGTATGACGCAATGCTTCCTGCAGGAGAGAAGACCGTTATTTTGATACGAGATCAAATCATTAAGAAGTTCTATGCTCAAAGATGTCCACAGGTCGTTGAAAAATTCAACAATGGCGAATATACTGACGTATCAAGTAAAAAAGAAAGCAAACTCAATAAATTAGCTAAATTGAGTGCCTATGTAGGTACTTCTGAAGAGAGAGAAGCAATTGCTCTCAAAGCATTTATTGATTACTTGCAACTTTGTGGCGAGTAAAAAGGTAGAGACGATGTGTACATCGTCTCTTCAAAAGGAAAACGAAACAAAATACTCAATTTTCACAGCTTTCATGCGGAAATTGAGTATTTTTTTATGCATAGTGTGCCCTCTCTCCACCAATCAATTTCGGACGAGAGTAGGCAGCGACCACATGAGCCTCACCAATCTTCTGTTGTGAGAAGTGAACGGGAACCGCCACATCTTTGAGGTGCATACCAATAAGTGTATCGCCAATATCAATACCTGCGGATGCTTTGATATGTTCGACGACAACAGGCTGAGAGAAGTGATGGTAAGCAGCAGTAGCGAAAGAACCGCCACCATGAAGCCATGGAACGACGCAAACAGGTTCGTAGCCATACTTTTCAGCACAAGCAGTTTCAATGACCAAAGCACGATTTAGGTGTTCACAACACTGACATGCTAAAAAAACGCCCATTTCATCCGTAATTTTTTTTGCTGTTTGGAAAATAACCTGACCTATTTCCTCGCTGGAATTCTTACCAATACGTCCACCAGTCACTTCGCTAGAGGAGCAACCTATAACGAGAATAGAATCCCTTTTCATCGGATGTTCGGTTAATAATGAACGGATTATCTCTTCCGTTTGTTTCGCTATAAGATCTAAATCCATTGTAATGTTATTTTAGGTGACTTCTATAAATTCACCAATCATATATAGGAATAAATACTAAACTCCACGAAATGAATTTATAGAACCCATATTTAAACTATTGCAAAGGTACAATTTTTATTAATCATATATCTAAAATAAAAAGGGAAGAGCCGCAAATGTGACCCTTCCCATTTTCTTATACAATCATTACTCTATCGTCTAATCAACGTGAAGTGTCCGGTATACTGTTTTTCTATCTCTGCGATATCAATCATATACCAATAATCGGTGGATGGCAAACTAATGCCATTGTAGGTTCCATCCCAACCATCATTATCATCTCCTAAGAACTGAGCCACCAACTTTCCAAACCTATCATAGATGTTCACTATGGCATTCGGATAAACCTCCGCCAATTTGCCAACTATCCATGTATCATGAATTCCATCTCCATTTGGAGAGAAGAACTCTGGAATGATAATTTCTGGCGGATCCAATGAGAATTGGAAGGAAGATGTACATCCGTTAGCATCCACAACACTGATAACATGAGAACCAAATGGTAAATTTTTGATGATGTCTGATGTCGTTGATGTGGTCTTATTCTCATCTACCCAATAGGTGAAGACTCCCGTACCACGCTCTTGATCGGTGATTACCTGACGATCACGAATACCTACGGAATCCATCGACAAAATCTTCGGATTGGATGTTACCACCACCGTGATTTGATCTTGTGCGCTACATGTTCCTCGTGTCATATCCACCACGTATGCTGTCGTCTCCAGCGGTTTCACCACTGTCTCTGCTGTGGTAGCCACCTCCGTACCTCCACCTATCGTCCATAGATAGGTAGTGGCATTATACGAATCTGCATTGATTTTTGCCGTAAATCCTTCACAGATTGGTGACGTAGCTTCTAGTGTACCTGTCAATGGTTCATCCACCTTGACACTCACCTGATAGTTCTTCTCGCAAGATTCATTGCGTGCACTCAAGTAGTAGGTGTAGGTGGACTGATGTCCGTTACCTGACTTAAAGCTTGGTTGAACCGTCACACGCTCACTATTGGTTGAAGTCATAATCGTTGGGTCAGACTGCCACTGGATAGTTGTACCATTTGGTTGGATATTGGTTATCACCAACTCTGCCTCTTCACCCTCACATATCACTGGTTCTGCAGGCAACGTTACATTGATGGTTGGTGTCACCTTCAACTCGCCAATCTCTGTAATGTCAACGCAACCTTTACGATTTGCCTCCACCTTGTAGTAACCACTGTTATCTGCCACAGTTTCATTGATGGTGTATGACAAAGATGTTAATCCGTCGATGACAACATCGTCTTTCTTCCATACGATGGAATAATCTAATCCATCTGCTGGCTTCACTGTAACGGATGAGGTGAACTTATCTCCTTCACATAATCCTAACGATGGTGTCGTGTTATCCAATGCGATTTGTGCATCTACCAATTTGAATGTAACACTAGTTGGACAACCATTTGTGAAAGTCAACTTATAATCTCCAGCTCCTGATACTGTGAACGGAGAAACTGAGGATGTTGCACCAGATGGGGTCGTCAGTTGATAATCACCATCGCCCTCATAACCTGGAGTAATCGTCACATTGCCACCGCAATAATAATATTCTTCGGATGTCAATGAATTCGTATAAATCTTCGTTGGCAACTCTGTATTAGTAGGATCTGAGATTGTTAAAGAACCAACTACCGGACCTTCACCTAAAACAACCTCAACAGACTTCGTCTCACTACATGCTCCTGCCGATACCGTCAAGGTGTATGCATAATGGTCTCCATAGTTACCTCCAATAAATTTCTTAGTTACAAATTCTGCCGTATTACCGTTATCTCCATCATAACCTGTCCATGAATAGCTAACACTTGAAGAGGCATTCGTCTTCACCTCACATGTTAATCTTGCAGCCATGTCTGGACATGTTGAGACATCTTCCACAATCACATTCAATGTGTCAATTGTAACATTTATCTTCTCTATCTTTGATTTACAAAGATCTCCCGAATTCACCTTTGCATCGTATGCATATTGAACGCCATAGACACCTGATACTGAAACCATGGATGAATTCATCGGTGTGGTTCCATCTCCATCTTCAAAATATGTTTTGTTATAGATCATACCAGGCACCTCGTTGGTTAATTCAACAGATGATGCTAAATTCACCTCAGTTTCACAAACTGCAGCAGGTGTAGAAATAGTCAATACTGGAGTAGGATAAACGATCACCTTGATCTCCTGTGCAGGACTGACAGCATTTGTCTTATCATCTCTCTGTGCTACATAATAGGAGGTGGTGGTCACCTCTCCTGCAGGATTGGTTGTAGCACTTCCTTGCAATGGGTAGGTGTCGCCCTCCGTGCCTGGGTCGGTGGTTGAACTTGGCTTTGTCGTACCATACCAAATCAGTGTGTAATCAGCCTCTGTCTTATTAGCGCTAACCTGAGGGTTCTTCTGCGCTGTCAGATTGGACAATAACTCACCTTCACAGTAAAGCACATTTGCCACAATCGGTGGAAGCGCATCACTGATGGTCACGGTGATGGTTGAGAGTTCACTCTTACAACCTGTTGTATTATCCACACGGTATACACTATATTTGATATTCTCGGTGTTACCATTCAGATTATTTACATCGAACACTGGTTTTGGAACCTCTTGTTGGAAGTTAGATGAACCTTCCAATGCGTAGTAGTAGGTATAACCCGATTCCTCCACCCAGTTCTTCGTCGTAATGGCAGGGAACGTCTTATTGTCGCTCGCCACCTCTGCTGCAACGAATGAAACAGTGGCATCACCAGGAACACTGGTGAAATTAACCTTCACCGTCAATGGGGTCTCCTTACTTTCACACTCAACACCGCTCGACATCTTATAATACTGTTTAGCAGAATAGGTGTAGGTGGTCGTAGATGAAACAGCAGTGTTTGGTGTAAATGTCGTACTGGTAGTGTTACCATCAGACCAAACCAATCTGTCTGCCATTAAGAAGTTCGTTTCATCCTTAGTCAATGCTGTTGCTAATGGAGCTGCAACATCTCCCACACAATAATCAGAGACTGGATCTATCACAGGTGCTGGCACATCATACACAGTCACCTTGACTGGCATACGAGAGCTTTCATTAGTAATACTGTTTGCGTCACGTTGAGAGACATAGTAAGTAGTCTCGCCAGCCGCAGCAGTAGAAACTGCAGGTGGGGTAGTAGAGCCTGTTCCACCGGTCAATGCATCATACCAAAGCAGTTCGTATGTCTTATTAGGATCCATCTGATTAACCTTAGCATTCTCTGTCAAAGCCGCAGGTGTGGAGTTCACGCAATAAACCGTATCCGATACAAGTGGAGCAGGTGCACCCAATATCATCACCGTCAATTTGGTCAATCCGCTTTGACAAGTGGAGCCATCTGGATTGGTGACTTGTTGGAACACCCAATAGTAGTATGTCTCATCTGTAGTAGAAGCTATATTCGCTGCCGTAGGAGTAGGAGTGGTTGACGTAGCACCTGTGGTTGACGTAGGCTCTGTTTCATCATTAAACTGTCCCAACCACATGATAGTGCCATCAGCAGTCTTGCCCGTCACAGCATCAGCCTTACGGGTTAAGATATCCGTAATAGGCTCCGTCTTCAGATATTGCACGGTGGAAGTAGTTAGTTTGGCTGGACTCTCATAGAAATCAGCCGTTACGCTACCTTCTGCACTAGAACAGTAACCTGTAGCAGTAGCCGTAACCGTCATAACACCAGCCTCCGCAGCAGTTGTGATGTCAAAAGATTTATCCGTCTTTCCATTTCCCCATTGCACCGATGCCGTAGCAGGAGTCGTTTCCACACTTATAGTGGTTTGATCACACACAGGTACAGCCGATGGTTTCACCACTGCCGTAGGCATAGCTTTGAAGACGATGTGAGAGGTATCGAAACAACCCTCAGCACTTGTCACCCTGTAGTAATAAGTATATGGATCGAGGCTACCTGCAAGAGAGGATAAATCCGTAGCAGCAGCGCTATTCATCGCCTTGTCTGTATACCAATTAATTGTTAACTGATTGTCCACAGGATTAGGCAAAGAAGGAATAGCGGTTGCCTCAGGTGATTTTTGGCTAGGGTCTGATACCGTTGCACAGAAATCATCGACAGTGCCATCCAAGTCCACAGATGGAATCTTATTCACCGTGACAACATACTCATTCACATCCGAAAGGCAATTCGTAATCTCATCTCTCACAACATAATAGAAAGTCTTAGGAGAATTGGAAGCCAAGACGGAAGATACGATTGGTTCTGAGGCAGATGTCGTCGCATTTGCATCGGCATACCACAAGATAGCATAATCAGAGATCTCTTTCGCAGGCTCTGTCATGAGAGTACCTTCACAGAATGGAGCAGGATTAGGCAATGTCAAAGTAGGTTTGTCTGCAGCGAGGACATGGATACTATCCCACACCCAACAACTCATACCATCTTCGCCAGGGAATTCAATATCCTTCACCAATAAATAATACCAATCAGCATCTTCCCACGTCACGTTGTACGATGAAGTCTCATCACCAGGAGTATAACCACTTCCACGTACGCCCGAAGCATTCTTAGAACCTTTATGCCAAGAAGCAACATACTTACGAGGTTCATTATCCGGACCAACAGTGATACCCATAACAGTAGGATCAGTTGGTGCAAACGCCTTGGTAGTCAGTTTGGCAACCTCTCCAGGACATAACAGCACCTCTTTTTCGTTCGTTGAATTGGTTATGATCTTAGTCGAAGGATCAGCAGAGATAATAGCAGCCTCCTTCACCTTCTCACATGCAGCACAGTTCAAACCAGCAATCACTGGGATAGTGGAGATGGAGATCTTACGGCAAGGAGAGAATGCAGAGTTCTTCTTCCATGATTGGTCAGCATTCAAATCAGAATACTCACCTACAACCACACGGAAATAGATACGTTTCTCATGCTTAGGGTCATCTTCCAATTGAGAGAAGATGTTATCCCAATACTTTTCTACTGGCACATCGAAATAATCTGTCTCGACTACTTCTTCTTGATGAAGAGTTTTCCATTCGATAGGATTCGTATCACTTTCAGTAGAAGGATCTTGGAATGTATATTGATAAACATAACCCACTTTCTTGTTTGGATCGATTTGATTTCCAGTATATAAATAGAAACGCTTAACCGCATCAGAAGTTACAGAAGTAAGGGTCAACACATCCTCTGTACAAAGGTCAAGGATATCCTTACCTGTACTTACCGAAGACTCCATGTTCACATCAGGAGGTGTACACACCTGGAATATGATGTTATCGATTGCATAGTCACGAGTTTCACCATAGATTGGAGTACCATCCTCTTGATATCCATAGTGTCTTACCTTCATTTTTATGGTAACTTCTGATTTATTTCCAACATCACTCGCCTCAATTCTAAAGTCTTTACCAGCATGTTTCCAACCGTCTGCTCCATCTTTAAAATATTTGAACTCACTATCCAAAACATTCCCTTCATGTTCCAAACGTACTTCGATGGATCCTGCATGAGCCGAAATGGAAGCAAAATCAGCGCCAAAATAGATGTCTTTTCCCGTACAAATATGTTCGATATCAATTTCGAAGAAATCATCCTGTGTTCCTTCATCTAAGAGGTCAAACTGAAGCATACCGCCCGTCTGAGTACCCGAATTATCGTATGGCACACCACCTGGATAACCACCATACTTAGAAACGACATATACACCATGGTTATACAATTCCGTTTTATTTGCTACAGTACCAGCTAATGGCACAGACAATGTAGCACCGCTTGACTCAATATTATATGCTTTAACATAAGGGATCTTAAGGTCTCCACCATGTGACTGAGAAGTATGAACCTGTCCTGCAGGTATCGTTTCCGTATGAGTTGTACCATATCTGTCAGTCCACTCATATGTATTATCCGATACAAAATTTCCGAAATCATCAAAGAACAGATTGGTCATTGCCATTGGGGCTCCATCATCACTCGTACAACAAGTTCCTGAATGAACCAACAGCACGTCCGATGTAGCAGGAGTACAGCCTGGCATTGTAACCTCAAGAGTGATCTTATAATCCGTCTCTGCAGCATCAGGCACAAAGTTGAAGCTGAGATCAGTAGAGGACTGACCTGTTTTCGATTCTTTCCATAAAAATTTGGTACCTGCAGGGTAACTTTGCTTGGTAGTGACACGCAAAGGTTGTTCTGGACAAGGGTTACCCGTAGTTGAAATCATCGGTTTAATCGAGCCAGTCACCTTTATATCATCAATACCAATTGGAATTTGGAAACAATCGTTTGTACGATAGAAATAGAAAGTGATATTACCAGAGGCAGGGACAGTTGTCTTATGTGTCATTGTAGTAGATTTACCGTAATCAACTGTTTTAGTTGTCGCTTTTGTCAAACTACTTGCCACAAAAGAGTTATTATATCCCGTATTGTATTCAATATTCTCAGCACTCGAAACAACACCAAATTTCAGTTCGTTACCATTGATCACACCCGTATTTGAATAATTATATTTCGTGATATACTTATTCAACGTAGCCCCTTGAACATTTACCAAATGGTCGAAATAGGTAGGGTCTAGCAAGTTATACAGGGTAAAAGACAACTCGACCGAAGATCCGGGAGTTAATCCATACACGGTATAGGAGAGGATTGGACAATTCTCACACGAACCGATGTTGACATACATATTGTTGGGCGCCTCATTCGCCTTACAAAAAGAATTTATAAGTTTCGGCTGAGCCGTAACGATAGAGTAGCCATACTGTTTTCCTCCAGTTTGCGTAGCGTTATTTTGAAGAAAGATATCATCAATTTTCTTCATATCGTTGCTGGACTCACTGGCGAAGACACCACCGATACCCTCCTGTTTAGCATATTCAGGACCGATAAACATATCCGATTTGCAGAGCTTTGTCCAGTCGAGATCCTCGTCATACCAACCATCCGCATCAGAAGTCAACACAGGGCAGCAGAGTTCTGCATTAGTGTCAAACTCCGTACTGGCCACAACGCACTGAGCATTCAGAGATGTTATACCATTTAAGAAGAGTAGGGAGATTCCGAATAAGAATCTTTTCCCATGTTTTTCATAATACCCCATTACTTAATCTTTTTATATTTTATAATCCATTTCATAAACTCACGCATCCAGCAAAACAAAGCGCTCACATAAACTCACCATACTCAATCAACTATCAAATCTCGTCATCACGCGCAGGTTTTTACAACGATGCAAAAGGACCATCCATAATACAAATGAATAGTTCTGCAAAACTATCCTAATTTTTCATTTGTTCCAACATTTCGCCTCTAAAAAAGAGGTAATGTGGAAAAAAAGCGAATAGGAGAGAAGAATTTAGGAAGGGAAGATATCGATTAAACGATAAAAAAGAGGACTTCGTACAAGGAGTTTGCATTTTCATCTATAATGAGCCAAAAAATGCTGTTTTTATCGAGGAAGAGCATAACTTTGCATTGTTGAGAAACAGTAAAAATATCGATAAAAAAACACACAAGGATATACACAGAATGACGACTTATGTAGAACAAAGAATCACAATTTGGATTATTTAGAGGAAATCGGCGTGAAGCCGATTTTCTCTTTTGTTTTATTTTAAGAAGTAATATCTGTTTCCATCGCGTTTTTTTATCATATAGGTGATGTAGTACCATCATCTGTTTCATTAGGATTTTATAACAATATATTCCACAATGAACATGTTCCACAACATTCGTTTTCAAATCAAGATTGTCAATAACTTCTTAAATGATTTGTACGAAAAACAACAACAAACAAAGAAAATGATTCTATATTTGCATAGTTAAATTATAAAAAAAGTTATTTCATGAAGAAGTATTTAGAAAATTTTAAATTTTGGATGGTAGCAATTCCATTATTTTTATTAGTATTTTATGTAGTAGTTTACACAATTACAGGAACAGAACGCGGTATTTTCGGGGAGACATTCGGGGCGGCAAATGCACTTTTTTCCGGATTGGCATTCGCTGGGATAATCATCACTTTATACCGACAAAAAGATGAACTTAGTTCGCAACGTGCAGACCTTAATCAACAAGCGCAAGCGTTGGAATACGCCAACCAAGCCCTTAACAATCATAAGGAAGAAATGGCACAACAGAAAAAGATGATGGACGAACAATTGAAACAAGTTTATGTCCAAAAAATCGAAAGTACCGTATTCACCATGTTGGGACAATATGACAACGTCATAAGTAGAATTCAAGGTAGAACACACGAACCTAATAAGATGATCACGGAAGAAGGGCGTGGTTACATCGCTTACTTCGCAAAACTATTGAAGAATTCAGAGTCGATCAATTCAAAAGATATACAATTCACATTGGCCAATTATGTCAATTACCTATATCAAATTTTCAACTACATTGATAGTGCCAAAATCCTAAACGACGAAGACAAGGCTGTTGAATTTGATGACAGACATAAATATTGTTCCATTGTAACAAGTTTTATTTCGTTCAATGAGATGTTGGTGTTAAAGTATTACATTAACGCAATCACCGAAGGAAATTGTCCTGCATTTAAGGTATTAGCAGACAAATACGCTCTATTTGAGAACATTCGTTTATCGGGTGCCGATGGCAAATTGTATGACGTAAGTTCCGCCTTTTACGCAGATAAAGCGAAAGAAAAGTTTATAAAGCCTAACAAATAAGGCTGAGATAGGCAACATCACCCATCACCAATTGTGATGGGTGATTTCGAAATTTATATTTATGACAAAGAAAAATTCTATCACTGAAATCACCGAGACTGAATTCAAAAATCTAATCTACGAGGTTAGGGGGCAACAAGTTATGCTGGATGCCGATTTAGCCAAAATCTATGGTTATAGCACGAAAGCATTTAATCAGCAAGTAAAAAACAATATCGATAAATTTGACGAGGATTTTAGGTTTCAACTTAATATTGAGGAAATTGAAATTTTGCGGTCAAAAAATTTGACCGCAAATATAAATCCCCAAAACAGATTTTCACCATATGCATTCACAGAGCAAGGCATTTACATGCTAATGACCGTCCTCAAAGGCGATTTGGCAACGAAACAGAGCAAAGCATTGATTCGTACATTCAAAAAAATGAAAGATTTCATCGTACAAAATCAACCTTTATTAAATCAAAGAGATATCTTACAACTATCAATACAGACAGCCAAAAACAGCACTGACATCAATGCCATCAAAGAAACGATGGCGAAACTCGATGAAAAAGTCATCACTATCGCCAATTCAATGGATGATATGGTGAAGAAATCAGAAATAGGTCATTCAAACTGAATGAAGTAGGGGAGGAACGCATTAGATTTCAATACGTTTCAACTACTTTTCTTGGAAAGAATAAGTCTGAACAGTTGTAGTATTAGCGTTTTTGTTGGTTATGTCTATTGAATATTTCTTCCATCTTCCTTTTGTAATGGAAAAATATCCTTTTCCTATCATACTAACTTCAATGTTAATATCTTTTGAATACATACCAGAAAAAGGATTAAAACCACCTATTTGCCTATTAATATTATCAAGATCATTCTCTCCTTGAAAACTTTCTACAATATCATAATTTAATACAGCTATTGTCTCTCCGTTTTCGACAATTATATTCTCCAATGTTACGCTATTCTTTCTGAAGGATTTTTTCCAAATAACATTTTCATTACAGATGATTAAATTTACGTCAAGGCTCCAGCTATCGCCAACAGCCACTTTATCTGTAGGCAACTGTGCAAAAGCAGCTAACAGATTCTTCTGATTTTGTTTTGTCCAGAAACTATGAATAGCACCATTCTCATATACAGAACCTCGGAATCTGATAGTTGGATTCTGTTTCATCTCCTCCATAATTTTTTGGCTTTCATCGATTTGCTGTATGAGAGCCTTCGCCTCTGATTTATGTTCCTCACTCACATCTTTCAACAAACTTTCATCTCTTGTTTTTATATATTTTATAAGGGCTTCATCTTCTGCAGAAACAGAATCTTTTGTTGACATCAATCCATAAAACATATCAAGTAAACTTTTTTGCAATTCTTTTGCATTTTTCGCTTCATTATACATTAAAATCTTTACATCTATGATATCTGGGGAGGTGCTTGAAAAAGAAATTCCTTGTTTTGCATTTTCAATGTCAGAAGATAAATATTTCGCCACATCTCCACCAATAGATTGTAGGGCTTTTAGAGCTTTCTGTTCGGGTGACATAGAACTCGAATCTTCACGAGAAACAGATTTCGTTGAATCGACATCAGATTTTAAACTAGACGTTTGGATAGTTAAGTCGTATAAAACTTCCTCCTGTTCTTTGATGTTCCACTTAAGGTCATATACTTTTTTTGCACTTCCTTCGAGGAAGGAAAGAGAGCATAGTAAAATGGTTAAAATTGCTTTGTTCATTTTGTTTTTATTTTAATAATCAATACTTTCCAAAGGTACAAGAATCACATTAAAAAAAGATAAATTTCATATTTTAATTTTACTCTTCCGTATTTTTATATCGCGTAAAAGCTATAACTGTCTTTTGTTATAACATTTAAAGTATTTATATTTGTTCTTATGAAGATTATATAATTATTTAACATCATGAATGCATATATAAATCCATCCGAGAACGAGAAAATCATTTTTGTCAATATAAGAAACTCTTATAACTGCAAAGATAAATTCAATGAACTTTATCGTCCGAACTTATATGAAGCCACAAGAAAGTATTGGATAATGTCGTTGACAAGAGCCAGCAAAGCAACTTTACTGATTGGTCATGTGAATGGAATTGTAAAAGAGGTTATAAGGCCAACGAATTGTTATAAATCCAAAGCACCCAAATATACCAATCGAGTAGAATTTGAAGGTGAAGAGATATTTGATTCTATTTATCTGGGAAAATCAATAACCAACAAGGTGAAAATCGGTCAAAATCCTGTCAATTACTTGAATATGTAACGAATGAAGTAGGGGAGTTCTGTTACAAATAATTTTGTATATTTGCATAATTCAGTGTTAAATGACTGTCAAAATATATGAACGTATCATTTCTTCTTAACCAGTATTTCCGTGGATTAGAAAATGTCTCGATAGATGTTTTCGACGCACACACACTCAATGAAGTGTACCAGCAGGTTTTGAAAACCATGACTGCCCATTTCGAGATTGAAGTGAGCGTGTTACAAGCCATGAGCTACTGTTTTTACGAGATTCTAGACAATGTTCATATTCATTCCGGCAAGCCGCTTGGCACGGCCATTACTCATTTCGACGCAAAGAAAGACATCTTACGTGTTTTGGTTGCCGACGACGGAATGGGCATACAAGCATCATTGGCTGAAAATGAACAATATCATAACATAAGCGAAGAAGATGCACTACGAATGTGTATACAAGATACGGTAACAGACGGTAAAGGCATGGGGTTCGGTCTCTACGCCACATCACGTTTGATGAAGAATATCGGAATCAATTTCATCATACATTCTGGAAGTCATAAACTCATCTACAAAGACGGACAAACGGAAATTATCGACAATGGTCATTGGCAAGGCACCATCATATTTATGGAAATAACCACATCCAAAGAAATTGACCCGAATGAAGTTGTGGATAATAGGACTAATGCAGATGTGCAATACAATGAAGAATTTGTTGAGACAGACATTTTAAATTCACTTTGGTATAAAGGAGAAGCCACTACCGATTTCAAATTCTCACAATTCGGATCTGATTTCGGCACACGCGACATGGGGGCAAAAATACGAGAACAGATTCACCCTTTGCTTGAAGCAGGAGAGTGTATCGCACTTAATTTCACAGGAGTGAATGTCGTATCAAACTCCTTTGCCGATGAGTGTGTTGCAAAATTGCTTATCGATTATCCTTTGCCTTTATTAAAAAAACAAATCATATTTAAAGGTCTGAACGAGATGGCTGAACGTAGTATATTGGTGGCTTTGCAACGTCGATTAAAATCACAAGAATAATTGCACTTAAAACTCTTTCAAAGTGCAAAAATTGCACTTTGAAAAAGATCAATTGCACTTTGAAAGGAATTTTCAGTTTCCAAATCCAAACAATGGGCGAGTTCCCCCCAAAACGCTATTTAACATAATATAAATTATATTACAATTCATACTATGACGTCAGCATCGGGAAATTGCACATTTGTACGGAATCGTACATCCATGAGACGCACGGCCGTGTGTCTACTGCAAATTATTGCGTCTCTACAAAACATTCTCATTTTTATTTATTTATATTTGCAATCATCTTAATCATAAATTAAATATAACACAAATATGACGACAACGCACAAATTCATTTGGATTATCTCCAGCATAATTTTAGCAGCCTGTGGTAGTTCCAATCAGGAAAATGGACAGGAAAATATTCAAGAAAATGAGAATAAGAACGATACAACCGTACAAAAACCCGAAGAATATTCTGATTCAGAATATGAATTCGATGAATCTATGTATTATAATAATTTCTGGAATAATGAAAGCGTCATTAGTAATGACTCCATTTTGAGGAAACTAAAGGAAAATGATCCGTATTCTCCTGAAGGTGTCCGTTTCGACGTGGAAAATGATACCATCGCAGATAAATTCTATGAAGAACAAAATGTTAAAGATTTTTTTGAATATATAACCCTAAAAGAGGTCTTGTATATGCCTGAGGAACATAAAAATATGAGAATCGCACCTACTATTGGGCCTAATCTTCCTAATGGGTTACTTGAAACCGTAAGAAATGCATACCATGGCCATTACCCGTTGGCTCTTTCTCCCGATGTAATCTGGCTTACTATCTGTCAAGGCATGTCTAAACATATTAATTTGAATTTCAAATCATTAGAGAATAAAATATACAAAAATGGACATCCAAAATCAATCCTCGTAAGAATTGATTCCCTAGCTTTCGATTCCACCCAATGGAGTGTTGCGGTCGACTCATTAGCCCAACAAACTCGTCGATACACCGATCCTTATTTTTACGAGGCTTTCGTGCCACAATTCAGCACAACCACCCCTATCGATCATGTCGCCTATCAAATCACACTTTTAGATGCTCAGAAAAAAGCTTTCTCCTATAATTTAGAGTCGGGCTGTGGCTTTCCTTGGATCGTTTTAAGGGGGACTACAGAAGATTGGGAACTGATAAAGAAGAAGTTATCTATATTAGACACCTTGGAGATGACGGAATGGAAGGAGAGCCTCCTCCCTATCATCGACCAATTCATCGCAGCATCCAAAGGAAAGGCGGATAAGTCGTTTTGGGCGAATATCTATAAAGACAAAACATCATATGGCACATATGCCATTACAGGCTGGATTCACCAACTCTTCCCATACATCACGAGCCGTGATGGTTCTTCAACAACATATTTACAGGATTGGGGAATTTCGGTAGATGGAATAACATATCAACCCAATCCTTTCCTCAACAAGAAAGTTACATCCAGCGACAACCTAACTTCTGATCATTTCCCCAGCAGCATATTAAAGGTGCCTTTCGTTTGGCATAACCACTACGAAGGAAGAACCGACTCGTTGTATCTCTGGAGCGGAATCTGGGGCACAAAACAGTATGGCGACAAAACCTTGGAACCTTTCATCTCTTGGGTTTTGACCAAAGGGGAATATAAAAAGGGGAATTATCCTGTCGATGACGATGAAGATGATGACGAATAAGTCAGGCGGTCACCGCACCATGGAGACGCAATGCATTGCGTCTCTACAATCAAAAACACCCACCGTATGAAATCGCTCGAATTCTGGAAATATTTAAAATGCATGACCCTTATTTGCGTTTTCCTGCAAATCGGTGGTCTTATCGGTGCTGTTTGTACTCAATTATTAGATTCAATAATTGAATCTAATAATGCAATTATTGCCTCTGTCCTCTTTATAGTTACTGCATTGTCTCCTTTTTCCCTGTGGTACTACCGCCACACAAACGATGATCATCCTCTTTTGAGAGCCATCTTATTGGTTCTCTTTTCCGCCATTTTAGGCATTGCAATTATGTTTCTTCTGCTGTATTTCATACTGGAGGGGATCGTCTATGTTATTATGGAAGGCTCATTTTCTACCGTTGTTGTTACTATTGCTGGCATGTCGCTCATTGCTTCCCCATTCATATTGCTTATATCCTTGCTATATACATCCTCGACGGTAGAGGGAACAATAGGTTCTCGTATGTGCCTCATATTTTGGATATTACTGGCAGTCAGCCTATTTTTCTTACCGTTGGTTGAATTGTTGTTTATGAAATAGGTTAAATAGGTCGGACACGCACCGTGGAGACGCAATGCGTTGCGTCTCTACAATCAAACGCATCACATCTATCATTTATTAACCTTATACGATTTCAAATAGATCTTCACATTTCCAATTGATAATTTGGCCTCCACCAACACGGGAATCATCCGTTCATCGTCTGTCAAATAGGCATAGACTGGATCCTTTGCCACAATCGTGCCTACACCCACACTGGCTGTGTACTCTCGACATAGGTATGTCTCTCCCTCTCGCGTCTTTATTCGCGTCGTGTCCCCTATATTTCCTACTATCTTGTGCGAACCATTACCAAACAATGGATAAAACGGTATATCCTTCGGCTTGGGACTCTGTTCTTTCAGCTTCAATAGATAATTCCTCGCTATATATATCGCATTAATGATATCGCTCGCCTCCTTCTGCATAATAAAGACCGTGTCGAACGCCACCTTCTGCGAATCTCGTACCGTCACCCGATGCCGATGAATCTCATTCTTATCGCCTTTATCTTCAAAGACATACTTGTCTGTATAGACTGCTCCATTATCCTTCACATCACACTCCATATACAACGGTTTCATCGACTTTGTACACACTGCATGATGATTTGTATGAACCTCATACAACCAATCCCACTTAGGAAGATTATCCATCTTTACCCGAAAATCATAATTGCCATGCTCATCTTCTCCTACCTTGAAATTGGCCACGCCCACCTTCGCCCAGATAAACCCTAAATTGTAATAGGCCTCCAAGACAAACTCCTCGCCTACAGGGAACACCTTATTCTCCGTGACCGTCTGCGCCATCGACACTCGTCCGACCATCATTAAGGCTACTATCATGAGAATCAATCTGTTTAACATAATCCTCGGATTTTTATGATGAATGGGCTTTTTTCACTTCAAATCAGTGTACAATTTCTTGTTGAATGCATAATATCCCCACACTATACTTCCATCGTAATTGAACGGGAACTGTGTGACTTGCTGCAATTTCATGTTTTCAGCCCTTTTATCGTCATATTGATGCTGGATCGAATGAAACTCCTTACGGGCCTTGCGTACTGCCGAAAAATTCTCTTTATCGCCCTTCATAAGATACATAAGAGCGGCCAAGTTATCGAAGAACTTACGGGCTCTCAACACACTACCCACACGCTCCTCCGTCTCATTCTTATAAATCATCAACAGATTATTTCTGAAATTCAAATAGGTCTTTCGTGGATTATCCACATTCAACGTTCCTCCACCTAAGTGATACACCTTGCTCTGCGGCACACACATCACCTGATATCCTCGACTGTTCAAACGCCAACAGAGATCTATCTCCTCCATGTGCGCAAAGAAAGTACCATCCAATCCCCCTACTTCATCGTATGCCTTCTTTCTTATAAACAAAGCAGCTCCTGTGGCCCAAAAGATCTGTATTGGCTGATCATACTGACCTCTATCCTCCTCCACCTTGCCCAAGACTCTTCCTCGACAATATGGAAAACGATATTTATCGATAAATCCGCCAGCTGCTCCTGCATGCTCAAACTTAGTCTTATCATAAAAGGCTAAAATCTTTGGCTGACATGCTGCCACCGCTGGATGGGCATCCATATATTCCGTCAAAACTGTATGCCAATTCTCCGTCACCTCCACATCCGAATTCAACAACACAACATACTCTGCATCCACCTGTGCGATGGCCTTGTTATACCCTTCGGCAAATCCATAGTTCTGATCCAACTGAATCAACGCCACCTGTGGATACTCTCGCTGTAGAAATTCAATAGAATCATCGGTGGATCCGTTATCTGCCACCACCACCTGCACATCATCCCCTTGCGTGTACTTACACACAGAGGGAAGATAGGTCTCCATCATCTTCCGACCATTCCAATTCAAAATGATGACTGCTGTCTTCATATCAATTCTCGTTTCGTTTATGTTTCCATCGACGATGAGACCATAACCAATAGGCAGGATCTCGCAAGATGGTCTGCTCCATCAACTCGGCATAGCGCTGCGTTATTTCATTTTCTGCCGTATCCTTCGAATGTTCTGCTATCGTCACCAAGTCACATGAATAATATCCTCGTTTCACCCTCTTTACATCCAAATAGACAAACGCCAAATCCACCTTGCGGGCGATGCGCTCTGGTCCGTTCAAAAACGGCGTGTCTGGATGATTCAAAAAGTTAGTCCAAAAATGCAAATTTCCCTTTGATGGTGTCTGATCGGCAATCAATCCCACACCAAAAATCTTTCCTTCTTGCTTATATTTTACAATGTAACGAAACGCCTCATTCTTAAGCAGCGTCTCCGTTCCATAACAAGCACGCAACTTTAAGAAGAATTTGTTCAGATACTTATTGCTTAACGGACGATACATCTCGGCTCCTATCACATCATGATAGTTCAAATACAAGGAAGGAGACCACTCCCAGCTTCCATAATGGCCCAACACAATCATCGCACTAATGCCTCGATCAAAGAGATCTTGCAACACCTCTGGATTATTAATCTTATAACGCTTCTGAATCTCCTTTTTCGACATATGTACCAGCTTCAACGTCTCAATGGCTGTATCTGCAAAAAACATATAAAACCGCTTTTCAATGTCGATAATCTCAGCCTCGCTTTTATCGGGAAAACAACTCACCAGATTATCTCTCACCACCTTACGTCGGTATTTCACCACATAATAGGCTAGAAAATATAAAATGTAGGAAATTCCATACAACAACGGTAATGGCAACCAAAAGAGTAACCATACTATCGCATATAAAATATAATAAAACACTGCCATGATATTAACTATTTTGCTCTTTCAACATTATATTCAACGAATCGATGTAATTCAGCAATTCATCGCATCCATCGCCAGTCTCGGACGATGTGATAAAGATAGGAGGCAACTCCTCCCACTGTTCCTTCAACTTCTCTTTAAAGGCCTCTACATTGACGTTCGTCTTATTCTTCGTCTGTTTATCTGCCTTGGTAAAGACAATCGAGAATGGCACTCCATTGATGCCCAAAAACTCGATGAATTCCAAATCTATCTTTTGTGGTTCCAAACGGCTGTCTACCAACACAAAGAGGTTGACCAGCTCCTCACGAGACATCACATAGCCCTTAATCATCTTCTCCAGTTTGTCCCTTCCATCCTTGCTAATCTTGGCATAACCATAACCTGGCAAATCCACCAAATACCAATCGCCATTGATGATGAAATGGTTGATAAGTAATGTTTTTCCTGGTTTAGACGATGTCTTAGCCAAATCCTTCCGACCCGTCATTTTGTTGATCAAAGAGGATTTGCCCACATTCGACCGACCGATAAAAGCATATTCAGCCTTTCCATGTTTCGGACATTTATTCCACACGGAATTACTCTCCACAAACTCTGCCGTTTTTATAACCATATATCTTTCTTTTTAGATGGTGAATTTACAAAACTCACCTATTAATTTACAGAACTAAATTCACTCACATATCCACCGATGAAACCGATGCTTAATGTAAAATCTTAAACACCAACTCCTTCAAGAGTTCCGCTCCCGAATTGCTGGTCGTATTATTCCCCACGCCCTTCGATTTCGCATCATACTCTCTCAACAACGATATGATAGACATTGTTTTCCATGCATTGTAATTTCTCGCACCTAAGGCGTATTCATCGGCAAAATAGGATGATATACCTAACTCCTTTGCCACATTCATCTTATTTTTATCCTGAATGTAATAATAAACCATTAGATTAGAAAAATAGGCATAAAGAACTGATATTGTCACGTTTAAAGCGAACGATTTTGATTGAGAAAGGTGGAAGGCAATCATATTAGATTTGTATACATCCTTTTGTATCAAAGCTGTCTTCAACTCGAAATCGTTAAACTCTTTGCTGATACCCACATTTTTCTCGACCAAATCGGTGGTAATCATCTTAGCTGTAGAGGGTTTCGTCATGATGAGCTTATCCAACTCATTCACCAAACGATGCAAATCCGTTCCGATATAATCAGCCAAAAGTTGGGTGGATTTTTCATCTATCTGGACCGATTTTCCCATCATATAGTTTTGTATAAAAGAGGGTATCTGATTGTCATACAGCTTATCAGAGTTAAAAAAGACCCCATTCTTCGCTACTTCTGTTACAAATTTCTTCCTTGCATCTGCCTTCTTTTTGTAACAAAAGACCAAAATGGTGGAGGGTTGCGGATGTTGCACATAATTGGCCAAATCATCGAACGAAGCGATGTTTTGCGCCTCTTTGACCACAATCACCTGATACTGAGCCATCATCGGGAATCGACGGGCATTTTCCAACACCGTCTTCAATTGCACATCTTTTCCATAATAGACGTATTGATTAAACTCCCTCTCCGACTCTGCCAAAACATTGTTAAGAATGTAATCTGCGATTAAATCAATGAAATATGGCTCTTCACCAGAGAGGAAATAGACCGGTTTATAGGATTTCATCTGCAATTCCGATAATATCTCTCTATATCCTATGGACGACTGTTTAGCCATTTCAAAAACTATTATAATTGTAAATTAATTATTACCTTTGTATCGTATTTATTCGCAAAGATAACAAAATGTTGGAACTTAATTTCCCCAAATATGAATTTCGTTTAAAAAAGGAGGGTGAAAAATGTCTCATTTTCGATCGATGCCGCCGCAAATATGTCACACTCACCCCCGAAGAGTGGGTGCGACAAAACATGGTTGAGTATCTGATTCGTGAAAAACACTATCCTGCCAGCCTTATCGCCAACGAAATAGCGGTGGAAATCAACCAGATGAAAAAGAGATGCGACACCGTCATCTACAACAGAGACCGTTTGCCTTTTGTCATCGTAGAATACAAGGCTCCCGAGGTGACTATCTCCCAAAAAGTGTTCGATCAAATCGCCACTTATAATCTGAAATTGAATGTTCCCATTCTTATCGTCTCCAACGGAATTAACCACTTCTGTTGCCAGATTGACTATCAACAGCATAAATACCATTTTTTTAAAGAAATACCAGACTATTCATCTTTTCAAAACGATTCAGAATGACATCCCCCACCCCTTATTCTTCTTCATTGCTCGACAATGCCATTAAAGAATTTGCCAAACTGCCTGGCATCGGACGGAAAACCGCCCTTCGCCTCGTGTTGCATCTGCTTCGTCAAAGCAATGAGGAGGTGGAGACCTTCGGAAACGCATTTATCACCTTGCGTAACAACATTCAATACTGCAAGCGATGCCACAACATATCCGACACGGAAATCTGCCAAATCTGCGCAGATCAGCGTAGAGACAGCTCCACCATCTGCGTCGTGGAAAATATAAACGATGTCATCTCCATCGAAAACACACAACAATTCAAAGGCCTCTATCACGTCCTTGGCGGCGTTATATCCCCTATGTCGGGCATCGGTCCCTCCGACCTGAGCATCGACATGCTGGTCGACCGCGTACAAACAGAATCCATCAAAGAGGTGATCCTGGCATTGAGTCCCACCATGGAAGGCGACACCACCAATTTCTATCTATATAAGAAATTATCCCCTTTCAACGTGGAAATCAGCACAATAGCAAGAGGCGTCTCCATTGGCGACGAACTGGAATATGCGGATGAAATCACCCTCGGCCGTTCCATCCTCAACAGAACACCTTATACGGTGTAAAAACTAGTAAATAACAAATGTATAAATAGATCAAAAATGGAAAAAAACTTAAAAATCATGCACATCATTCTGTGCATCGCCGCCGTTCTTCTCATCATCTACTCGTATCATATGGGAATGAATAAGATAGGTGACATCAATCACTATGTGACTTTACAAGGAATCGCAGTACTCCTTACAATCATAACCATCCCCATCATCCTGAAAATTTACAAAAACAAAACCACCAACTGTGATGACAAAACATTTTACAAATGGAATCTCATCCGCATGGGGACCATGATCTTTGTAATTGGATTCAACTGCCTCGTCTATTCCATCGTTCACCTCACGTCACAATTGCTCTGCGCTATCATAGCTGCAATCGTGCTCATCTTCTTCTGTATGCCGAAAAAAGAGGTGAATGAACCAATCAAGGAGAATGAGACTAACACAAACGACACAGACATTGCTGTTTAATTCATTTTCATCAACAAATAGAAATCAGATGAGCAAAAGAAAAAAGCTACTCTCCTACTTCCTGAAGTTGATTGTCATCGTGGCTGCCACGGTGGGAATATGGAAAACTGCAGAGATGTGTGGTGATTGTGCATTTATGTATTTCACCATTCAATCGAATATTTTGATTGCCATTATCTGCGCTATCGGTGCATTTCTGCTGCACAGCAACAAGAGCATCAGCAATGCCTGGTTCATCTTCAAGTTTGTGGGTACAGTGGCCATCACACTCACAGGAGCGGTGTTTTGCTTCGTCTTGGCTCCCAACGGCAGCGATGTGTGGATACTAGCTAATTTCCTTACACACGTATTAGTTCCCCTTACAGCGATTGCCGATTTCTTCTTAACAGCCACACAAAGCGAGATTTCAAAAAAATCTGTTCTATGGGTGACTGTACCTCCTACGATCTATGCAATCTATGCTGGAATCGGATACATTCAAAACTGGGCTTTTGACGGAGGACTCAACTACCCTTACTTTTTTCTAAATTGGGGAAGTCCGGCCGGTGCATTGGGCTTCACCAAGGGGGTACCGTATATGGGAACCGTATGGTGGATTCTGGCTCTTCTGATCTTTCTGATCTTGGTTGGTTTCCTATATCTCGCCATCTTAAAGAGATTACGCAAAATATAAATTCTATCACACATGGTCATTGCAGTAGATTTTGACGGAACTATCGTCACCAACGAATATCCAAACATAGGAACAGAGATTCCCTTTGCCATAGATGTTCTGAAAAGGATACAAAAAGAAGGAAATCATCGATTGATTCTCTGGACTGCTCGCGAAGGCAAAGAGCAAGAGGAAGCTGTTGAATGGTGCAGACAACACGGATTGGAGTTCTATGCTGTCAACAAAAACCATCCAGAAGAGACAGAAACGTCCCCTAATTATTCAAAGAAGGTAAAAGCGACATATTATATAGACGACCATAATTTCCCCGGTGGAACGCCCGATTGGAATAAAATCTATCAACAGATCGTCCATAACCAAAGAGAACAAGGCGACCAAGACGCCCTCTTTCGCATAGAGGCGGAATCAAACATCTTCGTTCGATTCGGCAGATGGATTGAAAAAATAAAACGGAAGGTGGAGAGATATTAACACGGATGTTATACCAATCCCTTTAAATTTCCATAAAAAACCTCATCAGGGATGGATAACTTCGTCTCTCTATAATGCACATAATCTTCAAAATAGTCGCTGGCAATATCAGCCACCCACTCTTTCCCTTCCAAACCAAACTCATCCAATTTTTTCTCTATCAACGATTTGTAATACTCGATGACTTCCAATTTCTTTTCAAAACCCTGAGGAGCCTGTTGTTGCAGAGCGTGAGCGTTCTGAACCACCAAATAGACGGTTTCATAGAGATACGTAACAGAGCCGAATTGTTTTACTATTCGCTCTTTCAATGCTGTATCTAATACTTCTAAGCGAGATTGAACTTCTGTCATGACAAAAAAAAGGCTGTCCAAAAAGGGCAGCCCTATTAAATTATTTTACAATTAATTACCTACTTCAGAAATGAATTTGATACGAACCAAACGAATCTCTTGTTCTGAATAATCATCCTCTCCGAGTTCTTTCAAAGCCGTTCTTATATCATCCGACTCTGCCTCGTCACGGAAATATTCAAAGATGTCATTGATCTTATCCTCGTCCATGATTTGAACCAAGAAATAATCGATGTTGATTTTCGTACCAGAATAAACGATTGACTCCAATTCATCGAGTAATTCGTCGAAATCCAATCCTTTAGACTCAGCAATATCATCCAAAGCGATTCTACGGTCGATGGCTTGAATAATCGAGATTTTCTTCTCAGAACGTTTAGCAACAGACAAAACTCTAAGGTCTTCAGGACGTTCTATTTCGTTTTCCTCCACATGTTTACGGATCAAACTAACGAACTCCTCACCATATTTCTTCGCTTTGCCCATACCAACGCCTGGTATGTTGGCCAATTCCTCTACCGACACTGGATAGGTGGTAGCCATAGCCTCCAAGGATGGATCTTGGAAAATAACAAAGGCAGGGAGTCCAGCTTGTTTGGAATATTTCTTTCTCAAATCCTTCAACATAGAGAAAAGCACAGGATCAACTGCACATGCGCTTCCGCTCTTTATCTGTACGTTGTCGCTATCTTCCTCTTCATCTTCCTCATCTTCCTTCACAATCTCGAATTTCTTCGGATTCTTCAGGAATGCTCGACCCTCAGCTGTAACTTTCAAAGTTCCATAACTCTCAACACTCTTGGACAGATACTTGCACATCAAGGCTTTCTCTATCACATTCTGCCATGTCTTCTCACTCTCATCCTTACCTTCGCCGAAGGTATCTATCTCCTCATCATGACCAAACGACTTCACATCCGGAGTTTCATTACCCATGACTACATCTATCACATACTCCGTTTTAAACTTTTCTTTCAACGCTATGATCGTCTCCAACACGGTACATAACAAATTCTTCGCATCCACTTGTTTCTTCGGATTTAAACAATTATCACAATTACCACAATTATCTTTTGTATATTCCTCGCCGAAATAATGCAAAAGCACTTTACGACGACATACAGTAGACTCAGCATAACTTGCAATGTCTTGCAACAACAGTTTGCCTATCTCCTGCTCCGCTACAGGTTTACCCTGCATGAATTTTTCTAATTTCTGCAAATCGCTATTAGAATAGAAAGCGATACACTGTCCTTCGCCTCCGTCTCGTCCTGCTCTACCTGTCTCTTGGTAATAGCCTTCAAGACTCTTAGGTATATCATAATGGATAACAAAACGGACATCTGGCTTATCTATTCCCATACCAAACGCAATGGTGGCAACAATCACCTGCACCTTCTCCATCAGAAAGGCATCCTGATTCTCCGAACGCATGGTGCTATCCATTCCTGCATGATATGCCAATGCTTTTATACCATTCACACTGAGCATTTCTGCCAATTCCTCCACCTTCTTGCGACTCAAGCAATAGATGATACCCGACTTTCCTTCTTGCGATTTTATATACTTAACGATCTCCTTATCCACATTGTCCGTCTTTGGTCGCACCTCATAATACAAATTGGATCGATCAAAAGAGGAACGGAAATAAGCAGCATTCGTCATCTCTAAGTTTTTCTGTATGTCTTGCTGAACTTTTGGCGTAGCACTAGCTGTCAATGCGATTACAGCCGCCTTCTGTCCGATTCGGTTGATGGTCGGACGTATCTGACGATACTCAGGACGGAAATCATGTCCCCACTCCGATATACAATGCGCTTCATCCACCGCATAGAAAGAGATCTTCACTTGACGAAGGAATTCTACATTGTCATCCTTGTTCAACGACTCCGGTGCGACGTAGAGCAACTTCGTTTTTCCCTCCATCACATCCGACTTCACTGCATCTATAGCCGCTTTGTTCAACGAAGAATTGATAAAATGAGCAACTCCATCCTCCTCACTGAAATTCCTCATCGCATCCACTTGGTTTTTCATCAATGCGATCAAGGGTGAGATGACGATGGCCGTGCCTTCCATCAATAACGACGGAAGTTGATAGCACAAAGACTTCCCTCCTCCTGTCGGCATCAATACAAATGTATCCTTACCGTCAAGAACACTCCTGATGATTGCCTCTTGGTTGCCCTTGAAAGAGTCGAAACCAAAATGCAACTTCAATTGCTCGGTCAGTTGATCATCCTTCTTCATACATTAAACAATTTAGTTCCTTACTCGGTGAATCAGAAACTCACCTATACAAAGTTATAGAAAAACATAAAACAAATATATATCTCTCCTCTATAAAAACAACATATATTTCATTTTATTTTTCTATTTTTTTCTTGTCTTCACTATGCTTCACGCATTCTATCCCAATTCGTGTTCTTCAAACGCTCCTTGGCATATTCAAGCGTTATGACCACATCCTTTTTCTTTGTGGATGGCGTCTCAAACATAATATCCAACATAATAGACTCTACAATAGAACGTAACCCTCTGGCACCCAACTTAAACTCAATGGCTGTATCGACAATATAGTCCAACACATCTTCATTAAACGTCAAGTTCACATTGTCCATTTTAAACATCTTGATGTACTGACGTATAATCGAATTTTTCGGTTCCGTCAAAATACTTCTCAATGCGTTACGATCCAATTGCTCTAAATAACACAGCAACGGTAGTCGCCCGATAATCTCTGGTATCAAACCAAACGATTTCAAATCTTTAGGCGTAATATATTGCATTAGATTGTTCATATCCACCGACGATTGCAGTTTAGATGCTGCATATCCCATCACCTTGGTATTCAATCGATGGGCAATCCGTTGCTCAATACCATCAAAGGCTCCACCACAAATAAACAAGATGTTTTTCGTGTCTACCGCGATCATCTTCTGATCGGGATGCTTACGTCCTCCTTGTGGCGGTACGTTTACGATTGACCCTTCCAACAACTTCAATAATCCTTGCTGTACGCCCTCTCCACTCACATCTCTTGTGATGGACGGGTTATCACCCTTTCTGGCTATCTTATCAATCTCATCTATAAAGACAATGCCTCGTTGAGCCTTCTCCACATCATAGTCGGCTGCCTGCAACAAACGGGTTAGAATACTCTCAATATCCTCTCCCACGTATCCGGCTTCGGTCAACACAGTCGCATCCACAATGGCAAACGGAACCTCCAACAATCGAGCTACCGTCTTCGCCAACAGGGTCTTTCCTGTTCCCGTCGCACCCACCATGATGATATTGGATTTCTCTATCTCCACATCATCTGTATCCACTTCCTGCATTAATCGCTTGTAGTGATTATAAACAGCCACGGATAACGTCTTCTTGGCATTGTCCTGACCAATCACATACAAATCGAGAAACTGCTTTATCTCTTTAGGCTTTGGAATCTTCTCAAATTTCACATCTTTCGACTGCTGAAACTTCAGATTTTCCTTCACTATCGTGTTCGCCTGCTCTGCACATTCATCACAAATAAACGTTCCTCCTCCCAATCCTGCAATAAGCATTCTCACATCTACAGACGAACGACCACAAAAACTACACTTAGAACCTGGTTTTGGCATTTTTCTACAACTATTACTTCTTATTCTTTATCAAAACCTCATCTATCATGCCATACTCCTTTGCCTCTTGTGCTATCATCCAATAATCACGATCCGAATCTTGCTCTATCTTCTCGTATGAGTTGCCTGAATGATCTGCTATAATGGTGTATAGTTCTTTCTTTAATTTTTGAATCTCTCTTGCTGTAATCTCTATATCTGATGCTTGTCCCTGTGCACCTCCCATCGGTTGGTGAATCATCACTCTACCGTGTGGTAACGCAGAACGCTTTCCCTTCGTACCTGCCACCAACAATACAGCGGCCATAGAGGCTGCCATACCCGTACAGATCGTAGCCACATCACATCCGATATATTGCATTGTATCGTATATTCCCAATCCTGCATAGACAGATCCTCCAGGACTATTCAAATAGATGGAGATGTCCTTACCCGGATCAGCAGAATCTAAATATAACAACTGTGCTTGAATCACATTGGCAGTATAATCATCTATCTGTGTACCCAAAAAGATAATTCTATCCATCATCAATCTTGAAAACACATCCATCTGTGTAACATTCAACTGCCTCTCTTCCAATATGCTTGGAGATATATAGTTTGCAGACACATATGCTGAATACTGGTCTAACGATAGGCCATTCATTCCTAAATGCCCCACTGCAAAATTTCTAAAATCATTCTTCATCTTATATAATACTTACTTAATTTACTTTTTCTGAAACGGAAGACTAAGGTAATAAAAACTTTTTCAATACCAAACAAAAGATAAGACAAAAAAATCCCGAAAATTATATTTCGGGATTTTTCCTCTGTAATATATATGTTTACTGAACTACTTTACCTGAAATAATTTGTTAAATTCGTCCAAAGATACGCTCTTCTTTTCTAATTTAACTGCCTTTTTCACTTCAGCCATGATCTTTTCATCCATCACTTGGTCTAACATGTGGTTCATCTGCTCCTTGTTCTTCATCATCTCCTTAACATAGTTTTCCAAAACATCATCTGGAACTGATGCCATACCATATTGAGCGAACTGTGCACGTGCTACCTTCTTAGCAAAGTCTGACAAGTCATTTGCTTCGATCTTGATACCTTTTGCCTTTGCAATTTGCTCTTTTACCAAGTGCCACTTCAAATCCTCCAACATCATTGGATATTGTTCGTTCAAATCATTCTCAGTGATCTTCTCATTGGTTTCCAATACCCAACGTTTCAAGAAATCATCTGGGAATGCAAGACCTGCCAATCCTTTCAACAATGCTTCCTTAGCGTCGATAAGCAACTTATAGTCGGAGTCTTGTTCCATTGTCTTCTTGATATCATCGCTCAACTTCTGCTTGAACTCTGCTTCACTCTTCACTACACCCTCGCCAAATGCTTTGTCAAACAACTCTTGATTCAACTCAGCCTCTTTGAAACGTGTAATCTCCTTGATGGTAAATTTGAAATCAGAAGTCATATCTGCCACTTCCTCTTTCTTAATCTTCAACAATGATGCAATCTCTGCCTCATTCTCGTATGCCTTCTTTGGATTGAATGTTACGGAAGAACCATTCTTTGCACCTACAAACAATGCCTTCTGCTCATCATCCTTTATATATTTAGGACAAAGTACTGTCTCCTCTACTACGATTCCATCTTCCTTTGCCTTTGTTTTCGTACGCATCTCAACCAATTCTCCCTTCACAACATCATTCTCATCAACTGAATCAGCCTTGTCGTATGTTCCAAAACGAGAAGTGTAAGACTTCACACCATTCTCAACCATCTTGTCATCTACAGTGATGTCATAATATGGAACAGTGATCTTATCACTCAACTCAACTTTGAACTCTGGAGCAATGGCAATGTCAAATGCAAACTCGAAATCCTCCTGTGTATCAAAATCGATAGGTTTTTGTTCTGTACGATTTGGAAGAGGCTCTCCCAAAATTTGGATATTATTGTCTTTAATGTAACCTAACAATGCTTCTGAAATAATCTTGTTGATTTCATCTGCCATTGCAGCTTTACCAAACATTTTCTTGATGATACTTGCAGGCACTTGTCCTGGACGGAATCCTGGAACATTAGCCTTCTTCTTGTAATTACGTAGTGTATTGTCTACGGCTGCTTGATAATCACTTTTTGCGACTTGTAACTTAATAATTGCATTGACGGCGTCAATGTTTTTTCTTTCGATATTCATCTTGACTACTTTATGTTTTTTTTAACGGCGCAAAGATAAAACAAAATTTACAAAACAACAACTAATAATGACAAACTAATGTTAAGGTTGGTTTCATAAATTCATTTCTGCGGGAACCTTCACCTCTTTCCTCCCTTCTCTACCAACCGTATTCCCTTCTCCTCGATAACTATCGCACGCTGACGATAGAGGGTTCCTATTGTCTTTTTAAAACTCTTTTTACTGCATCCAAACTGATTATAGATGACGTCTGATTCTGTTTTATCATTGTATGGCAAAAAACCTCCATGCTGATCCAATGCTTCCAAAACCTGACCGCACAATTCATCCACCACCTGATAGCCCTGCTTCTGCAATGCTACATCGATCTTTCCATCTTCTCGCACATTCTTTATATATCCAATAGTTCGCATCGCATAATCAACGTGCTCAAAAATCTCACTATGATATATCAAGCCCCAATATTTATCATCCACAATCACGGAATAACCCAAATCTGTCTCTTTGGTAACCAATATCTCCACTTCGTCATTCATCTTATATGGAGGGAACTCTTTCGACATATAATCGTCCAAATGCATAGAAGCAATCACCTGCTCGGTATTCTCATCATAGTGCACATGAACCAGATAGGCTCTTCCCTCTCGCAATTTGGCGGTCTGCTCGCGACTTGGCATGAACAAATCTTCATCGATTCCCCAATCCAACAACGCTCCTGCCGCAAACACTTTCTTGACGGTCATAAAATCAAACTCACCCGAAACTGCATAAGGTATAAACATTGTTCCTACCAATTCTCGTTTCGCATTTTTGTAGAGAAATACTGATACCTCTTCTCCTTCTGTCGGCGTTCCTTTCACATTCCGCTTGGGAATGAACAATGTACTACCTGTCTCGGACTCCTCAACGGTTATACCCTTATCAGCCACCAAGACTACTTTTAACTTATTTATCTTTCCTATGTTCATATTCATAAAAAAATATGGAGATGACACACAATGCATCATCTCCACAAAGATAGTATTTATTTTTTAGGTGAGTCCTATAAATTCACCTTAATTATTACTTCCCGGCACCTTCGCGTCTGAAGCTTTCTGAATTGCCGCATCGCTTTTCTGCTCTGCATCACTTATCAACTTATCGCCTTTCTTTTCAGCTTCACTCACCAACTTGTCTCCTTTACTCTCCGCATCGGAAACAATCTTGTTCGCTTGCGTCTTCGCCTTTGCCATCAGTGCATCCGACGTCTTCTTAGCGGCTGCCTTCGCCAACGGATTGTTTGCCTTCGCCATAATACTATCCGACTGAGCTTGTGCTTTCTCTAAAACTTTATCAGCTGACGCTCTTGCGGTAGAGACTAGTTTCTCTTTCTCTGTTTTCGCTACGGCAACCAATTTCTCCTTTTGCGCTTTTGCCTCTGCAATGGCCTTCTGCTTAGCCTCATCTACCTTCTCAATCACCTTCTCCTTCACTTGCTCTACCATAGATGCAACACTGAAAGAGACCTTTGGCTGCTTGAATGTTCCACCAATCAACACATCAAATGCCATATCAACCGTATTGGAGATACCCTTAGGCACTTTGATAGTAGAGACAAAATCCAATGTTTGATCCAATCCTGACGAACCAGACACATTCAATATAGCCGATGAGATAGCCGTTTCAAACGGATTGGTCATCAAACGACCATCCTTGATGGTAAAACTTATGTTGAGATTCTTCAACTTAGGATTTTTCAACTCCTTCATATTCACCTTATCAGCAATCTTATTGAAAACCTCTGTGTTTTTCAGTGTAACTGCCTTCGTGTTAAATTTACCCTTGGCATTAATCGTATTCATAATAGGAGAAAGCGTTGCATCCATCTTGGAGACAAAGTCCATCGTCATGGAGAAGTTACCCTCTGCATCCGACAATAGTGGAACCAACTTGTTAGCGGTCTTAACCTTAGTGAAGACTTCACTAATACTCATATTCTTCACATCCATATTAACATCCACGATAGGATTCAACGTATCTTGCGTGTTATAACTACCAGCCACCGCAACATTTCCGCCCATCGTATTGGCCGTCAAAGAAGATATTTTGGCAATAGCATTGTTCACACCCACCCGACCTGTCAGTTTATTTAGGTTGATGGCTCCATACTTCAACTGATCAACAGCCAGACTTAACATGAAGTTGATGTTTTTCGGAATATTCACAGCCGATGCCGTATCCGTTTTCACATCCTCCTCTTGAACATCAGCATCTTCCGTCGTACCCAACAACTCATTGGTATCAATCAAATTTGACCTCACAGTCATATCACCGGAGATTGTCTCACCCCGCATAACATATTGTATGAAGTTTTTCAAATTACCATCCAATGTGAAATCACTCTTTCCTATAAGCAAATCAGCCTTAAGACCAACGCTCTGAGAGGTAAATCCTAGTTTGGCCTCATTAACCTTCACATCATAATCCAGCGAATTCGTCTGCAAAACAAAGTTGTTTAGTTTCAAATCACCATTCACATCAAACTTTTCGTATCTCTGCTGATCAATATAAGACATACGTCCATTTGCCTTCAATGCAGCAGTCAGCATACCTTTCAAATCCATGCTATCCAAATAGATAACATCCTTTATGGAACCTAGATTGATGACACCATCAGCAGTAACCGCAAAATCAGGATCGGAAACAGGAGTCTTCAATCCCAATGTCACAGCAAATGGATTTCCTGCCATGGTGAATCCAAACTTAGGCACTAAAATCGATGTGGAATCTGTGATGCCACCAGGATTCTTCACATTCGCCTCAATGTTAATATTGTTCATAGAACTTGGCAAATCAGGGTATTTGAACATGGCATCTGCAATCTTCAAAGTAGCATCGATCATTGGCAACGTATCACCTTGAAGACGCCCTTTAGCAAGAGCGTTCAAAGAGACATTTCCAGAAGTTTGTATCGATTCAAACTCTTTTGAATAGATGGCAGGAATCAACGACAAGATTTGTTTAAAATCGATGGCTGGAGTACTCAATTTTACATCCATATCCGTTGTAACAGAATCGATTAGATGAACAAATCCTTCAAATTTGGCCTGTATCTCATTCAACTGAATATAATTCTCTGCAAATGTGAACTTACTACTATCCAAATCCACATCCATACCAATATCAGCCTTCAACTGTGCCTTTTTCAGATAAGGGATACCAGACTGACCATAAGAGACGGAATCGACCCCTAATAAGAGTTTCATCTTCGTCACCTTATCCAATTTACCAGTAAAGTCGATATCTATGTTTTCCAACAAAGCTCTTGTGGAAGATGGTTTATCCATGTAGATAATCTTATCAACAATAAGTTTCAACTCATCAATATTTGCCAACGCCTCTAAATCAAGAGCAAGATCACCTTTTAAGTTCAGGTTCAAACCTTTCACAGCAGCAAACATACTATCAGGAACACTACGGTAGGAAACTTTCAAATTTTCAACAGTGAACTTATTCAAATTCAATTTAATAGGAGCACTAACCTCATCCACTTCTTCAACTACAGTGGTGTCAGGTTTCACGATATCCCAATTCGCCATAGAATCCGCATTGACAAAAGCGCGGACGGAAGGATTGAGAATCTCGATCTTATTAATCTCATAAGACTCTTTGAATAAACTTGCCAAATTGATCACAGCATCCAGACGATCGATATCCAACAAAGTATCCCCTGCAAAGGTATCTACACCAACGATACCCACATTTTCAAGTGTGATTGTCGCATTAGGGAAATTGGAGAAAAATCCCATAGAGAAGTCATCCAAATATAATTTGGCGTTCAATGTATTACTGACCTCTTCTACAACTGCATTTTTTATTTCATCCTTACAAAAATAGGGAATAGCGAACAGACTTCCCAAAAGCACAAGAATGACAATACCAATAATTTTAAAAGCCTTTTTCATATATAACTTTCATTAACGCTAAAACGAACTATTGACAACTTTGACCCGTTTAAGGAATGGTGGTTTTAGATCCCCCCACAATACAAACAACCTATGTTTAAGTGGCGAATACAAGAACTCACCATAACAAGATGTTGCGTGTAAAAAATCATACAAATTTAGTAAAAGTAATGTTTTCAAGCACCATTCTAAGCTAAAAAATGCACAAAAAACATCAAACAGCCCCAAAATAGACATAAACAGCTATATTATAAACGATTACACAAAACCGAAGTACGCAAAATGCAAAAGAAAACAATATCATTCGCAAAATTTTTAACATAAAACGACATTTAATTAAGTTAAAAAACATGTATGAACGAATTTGAAGGAAGAAATGTCAGTAGAAAAAAAATTATTTCATAAGAAAGTAAAAGTGATTGAAAAATATCTGAATAAATATTTTTTTTATACCTTTGCAAACTATGTTGGAGAAGATTCCAACGCAATAAGAACATGGAAATTTTTATTGTTCAATTATATATATAATTATGGCTAAAGAAAAAAAATTCATCACTTGTGATGGTAATGAGGCAGCTGCACATATTTCATATATGTTCAGCGAATGCGCCTGTATCTACCCTATCACTCCATCTTCAACGATGGCAGAGCACGTAGATGAGTGGGCGGCTCAAGGTCGTAAGAACATCTTCGGCGAAACAGTGTCAGTAACAGAAATGCAGTCAGAAGCAGGAGCAGCTGGTGCAGTTCACGGAGCAATTCAGGCAGGTGCGTTGACATCTACCTACACGGCATCACAAGGACTATTGTTGATGATACCAAACATGTACAAAATTGCAGCAGAGAAGATGCCTGCAGTATTCCACGTTTCAGCGCGTACAATTGCATCTCACTCTCTTTGTATTTTCGGTGATCATCAAGACGTATACGCATGTCGTCAGACTGGTTTTGCTATGTTAGCAGAAGGATCTGTACAAGAGGTTATGGATTTGGCTGGTGTAGCACACTTGTCAACTATCAAATCACAAGTTCCTTTCTTGAACTTCTTTGATGGATTCCGTACTTCTCACGAGATTCAAAAGATCGAGAAGTTGGATAACGAAGATTTGGCAGGATTAATTGATCAAGAGAAATTAGCAGAGTTCCGTTCAAGAGCTTTGAATCCTAATAAACCTGTAATGCGTGGTATGGCAGAGAATCCAGATACATTCTTCACACACCGCGAGTCTTGTAATCCAATGTACGATGCAGTTCCTAGCATTGTTGAGAATTACATGAAGGAGATTTCAAAGATCACAGGACGTAACTATGGATTGTTCGATTATTATGGAGCAAAAGATGCTGACCGTGTCATCATCGCTATGGGTTCTGTTACAGAGTGTATCCGCGAAGTGATCGACTTCTTGGCTGCAAAAGGCGAGAAAGTTGGTTTGGTTGCAGTTCACTTGTATCGTCCATTCTCTACAAAGCACTTGTTAAGCGCAGTTCCTGCATCTGCTAAGGTAATCACTGTATTAGACAGAACTAAGGAGCCAGGTGCAAACGGAGAGCCTTTATACTTGGATGTTCGTGAAGCATTCTACGAGCAAAAGAACGCTCCAGTGATCGTTGGTGGTCGCTACGGATTAGGTTCTAAGGACACTACCCCAGCTCAAATCCTTTCTGTTTATGAAAACATGTCAATGAACACTCCAAAGAACCACTTTACTTTGGGTATCAACGATGATGTTACATTCACTTCTCTTCCACAAAAAGAGGAAATCGCAGTAGGTGGTGCTGGTATGTTCGAGGCTAAGTTCTATGGTTTGGGTGCTGATGGTACTGTTGGTGCTAACAAGAACTCAGTTAAGATCATCGGAGACAATACTAACAAGCACTGTCAAGCTTACTTCTCTTACGACTCTAAGAAGTCTGGAGGTTTCACTTGTTCTCACTTGCGTTTCGGAGACACTCCTATTCGCTCAACTTACTTGGTAAACACTCCTAACTTCGTTGCATGTCACGTTCAAGCATACCTTCACATGTATGATGTAACTCGTGGTTTGCAAAAGAACGGTACTTTCCTTTTGAACACTATCTGGGAAGGTGACGAGTTGGCTAAGAACTTGCCTAACAAAGTAAAAGCTTATTTCGCAAAGAATAATATTAAGGTATACTACATCAACGCAACTAAGATTGCTCAAGAAATTGGTTTGGGTAACCGTACCAATACAATCCTTCAATCTGCATTCTTCCGTATCACAGGTGTTATCCCTGTAGAATTGGCTGTTGAGCAAATGAAGAAATTCATTGTTAAGTCTTACGGTAAGAAGGGTGAAGATGTGGTTAACAAGAACTACGCTGCTGTTGATCGTGGTGGTGAATACAAGGAGTTGGCTATCGATCCAGCTTGGGCTTCATTAGCACCAGACGCTGCTAAGCCAAACAATGATCCTGACTTCATCAACAAGATCGTTCGTCCTATCAACGCACAAGATGGTGACTTACTTCCTGTATCTGCATTCAAGGGTATCGAAGATGGTACTTGGTATGCAGGAACAGCTGCTTACGAAAAACGTGGTGTATCTGCATTCGTTCCTCAATGGAATGCTGCTGATTGCGTTCAATGTAACAAATGTGCTTTCGTTTGTCCTCACGCTTGTATCCGTCCAATCGTTATGAACGATGAAGAGGCTAAGGGTATGAATGGCGAGATGATCGAAATGAAGGCTCCTGCTACTATGAAGGGCATGAAGTTCCGTATGCAAGTAGGCGTTCTTGACTGCTTGGGTTGCGGTAACTGTGTTGACGTTTGTATGGGTAACAACCCTGAGAAAGGTAAACAAGCTCTTAAGATGGTTCCTTTCGATCCAGAATCAGCCGCTACTGCTACAGAGGCAGCTAACTGGGAATATGCAGTTAAGAAAGTATCTAGCAAACAAAACTTGGTGGATATCACAGCTAACCCTAAGAACTCTCAATTTGCAAAACCTTTGTTCGAGTTCTCTGGTGCTTGCTCTGGTTGTGGTGAAACTCCATACGTGAAGTTGATCTCTCAATTGTTCGGTGACCGTCAAATCGTAGCTAATGCAACTGGATGTTCTTCTATCTACTCTGGTTCTATTCCATCAACTCCTTATACAACTAACGAGAAGGGTCAAGGTCCTGCTTGGGCTAACTCTTTGTTCGAGGACTTCTGCGAGTTCGGTTTGGGTATGGAATTGGCTAACGAGAAGATGCGCGAGCGTATCGTTAAGATCATGAACGAGGCTATCGCAGCAGACTGCACTCCAGCTGATGCTAAGGCTCTCTTCACTGAGTGGTTGGCTGAGAAAGACAACGCTGAGAAGTCTAAAGAATTGGCTGAGAAGATTATCCCAGTTATCGAGGCTGGTAAGAGCAAATGCAACCACTGCAAGCAATTGTGTGAGTTGGAAGGCTACTTAGTAAAACGCTCTCAATGGATCATCGGTGGTGATGGTGCATCATACGATATCGGTTACGGAGGATTGGATCACGTGATCGCTTCTGGTAAGAACGTTAACATCTTGGTATTGGATACTGAGGTTTACTCTAACACAGGAGGTCAATCTTCTAAGTCTACTCCTCTCGGTGCTATCGCTAAATTCGCTGCATCCGGTAAGAGAGTACGTAAGAAAGATTTGGGTATGATCGCAACTACATACGGATACGTATACGTAGCTCAAATCGCTATGGGTGCTGACCAAGCTCAATGCTTGAAAGCTATCAAGGAGGCTGAGGCTTACGACGGTCCTTCTTTGATCATCGCTTATGCACCTTGTATCAACCACGGTTTGAAAGCTGGTATGGGTAAAGCTCAAGCTGAAGAGGCTAAGGCTGTTGCTTGTGGTTACTGGCACTTGTGGAGATACAATCCAGCATTGGAAGCAGAAGGAAAGAACCCATTCACTTTGGATTCTAAAGAACCTGATTATAGCAAGTTCCAAGACTTCCTAATGGGTGAGGTTCGTTACAACTCTGTTAAGAAGTTGTTCCCTAACGAGGCTGACCAATTGTTCGAAGCTTGTCAAGATATGGCTAAGAAACGTTATCAAAGCTATATCCGCATGACTAAGATGGAGTATTAATAAATAATTCTCTATAACGAAAATCGGAGGGCTGATAAGTCCTCCGATTTTTTTATCTAAACGAAACCTTTTAATAGCAAAGCCTATTTTTCTGTTTTTAACAGAGAAATAGCAAGATAAATCATCTCTTCATTTTTTCCAACACAATCCATAAAGTGTCGTTAGGTATATTCTCTTTGTGTTCTTTTTCAAGGTTTTGTATCATCCTGTTTGCTTCTTCTTGTTTACCTGCTTTTATTAATTCTTCTGCCTTATGCACTGCCATATTCAAACCAGTTGACAAACAATTTTCTATCCACCATGCATCCTTATATTGAACACCATAACAAAGTGAACAATATTTTTCTGGATCTTCTTCTTTTTCCATCTCATCATATAGAGATTCATTCGGATCTTCATATTCTTCATCAATAAAGACCATTCGATTCTTTTGTATCCGAAAATGAAGTTTGTAAATGATAGAATTCTCTTCACATTCTCTTGTCAAAATTCCATTTTCATAAGAGACATACGATCCTAGATAACAGGTTACAGGCAAAAATGATTTTTTTTCTTCTACTTCTACTTTGTAGGCTATGGAAAAAGTGTCATTCTCAAAGGCATAAAACACATAAAACATATTATAACCTTCCACATATCCCGCATCTACGCCAAAATAGACTTCTTTACAACCAGCAGGTTGCAAACTTTCTGGAAAGTTAGAAATCTCTTTTATCCTTATGTCTGCTTTCAAAATAGTATTTTTTGATACACGTTTACCTATACAAAAATCCACCTCATCCGAATCATCTTCAACTACTAAATCTTCTTGTAGGGGGACTGTATTAATCGTGTCTATAACCGAATCTTTTTTTGCAATGGAATCTTCTGTAATGGGATTGCTCACAGGCACTTCTACCCCATTATTACAGCCCAAGAATCCGGCAATGCATATTATTGAAGCTATTTTTCTATAACGCATGGTATTATTTTGAAATTCACATAGCGCAAATATAAGTATAATCAAATTGGGAGATTTTTAATTTGACAAAAAAATCCAATCCTATGCTTTAAAATTCATACTGAAAACAAACATCTTAAAATATTTTTGCGCAGAACCAAAAATATAAAACCATGAAAAACAAACAATTTATACGCATAGCACTGTGCTTGCTGTGTTATTTAGGTGCCACTTTCATTATGAAGGCAGAACCTGATCCCAATTTTCACATATACCTCTGTTGGGGACAATCCAACATGGAGGGTAATGCATCCGTGCCAAATTCTGAAAAAGAGGGTGTGGATGAAAGATTTCAGATGTTATATACAGCCGACGATTGTTCCAGAGGCGACCGTAAGAAAGGTCAATGGTATACAGCCATTCCACCTTTAGCTCGTTGCTTCCATAACAACAACATCGGTTTTGGTCCCGTCGATTATTTCGGTCGTACCCTAGTTAAAGAACTTGACGAAAGCATCCGTGTCGGTGTTGTCGTTGTGGCTTGCGGTGGTTGCGACATCGAACTATTCGAAAAAGACAAGTGCGAAAACTACATTAGAAACGCTGCTGATTGGTTGCAATCTTATGCCAGAGAGTATGGTAACAATCCATACAAGAGACTCATCGATATGGCAAAAGAGGCTCAAAAAGTGGGTGTTATCAAAGGTATCTTAGTTCATCAGGGAGAAAATAACTCCGGACAAACTGATTGGCCTAAACGTTTGAAAGGCGTTTACGAAAACATGTTGAACGACTTAGGTTTAAATGCTGAGGATGTTCCTTTGTTGGTAGGTGAAGTTCGTCATAGTGGTCCTTGTAGCGGTCACAACGACATCATCAAAAATGTACCAAACGTAATCTCTACTGCTCACGTCATCTCTTCTGATGGATGTGAGGCAGCTCCTGACCAATACCACTTCTCTGTTGCAGGTTATAAAGAATTAGGAAAGAGATATGCTACTAAGATGTTGGAATTGTTGGGCGATAATCCTGTTCAACAATCTAATATCTCTCTTTCTACAATTATCAACCAACAATCTGCTCCAGGTTCAGTGGAAATAAGCGTGAAATATGATAGCGAGGTGATTAAAAAGGTGGAAATCTATGCTGATAACAAGCTAATATCCAGCAACGAAGCCTCTTATACATGGGAAAACATAGCAGAAGGCTCCCACTCTATTTGGGCGGTAGGTTACGATAGTAACAACAAAGAGTACTCTACTTCTAAGAAATCCATTACAATCCTTCCTGAGCAAAAACCATACAATGGATCTCCTGCAAAAATCCCTGGCAAAATCGAGGCTGAGGAATTTGACTATGGAGGCGAAGGTAACGCTTACCACGACAATGAAGAAGAGAACCAAAAGAAAGGTAGCCGTAATGAAGGTGTAGATGCTAGTAGCACTGCTGTAGGTTACACACAGACAGGTGAATGGATCGAATATACAGTTGAGGTGGAGGAAGATGGTGAATATGTAGTAGAATCCCGCGTGGCTTCTGGTAACAGCGGTTCTTCATTTACCCTCTACATGGATAATTCATTCATCATCCCTGGTGATGACGGAACTCCAGGTGGATTTGTGTCAGTGCCTAACACGGGTAGCTGGGATGATTTCACCACTGTAACAACAAAATTGAACAAATTAACCAAAGGTGTTCATGTTTTGAAAATCGAAATCACAGGTGACTATGTAGACATCGACTATCTCAACTTCAAGAAAGCTGGAGAAGAAAATAATAATAACAACAACAATAATAATAATAATAATAACAATAATAACAATAATAACAACCAAACTCAAAATGAGTTGTTAACTGGTGTAACCACAGGCAGATACGTTGATATCAAAGTTCAAAACAGAACCGTATCAATCTATGCTCCTAAGAACGCTCATGCGAATAGACCATTGATGATTTCATGCCACGGTATGAACCAAGACATCGAATATCAGAGAGGTAAAACGCAATGGGAGAAAGTAGCAGATACAGCAGACTTCATCGTTGCCTACCCTTCTTCTGTTGGTACAACATGGGAAATTAACGGAACATCTGATACTGACTATTTGATTGCTATCATCGAAGAGTTACACAAGACACATAAGATTGACTTGACAAGAGTCTATATGAGTGGATTCTCCATGGGTGGTATGTTGACCTACCATTGTATGAATACCATACCAGACTACTTCGCTGCATTCGCCCCTATCTCAGGATATATGGGATCTACGGTTAATGCATCAACGCGTCCTGTGCCTCTAATCCACACGCACGGAACAGGTGACGATGTCGTACCATTCCCTCAAAAAGATACTTGGATTGGTGCAGAGGCTTACACAAAGAAGTGGGCAGAGCATAACAATGCTAATGAAAAGACCACATACAAAGTGGAATCTGCAAACGTCACCAAATATAGTGGTGGTGATTGTGATGCAGACGTTGTACTGGCAGCTGTACCTGGTAGAGGTCATGAGCCAACCAACGAAAATTACCACACTTCTCGTGAGATTTGGAGATTCGTTAGCCAATACACAACAGCATGCGGTAAAGAGAAACCTGCTGTAGTAGTAGATGTTAAGTTAGTCAAGAATTCAGAGCCAGGAGAGGCTGAGATCTCAATCTCTCTTGAGCAAGGCGACATTCAAACTGTTGACATCTATGTGGATGGCGAGAAAGTGGCTAGTGGAGAAACTTCTTATCTATTACAAGACCTCAAAAAAGGTAGTTACACTATCACTGCCATTGGATATGACAGCAATAATAAGGAGTACAATAGCAACAAGAAAAAAATCACCATCTACGAAGCTCAAAAGCCTTTCAACGGAACTCCTGCAGCAATTCCAGGAAAGATTGAAGCTGAAGAGTTTGACTTCGGTGGCGAAGGCAATGCTTACCATGACAACGACGAGCAGAACCGTAATGGTAATACCCGTAATGAAGGTGTGGACATGAACAGTACAGCTGTCGGCTACACTGAAAAAGGAGAATGGATTGAATATACAGTTGACGTACAAACAACAGGTATCTACGAGCTAGAGGCTGTAGTAGCTTCTGGTAACAGTGGCTCTTCCTTCACTCTTTATATGGATAATGAACCTATCATTCCATCCAAAGGCAATATTAACGTACCAAATACTGGTAGCTGGGAAGATTTCACAACAGTTAAATCTGATTTGGAAAAACTCACCAAAGGCACTCACGTCTTGAAGGTGGAGATCACTGGTGATTACCTTGACTTGGATTACATGAAATTCAATTTGATCAAAGCTGAAGATACTGGTGTCGACTTAACAGTTGCTGATTCCAACATTATTCCTGATGGTGAATATTCTGTACTCGATGTTCTTGGTAGATACATTAAGACAGTCACAGTCAATGGTAATAAATGTGAACTAAATCCAGGTTTCTATATCTTAAAGAATGACAAAGGAGTTTACACGTTGCTGATAGGTAACAATAAATAATGTTTTAGTTATAATAGATGATCAAAGGGGTGCATTCAAAAGATGCATCCCTTTGTGTTTGTATATACTTTAAAGACTCTTTGCACAAAATTTTCCATCTAATGAATAAAAAATCGTATATGAGAAAAGAATAAATGTATTATTTTTGCATAGGAAACCAATAAAAAAATCGAGTCATGAAAAATACAAAACTCACAAACTTAATTGTATGCTTAGCTTGTTTTCTAAGTGCAACTTTTACTGTAAAAGCTGACCCAGATCCTAATTTTCATATCTACATATGCTGGGGACAATCCAACATGGAAGGTAATGCTGCTGTTCCTGAATCAGAAACAAAAAATGTAGATGAGAGATTTCAATTGCTATATTCTGCGAATGATTGTAGCAGAGGAGACCGCAAAAAAGGGCAATGGTACACTGCCATTCCTCCTTTAGCTCGCTGTTTCCACAACCAAAACTTGGGATTCGGTCCCATCGACTACTTCGGTCGTACCATGGTTGAAAATCTAGACCCAGCAATCAGGGTAGGTGTAATCGTAGTGGGTGTCGGTGGTGCTGATATTCAGTTATTTGAAAAAGACAAGTACAACGAATATCTTAGCACAGCTGCTAACTGGTTGCAGAACTATGCCAAAGAATATGGAAGCAACCCTTATGGACGAATCATCGAAATGGCAAAAATCGCCCAAGAAGTGGGTGTAGTCAAAGGAATTCTCGTTCATCAAGGAGAGACCAACTCAGGACAGTCTAACTGGCCTAACCGACTCAAAGGTGTTTATGAGAACATGCTGAATGACCTTGGTCTGAAAGCTTCAGAAGTACCTCTATTGGTAGGTGAAGTGCGTTATACAGGTCCTTGTAGCGGTCATAACAACGTTATCAGAAATGTACCAAATGTTATTCCTACCGCACACGTCATATCTGCTAATGGTTGCGAGGCTGCCAACGACGAATATCACTTCTCCGTCAATGGATACAAGCTATTAGGAAAACGATATGCAGAGAAGATGCTGGAACTTTTGGGTGACAATCCTGTTCAACAGGTTGACCTCTCTGTTTCTGCTGCTGTCACAGTGGAATCAGAACCAGGAAAAGTTGAAATCTCTCTAAACAAAGAAAACGACAACATAACCAGAGTGGACATCTACGCTGATGGCAATAAGATAGCTAGCAACCAAATGACTTACGAATGGGAAGATGTTGAGCAAGGAGACCATACTATTTGGGCTGTCGGCTACGACAACCAAAACAAAGAGTACACAACATCGAAGATTAAGATTACCATCATGAAACCACAAACCCCTTTCAATGGTTCTCCCGCTAAAATTCCAGGAACAATAGAAGCGGAAGAATTCGACTACGGAGGTGAAGGAAACGCTTACCACGATAACGACGAACAAAACCACAACGGTGGCGACCGTAACGAAGGCGTGGATATGAACAATACCGCTATCGGATACCTCCAAACAGGTGAATGGCTCGAATATACAGTAGAGGTAGAAAAAGATGGCGAATACGAAGTGGAATGTCGGGTGGCTTCCAAGGAAACATCGGGTTCCTTCACGCTCTACATGGACAATACCTTCATCATCCCTGGCGACGATGGTACCCCAGGTGGATTCGTCAAAGTGCCTAACACGGGTGGTTACGAATCATTTGAAACGGTGACTGTCAAGTTGAATAAATTAACCAAGGGCAAACATGTGTTAAAGTTAGAAATCACGGGCGATTGGTTTGATTTAGACAATCTGAAATTCAACCTGATTCAAGAAGATACGGATGTTGACCTAACATTATCTGACCTAAATGGAATCCCAGCAGGTGATTACTACGTATTCGACGTACTAGGCAGATACATTAAGATGATCAATATCAATCATAATAATAGTGACCAATTAGGTGCCGGACTCTATATTCTAAAAAATAAAGAAGGAAAAACGTATACCCTGCTAAATAGCAACAAATAAATAATAATTGATGTTTTTCTAAGGGGGTGCTTCATTTTTGAA
>Ga0310696_10000350_pt1 | contig 76375 bp, 52 predicted proteins | sample AusTroGonzalo_MG_4_FD_203885 | JGI IMG/M metagenome (GOLD analysis project Ga0310696, IMG submission 203885) | Bovine rumen microbial communities from tropical cattle in Woodstock, Queensland, Australia - Gonzalo_02 (v2) (version 2) | ecosystem: Host-associated > Mammals > Digestive system >...
GACTTCGCCGCCCAGGCCCAGCTTGATGATCTGGGAGGAGCGGCCCGTGGCGCCGGCACCGAAGGGCTTGGGGACTACGTAGTCCACGGCGGACTTGATCTCCTCGGAGATCTCCGCAAAGCTGGCGGGCGTGGGTTCGCCCGAGAGGTTGGCGGAGGTGCTCACCAGCGGGCGGCGCAGGCGGCGCACCAGCTCGCGGCAGAAGGCGCCGGCGGTCAGGTCGTTGCGCGGAGTGGTCGGCTTGCCGGCGGGAGATTTGCCTCCCTGGCGGTCGCCATCTCTCGCTTCGCTCGGGTCGCCGGTCGAGCCGGCGAATGACGAATCAATCGGGATGCGGATGCCCACGGAACCGTCGGCGGCCACCGCGTTCGGGGCGAGGTATTGGGCGCCGGGGTAGATGATGGTCATCGGGGCGTCGTTGACCTCCACGAGGTCGATGGCGATGGAGGGGATGACCTTGATGTATTTCGCGACCATGTCGAGGTCGCAGGCCAGGAGCACAAGCGACTTGGCCTCGGAGCGGCGCTTGATCTCAAAGACGCGGGTGACGGCCTTCTCGTTGGTGGCGTCGCAGCCGATGCCCCAGACCGTGTCGGTCGGGTAGAGGATCACGCCGCCTTCGCGCAGGACCTTGACGGCTTCCTGGATAATGGGAGTGCTGTCCATATCAGAGACGGTCTTTGTCGAACAGGATACCGCGCCCCCGCCACCACAGGATCATCAGCCAGCCGATGAGCATGCCGCCCAGGTGCGCGAAATGGGCGATGCCGCTGGCCCAGCCGGTCACGCCGGTCACGAGCTCGATGGCGGCGAACACCACGACCATCCACTTGGCGCTGAGCGTCACGGGCGGGAAGAGCAGGGTCATCCGGGACTCCGGGAAGAGCATCGCGTAGCCCATCAGCACGCCGTAAATGGCGCCGGAGGCGCCCACGGTCGGGGTCATCTTGATGGCCTCGATCTGCTGGATGGCGGTGGCGTTGCCCATGGCGGCCCCGTTCATATAGGACTGCATCTGGAGGTACTCCACGCCCAGGTGCAGGGCCACGGCGCCGAAGCCGCAGATGAAGTAGAAGAGCAGGAACTTCTTCGCGCCGATGAAGCGCTCCACCACGCAGCCGAAGATCAGCAGCGTGTACATGTTGAAGAAGATGTGCCAGAAGCCGCCGTGCATGAACATGTGCGTGACGACCTGCCACCAGTGGAAATACGGGGAGGTGGGATAGAACAGGGCGAAGGTCCCGATCATGAAGTTCTCGTTGACCAGCGTCGCCAGGAAGATGATCACGTTGATGATGATCAGGTTTTTGGTCACCGGCGGCAGGGCGGAGAGGAACCCTCCGCGTCCGCTGTCGCTGCCGCCTGAGTAGTAGTTGTATGCCATTTCAGAATTTTTTATCGATGTCGGTCAGGGGGACGAGGCTCACGATGCGCCGTCCGCCCGGGGTGAATTCTGCGTTTTCGCTCGCAAAGAGCGTGTCCACCAGCCGCTGCGCTTCCGTCGGGGAGGTGAGCGGATCGGCGTGGGAGGCGCCCAGGGTGGCGAATTTCTCCGCAAGGCGCTGCTGCATCATCTCCGGCAGGGCCTGGCTGTCTTCCGACAGGACGTAGACCAGGTCACCGACCAGCTGCTCCACCTTGCCGCTCTCGCAGCTGTAGCTCTCGGGCACGCCGTTCACGACGACGGTGTCCGTGCCGAACGGGGCGATGTCGAAGCCGAGCCGGGCGAGCAGTTCCGCGTGCTCCTCGAACAGCAGGCACTGCTGCGCGCCGACCTGGACCTGCACCGGGAAGAGGGCGGTCTGGGTGACGTGGGCCGACTGCGCCAGGGCGCGGAGGGTCTGCTCGTAGAGGATGCGTTCGCGGGCGCGTCCGATGTGGATCAGCATCAGGCCGGAGGCCGCGGGGGTGAGGATGTATTTCCCCTGGAGAATGAGGACGCGTCCGTTGGGCAGCGTCTTCTCCTCGAAGAGGCGTCCGTAGTCCTCGCGCTGGTCGACGTGGCGGCTGTAGGGATCCCCGGTCAGGCCGGGGATGACGTTGCCCCCGTCATTCCCGGCCTGACCGGGAATCCCCTGGAAGGGGTTGTACCCCGGATCCGTCTCGATGACGGGCATCGCGACGTCCTTGTACTGGTCGAAGCTCTTGCCGAGCTGGGGCAGCTCCACGGCGCCTTCGGTGTTGAAGTCGATGCTGGCGCCGAAACTGTTGCGCCCGAGCGTCTCCTTGACGCAGGCGTAGATGATCTGGAAGATGACGGCATCCGCCTCGAACTTGATTTCGGTCTTGGTCGGGTGGATGTTGACGTCGATGCTGTGGGGGTCGACCTCCAGGAAGATGAAGTAGGCGGGCGTGACGCCGTCCGGAATCATCTCCTCGTAGGCCTTCATCACGGCCTTGTGCAGGTAGGAGCTGCGGAAATAGCGGCCGTTGACGAAGAAATACTGGTTGCCGAGGGTCTTGCGGGCGGTGTCGGGGCGGCCGACGAAGCCGCGCACGCGCACCACCGAGGTGTCGGCCGAGAGGTCCACGATGTCGCCGGCCACCTGGGTGCCCAGCAGGTCGAGGATGCGGAATTTCAGGGACTTGGCCTTCTTGAGGACGTAGAGGTCGCGCCCGTTGTGGGACAGGGTGAAGGCGATTTCGGGGCGGGTGATGGCCACGCGGGTGAATTCCTCGAGGATGTGCTTGAGCTCGACGTTGTCGCTCTTGAGGAATTTGCGCCGGGCGGGCGTGTTGTAGAAGAGGTTGCGCACCGCGAAATTGGAGCCCGTCGGGGCGGCCACGGTGGCGGTCTTCGTCTCGCCGAGGGCGGAGACGCGGACCTCCGTGCCCGTCTCGTCCTGGGGACGGCGGGTGCGCAGGGTGACCTCTGCGACGGCCGCGATGCTCGCGAGCGCTTCTCCGCGGAAGCCGTAGGTGAGGATTTCTTCGAGGTCTTCGGCGGAGGCGATCTTGGAGGTGGCGTGGCGCTCGAAGCAGAGCACGGCGTCCACCGGGCTCATGCCGCAGCCGTTGTCGATCACCTGGATGAGCGTGCGGCCCGCGTCCGTGATGACCACGTTGACCTGGCTCGCGCCGGCGTCCACGGCGTTCTCCATCAGCTCCTTGACGACGGAGGCCGGCCGCTGGACGACTTCGCCCGCGGCAATCATGTTGGCGATCTGCGCCGGAAGTACCCTCAGCTTACCCATCCGCTACAGCAGGGTGTAGAATTTGGCGATGTACCAGAGCACGACGACGATCAGCAGCAGGGAGATGATGCCGATGATGGTCTGGGCGCGGCGCAGCGGCGTGCGGGTCCGGGATCCATTCCGGAAGGCACCTTTGATGTAGGAACCGGGCACGTAGCTGCCTTCTTCCTTCTCTTTCTCCATCGTGCCGTCAATCATGCCGAAGCGGCGTCTGCGCTCATCTTCCTCCTGGTCGTAGTAGACCGGTTTGTAGTTGAAAACGCGGTGTTCGTTCTCACCGAAAAAATTAAAAAGTCCCATAACTCACAAATGTAACCATTTTTCTTTATTTTTGCAGCGATATGGACTTCAGAATCGGACAAGGATACGACGTGCACGCGCTCGCGGACGGCCTCCCGATGTGGCTCGGCGGCGTGCAGATCCCGTCCCCGACGGGCTTTGTGGCACATTCCGACGGGGATGTGGCCATCCACGCGCTATGCGATGCGCTGCTCGGTGCGCTGGCGCTCGGCGACATCGGCCACCTCTTCCCCGACACGGACGAACGCTGGAAGGGGGTGGACAGCAAGAAACTGCTCGCCGCGGTGCTTGCCCTGCCGGAGTACGCCGGCTGGCAGGTGGTCAACGCGGACATCACCATCGCCCTCCAGGCGCCCAAGCTTGCGCCCCACATCGGCGCGATGCGGCGCACGCTCGCGGGCGTGATGGGGATCGGGGAGGACCGGGTGAGCGTCAAGGCCACGACCACGGAGCATCTGGGCTTCGTCGGCCGCAAGGAAGGATGCGAGGTTTGGGCGATTGTGCTGATAGCACGAAAATAATTTTGCAAATTACTAAAAGTGTTGTACATTTGCAGTCCCAAAACCGCAAGGTAAAGGAATCATTGAGATGTGGTGTAATGGTAGCACTACAGATTCTGGCTCTGTCAGTGAGGGTTCGAATCCTTCCATCTCAACTTGGTTTTGGCGGGGTAGCTCAGCTGGTTAGAGCGTCGGATTCATAATCCGGAGGTCGTGGGATCGTGACCCACTCCCGCTACAAGAGCTCCCCAACGGGAGCTCTTGTAGCTCTAAGAGTCTTCGACTCATTGGGGGGCGTTCCCCCCAAACCCCCTGAGTCGCTGCGCACCGAAACACCAAGCCTTCAATCCGGGCAATACCGGATCCACCATATGCCCCCGGCGCTGTACGCAGCGGCGGTTTTTTTTGGCTTCAACCGACCATGCTCCGGGGCATTTTCCCCGGAGCAAAATGACAATTGATTAACACTCAGACCCTTGCAAAAACGGCACCTGCAGAGCACCGCGGGTCAAGTCGGGGGATGACGGTAGGGAGGAACCCCTAATCCATTCCACTGGACAATACCTTCCCGCGGTAATGAATGCGAAGCGTTTGACCGTCCGTCAATGAGAGAATAATGTCAATCTTCCCGTCCCCTTTTTTATTCGTCCCTTCGTCATAATTCGTTATCCTGACGGAGGACACTTGCTCACAACCTCCTTTATAAACACCTTGCTCAAGAGGAACGTACAGGCCCAAGGCCCATGTGTGGATGCCGATACCATCTATAAACTGACCCGTGTTAGAATACGTGGTGCCGGTATAATGGTTTCCCCCGACAGTTACAGTGGGGACAGCCCCGCGGGGATAGTGTACAAGATCCTCTTCGTATAACTGGTAGAATGCCCAAGTACCAACAGCGGGATCAACCATGCCGCCTGAAAAAAAGGTCGAACCAAGGGGTGCGATACAGTTCCCATTCAAATAAACACCGCTCGATTCGTGCGCGTCGCTGTTGAATTTTGCACACCCCATCGCCAATACGGCCAGGGTGGCCAGGAAGATAATTGACAGGTAGGATCGCATCTTTCTTTTACTTTTACTCTTATAACGGTTTCGACCGAAAAAACTGCCTGCCTGCTTATTACCAGTACTTGAGCATCACGGCGTCGTGGTTCTTGCGGAGGGCGGGGGTGCTGCCGCCGGAATGAACGGTCTTCGGCGGCTACGACACGCCGCTGCGGGGAACTCGACCCTGAAGGGTTCTCCTCGCGGCGGTCGTCACCCGGCAATAGTCAAGCGCCGTTTTCGCAACTGCTGTTCTGTAAGCTCTTTACGGTTTTGCTCCGGGGCATTTTCCCCGGAGCAAAATGACAATTGACTGACACTCAGACCCTTGCAAAAACGGCGCCTGCAGAGCACCGCAGGTCAAGTCGGGGGATGACGGTAGGGGACTGTCGGCGGATGATAGAAAGCATGAGGTCACGTGGCCTCCTGTTTTGTTTTCCCGGCCTTAATTGCCGTTATATGTCTATTAGCCCCGATTAAACGAAGATATTTATCTTTGTCCTCTAATTATCCATGAAGATTGGCCAACCCTTTGGCGAGTTCATCAAGCAGTCCGGCCGGCACCCTCGAACAGCATCACCTGCTGGGAGATCTCGCCGTCACGAAGGGAAATATCCTTATCGGGAACGCCGTACTTACCGACCAGATCAGCGTAACCTTCGTCATACTCCGCCTGCTTCTTCGCGGCCGAATCCGAAATCTTCTGGCGCCATTCCTGGCGGACTACCTCACGCTCGGCGTCCTTCTTCTCCTTCCTCCTGGAATAGTCAACTATGAACACCAATAGAGCGGCGACAAGTACCAATATCCAAATAGCCTCTTCCATATCACTTCATCAAAGGTAATTCATTACCTCGACTGCAATCTTTTTAACGTATAACTTATATCGAGATAAGAAATAGTAGCATGACATCCTATAATATCATCGTTCGCCAATATGAGCACAATCATGCCTTCAATTGAAGAATATATTGTTTGATACTGGCATCGATTTTTTCTAAGCTCCTGGAGCCTTAAGTAGTCATCTTTGGGATCCCCATTCTGAAACACCTCGATCTCTTTCTCTGGAGCACCATACTCTGCGGTTAACATATCCTTCAGCCTTCGATACTGTTTCTCAAGAGAGCTCCAGTTTTTACCTTCTGGAAACAAAACGGTGACGCTGCCAACCTCTTCTTTATCAACAGTTGCTATAGCAATATAACAATCCGTATAACCAGCAAAGTCTCCGGTAAGAACAGCTCCTTCATCCGAACTTTTACCATATTCAAACCCCATGGAAACAATCTTATCTACAAACTCGTTCAAAGGACCACAAATAGGAACTCCCTCGAACTTCAGGTGTGTATCCTCCAATATCCGGGAAATAGATGACTGAGCTTGCGCCGAAATGGCAAGCATAACGGTCAAAATAACCAAGAATAACTTATTCATATATTCAACTTTATTCGTTACTACCCAAGAAAACGCTTTGCAGAACAGAGGGAGTGTATAGAAACATCGTTTTAGCTCTTATGAGTCGTGCAAGTACAAATTTATCAATTCATTGCAATTTATCAAACTTGTCCCCGCAATTCTCCCCTCATTACAGCATACTTCTCCACCACTTTCCCTCCCTTATAGATCGCCCAGCCTTTCTTTCCACTACGCAATATGATACCACCATACCAGCAGCCAGGTTGCTTCCCTGCTGCCTTTGCACGCTTAAGTGCTTCCTCTGGATTCTTGAAATAATAAGTCTTCATGGCCCGCAAGGTATAAACTTGCAGTGCCAATCAGTGACATTTCAGACCCCCATTACATGTGTCCGGCCGATGGTGTAGACCAACAGCAGCACCAGGCCGCATACCAGGATGACGACAGGAAGTAATCTTTTCAAATATGTCTTCATGGTTGTAAAGGAATAACTTTATAAGGCGTGCGCGCCCGAAACTTTGATGACCTGTCCCGTGAGCAACCTTGCCTGCTCGCTGGCCAGAAAGAGGATCGTGTGAGCAATATCTTCCGGCTGAATCAGTTTGCCCATCGGGATGATGGGGATGACCTTTTGGGCGAAGTCATCATCGATCCAGCCGGTTTGCGTCGGGCCGGGCGCGACGCAATTCACGGTGATCCCGTACTGCGCAACTTCCAGGGCGATGCTGCGGGTCAGGGCCTCCAGCGTCGCCTTGCTCGCGCCATAGGTGATCTGGCCCGCGAAGACCTGGGCCGCGTCGGTGGAAATGTTGATGATTCTGCCATAATCTCCCCGATGCCGGATCATTTCCCGCATCATCAGAAGGCTGCCCCGGACGTTGACCGCAAAGGTGTCGTCAATCACCTTCCGGGTAATCCGTTCGATGGTATCCAGACCCTCCATGTCCCCTTCTGCGGCGTTGTTGACCAGGATATCAACGCGCCCGTATCGCTCGAGGACGGCCGAATAGATCCTCTTCACGCTATCTTCCTCAGAGATGTCGCTTTCTATTATCAGATAGTCGGCGCCCATCTCCCTGAGTTTTCCTTCCACATTGTCGGCATTCCCCGCATTTGCCCGGAAATACCGGTCCACCCCGTTCCTGTCTGCTTTGGCCGCGTCAAACTCACGGGGAATTCTCTTATACACGAGAACCACCCTTGCCCCTTCCCGGGCAAAAGCAAAGGCAGTCGCCGCTCCGATTCCCTGGGGATTGTTGGCGCCCGTAATCAGGACCACCCTGTCGCTTAATCCATAATCAATCATCAATTTTTTTCATCTGATTGTCAATAGGTCCATTGTCGGGGGGCACAGGAGGCCGATTTGCCCCCCAAACAACGAAACAGAAGCCTCCGGGGGGCGAATCGGCCTCCCACGCACCCCGATTCCGGTTGTCTTATTACCAGTACTTGAGCATCACGGCGTCGTGGTTCTTGCGGAGGGCCGGGACGTTGTCGAGGACCATGGTGGGGTTCTCGTCGGGGTTGAAGGGCTCCCAGGCGGGGAGGGCCGGGGTGTTGGGGTCGCCGGTCCTGATGAAGGCGATCCAGGCGCTGCTGATCCGGTCGGCCATCTGGTAGGCTTCGGGCGTGCCGCCGGTCATTTCGCGCTGGTTGGCGATGTTGTTGAACATGAACGGGAGCTCCATCCCGTGGCAGGCGGCCAGGGCGCTGTCGTTGACGTCAGATTTCCAGGCGAAGAGGTAGACGTAGGCGTTGGCGCCGCCCAGGGCCTGCTTGGCCGTGGCCTGGCGGATGACGTTGGCGCGCGTGCGGAAGTCCGTGTTGACCAGTTCTTTGGGGGCCTGTCCCGGGTAGACGCTCTCGAAATCCTGCAGGAACTGCTGGTACTTCTCTTCGCCGAGCCGGGGCTTCAGGCTGGCCTCGACCTGCTCCATCGTGAGGGGGATGTTGTTGGTGTAGCAGAACTCGTTGAGGTTGGAGCCGATCAGCATCGGGACATCCTTGCTGCATTCGGCCGCGATGGGGTCGAAGGGGTGCTGGATGAGGTATTTCCCGTCCACGACGGGGGAGAAGCCGCCGCGTCCGAAACGGCGTGCCGCGCGGTTCCCGGCTGCCGTGAGCTCTTCGTAGGAGAACTTCGTCAGGTCCACGTCCGGACCCGGCTTGAGTCCCAGCTCTTCCACGACCGCGAGGCCGAGGGCCCGGCTCTGGGCCGGTTCCTGCTGGCGCAGGGTGGAGCCGCTCTGGACGATGGCCCGGTGGAAGAGGCCCTGTGCGGAAGGCATGGCCATCAGGGTGGACGTCTTCCCGCCGCCCCCGCTCTGGCCGCCGATCGTCACGCAGCCCGGGTCGCCGCCGAAGGAGGCGATGTTGTCGTGCACCCACTCGAGGGCCTTGACGAGGTCCTGCTGGCCGAGGTTGACGGACTCGGCATATTTGCCGCCGAGGGCGGTCAGGTCGATGTAGCCGAGGATGTTGAGGCGGTGGTTGACGGTCACGACCACGATGTCGCCCTTCTCCGCCAGGGCCCGCCCTTCCTGGGCCGGGAGGAAGATGGCGGAGCCGGAGGCATAGCCGCCGCCGTGGATCCACAGGAACACCGGCCGCTTCTTGCCGTCCAACGCGGGCGTCCAGATGTTCAGCACCTGGCAGTCCTCGGAGTTCAGCTCTTTCTTGAACTGGAAGCCGAAGTCATAGTCGCTGGGCGTGCCGCCCCAGTTCATGTTCTGGCCCTGCATGGCCTGGGGACCGTAGACCTGGGTCTTGCGGATGCCGTCCCAGGGGGTGGGATCCTGCGGGGGCATAAAGCGGGCGGCCTGGGCGTAGGGGACGCCTTTGAAGGTGTAGATGCCGGCATCGTTGTACCCCAGGATCTTCCCGGCGGTCGTGGTCACGATGCAGTCGTCCCCGGTGGTGATGGGACCCGGCACGGCACCCTGCCGGTCGGAGGCGCAGGCGCACAGCAGGGCGGCGCAAGCAGCGAGAATCAAGGCTTTCTTCATGGCAAAACAAAGAAATGAAAAAAGGATCGGTTATAGGTTTTGTCGATATTCGGTGGGGGTCATCCCGAACTGGTGCTTGAACTGTTCGCGGAAGGTGGCCGGGGTGAACCCGACGCTTTCGGCGACGCTGGAGATGGACATCTCGGGCTTCTCGCGAAGCAGGTGGACGGCATCGCGCAGCCGCATCGCGTTGATGTAGGCGGTGAAGGACTGACCGTCGGCGTAGGCGGACAGCAAGTCATTCAGGGTGCGGCGGCTGATGCCGAAGCGGTTGAGGATATCCTGGCGCTGCAGGGAGGCATTGGTGTAGAGCTGTTCTTCGCGGATGACCTGGTCGATGGTCCGGAACAGGATGGGATTCGGGGCGGGGGCGTCCTGTTGCAAGGCATCCTGCGCCGCGGTCTGTTCGTTGATCATCCGGACCAGGGCACGGTTCTTTTCGCTGATCTTGTTCCGTTGGCGGAAGGCGAAGGCGGAGAAGAAGATGGCCATCACGAACAGCCAGATGATGGCGATAATGACGATATTCTTCCGGGCTGACTGGGTCTGTGCATCCCGGATTCTCCTCTCCTGCTCCTGCGCGTGGTACCTGGCGGCGTACTCCTGGGCTTCGCTCTCCTGCAGCTGCTTGTTCAGCTCCTTCTGGATGGCGGCGTAGCGGTTCATATAGGCCAGCGCCTCTGCCGGTTTCCCCTGCGCCGTGGCGGCATCCGCCCGGTCTTTGAGGATGGTGGCGTAGTCCGCGTTCAGGGTATCGGCGCCCATCCGGGCCTCGACCTCCGCGTAGGTGGTCAGGAGCTTGTCCCATTCCCCCAGGGCCTTCCAGGCGGGGGCGATCATCACGCGGCCGCCGAAGGTGTTGCCGTAGTCCGAGCGATTGAAAATGGCGAGATACTTTCGCGCTTCCTTGAAATCCGGAGGCGTCTTCCGGGCATACGCGCGGGCGAGAAAACCCCAGGCCTGGGCCTTGTAGAACTGGCAATACCGCGCGCGGTCCTCGCCGATGGGCGGCAGACGGAAGCTGTCTTCGGCGTAGGCGGAAGGGTGTTTTTCGTATTCTTCCAGCTTCCCGATGATGGCGTCGGCCTCGGGGATGATGGCCGCGAAGTTGCCGTCCTCATCCAGGACGGTAATCTTGCGCTTGCGGGCCACGATGCCGGCGTCCAGCCGGTCCACGCTGGGGGCTCCGGCATCCAGGGCCTGGATGACTTCGTCCAGCTTGGCCAAGCCTTCGTCGTGGCGGCCGATGTACGTCAGCACGTCGGCCACCTCGGCTTCCATCCGCAGGGCCTCCGTCTCGTGCCCCCATTGCCGGTTCAGGTCGGCCAGTTCCGTAGCATAGATCAGCCAGCGCTCGTAGTCCCTCTTCCTGCGGTAGGCGTCCATCAGCAGCTGGAGGACATTGCTGCGGTTGTCGGCCGTGGACACGCTGGTGGCGCGGGTAGAATCCCGCTGCAGCAGGTCCTCGCAGAGGGCGATGGACTCATTCAGGCGGGGGTCGTCCGGCGAGTGGGCATACACCTTGGCGCGAAGGTAATCGGCCTGGAAGGCATCCACATTGCCCACGATGAGGGCCGAATCGATGAGGACGAGCGCCCGCTCCGGGTCCGTGCCGTAGGTCAGCATCGCGGCTTGGGCGGTATACAGGCTGTCCGACGCCTGCGGCGTATGCCGGACAGGCCGCTGCGGGCCCTCCAGGCATCCTCCGAGCGTCAGGCTGGCGCAGAGAAGCGGAAGTAAGAGGCTATTTGCTTTCATCCCGGATTTCCCAGTGGATTTGTTCGGCGGCGGAGAGAATCCTGTTCACCACATCCTCGCGCTCCTCGTCGGGCACGGAGCGCCACTCCCCGATGGCGGCGTAGCATTCGGGGTTCTGCACCTTGAACTTCTCCACGATGCGGTCCGCCCATTTGTCCCGGTCGGCCGGCGGCACCAGTACCAGCAGGCGCTGGGGAATCAATCCTTTGATGGTATTCTTTGGGTTCATGAGGTGCGGGATCGAAAATAAACGGTAACGAATATAGTGAAAAGGGACAGAAAGGGCAACAGGGAGCATGCGCGTTTTTGGGTTGGAGCCAAATTCGTGCATCCCTGAGGCGCCCTGGAATTAAAAAAATCAAAAAAAAATTTGCAGATAATAAAATTTGTCTTACCTTTGCGGTGTACTATTGAACTAAGACACAAGAACAATATGAAGAAGTTTTTTATCATCGCAATGATTTTCAGCGCTTTGAGCGCCAATGCAAAGGAAGATTGGAAAGGTAAGGTGGTGGACGAAGAAGGCCAGCCGATCGAGTACGCCAACGTAGCGGTGCTCTCCCGGGCCGACTCCACCGTGGTCTGCGGCACCGTGACGGCCGAAGACGGCACCTTCAATATTATTACGAACGAAAGCGACGGCATCATGATGGTGGCCATCCTCGGTTACCAGACGGTGTACCTCACCCCGGTGGACGGCGCCGTGATCATGCTCAAGGCGGACAATGCCCTGCTGGAGAGCGCCGTGGCCACGGCCATCATGCCGAAGACCAAGCTCACCGGCGAGGGCCTGCAGACCAACATCCGCGGCTCCGTGCTGGAGAACGCGGGCACGGCCAACGACGTGCTGGCCAAGACCCCGGGTCTCATCAAGGGGCAGAACGGGCTGGAGGTGATCGGCAAGGGGTCCCCGCTCGTGTATATCAACGGCCGGAAAGTGACGGACATTTCGGAGCTGAACCGCCTGCAGAGCAACGAGATCCAGAACATTGAGGTCATCACGAATCCCGGGGCGCAGTACGACGCCACCGTGCGGGCCGTGGTGCGCATCAAGACCATCAAGCGCCAGGGCGACGGCTTCGGCTTCAACCTGAACTTGTCCGACTCGCAGTCCCCGCGCTGGAAGAACCACAACGATCCTGTGGCCGGCCTGAACGTCAACTACCGCACCGGCGGCGTAGACCTCTTCGCGGGCTTCAATTACGAAGGTTTCTCCTTCCGCCAGGAGAGCGATATGGAGAAGAACACCTTCGGCAAGAACCTCCAGTTCAAGGAAGTGGGGACGCTGTGGGCCGAAGCGTTCGAGAAGAACCTCCACGGCAACGCCGGCGTGAACTGGCAGATTGCGGACAACCATTTCCTCGGCGGCAAGGTCGAGTGGGGAAGCACGCCGTCGATGCACAACTTCTCGGAGATCAAAGATGAACTTTTCGAGAACGGGACGCTCGCGGACAAGCTGACGACCCAGACGGAAGACCGGCTCGGCGCCCGGGCGCCCAGAAGCCTGGGTGCGAACCTCTATTACAACGGCCTCATCGGCGAGAAACTGGGGGTGGATATCAACTTCGACTACTACGGGACGGGCTATTCCGCCGTCTCGGTGGCCCGGGAGACGAGCACGATGACCCACGACGCCGAGGTCCACAGCAACAGCGACAACAGCGGCCGGATGTACGCCGCCAAGGCGGTGCTGTCCCTCCCCGTCGGCCCCGGAAAGCTGCAGTTCGGCACGGAAGAGACCTTCTCTCGCCGCTCGGACGTGTACACTGTCACCGGCATTACGATCCCGGCCTCCGACGCCTTGATCAAGGAGGACAACTACGCCGGTTTCGCCTCCTACGCTTTCGCTCTCCCCAAGCTGGGTCAGTTCAGCGCCGGCGTCCGTTACGAACACGTCCGCTATTCCTATGAGGACAAGATAACGCCGAAGAACAACCTGCAGCGCAACTATGGCAACTGGTTCCCCTCCGCCTCCTACGCCAAGGCCTTCGGCCCGGTGATGGTGATGCTCAACTACAGCGCCAAGACGCAGCGGCCCAGCTACGCCAACCTGTCCAGCGCCATCCGCTACAACAGCCGTTACACCTGGCAGAGCGGAAACGCCCAGCTGCAGCCGGAGATCACGCACGACGTCAGCCTGACGGCCGTCTGGAACTTCATCACCTTCGTGGCCGACTACAGCCGCACGAACAACGCCATCATGACCTGGTCCGCCCCCTACAATGACGAAGGCGTGGTCCTGGTGCAGCCCCGCAACATCGAGACGCCGTACCGCCGGATGTCCGCCCTCGTCGTCCTGACGCCGACCATCGGCCCCTGGACCCTGAATTATTCCTTCGGCGTGCAGCCGCAGTGGCTCGACATCCGGGTAGCTGACCCGCGCGAAGCCTCCGGCTACCGGGTGACGAAGTTCAACGACAAGCCCATCTTCTTCGCGCAGCTGCAGAACACCTTCACCGTGGGCGGAGGCTGGCAGTTCGAACTGGGCGGCCTGATCCAGTCCAGAGGCTACTCCGGGAACCTGCTGATGAAGAACGTGTACTGCGACCTGAGCGCCGCCGTCCAGAAGACCCTGCTGAAAGACGGTTCCCTGGTGCTGCGCCTCGAAGGTTCCGACCTTCTCGGCCTGGCCCGCTACAACGTGGACACCGACTTCGGCAGCCACACCATCTACCAGACCAACCTGATGGACACCCAGCGCATCAAGTTCTCGCTGCGCTACATCTTCAACACCGCCCAGAGCAAGTACCGCGGCACCGGCGCCGGCCAGGACACCAAGAACCGTATGTAAAAAGCGGATAATTGTGTAAATTTGCAGAAAACAAGCTCTGCAATGAGAAAACACTGGCTAGACAACCTTCGCTGGGTGACAGTGCTCCTGGTGCTCCTGTACCACGTCATCTACTTCTTCAACAACAAAGGCGTATTCGGCGGCATCGGTGGATTCGGCACCTATCCCGAACACCCGCAGTACCAGGACGTCGTGATGTACATCCTCTACCCCTGGTTCATGCCGCTGCTCTTCCTGCTGGCGGGCATCAGCGCCCGGTATTCGCTGGAGAAACGGTCCGCGAAGGAATGGTTTCAATCCCGTACGCGCAAGCTGCTGGTGCCCGGCACCATCGGCTTGTTCGTGCTTCAGTGGATGACCGGCTATTTCAACACGGTCGTGGCCGGAAGGGGTGCCATGCTCGAAGGGGTGCCCGCCGTGGCCAAGTACGGGATCCTGGCTATCAGCGGCATCGGCCCGCTCTGGTTCATCCAGCTGCTGTGGCTGCTCTCGCTGGTGCTCCTGCTCGTGCGGGCGCTGGACCGGAAGGACCGGTTCCGGACTTGGTGCGGCAAGGCAAACATTGTCTGGATCATCCTGCTGGGCGTGCTGTTCTGGGTGGGCGAGCATACGCTCGTCGCGAAGCCGCGTCCGGAGTCGCTGGACGGGCTGTATAACCTGTACAAGCCGCTGTTTTACCTGATCCCCTTCCTGCTGGGCTATTTCGTGTTCTCGCACGAGCAGGTGCAGGAGAAGGTGAAGAAGGCGTGGATCCCGCTGCTTGCGTGTGCCGTCGTCTCCGGCGCCGCGCTGATCATCACGACCTTCGGGCAGGACAATACCTCGCCGCAGTACCTGGGGAGCCCGCTGAACTGCCTCTACGGCTGGCTGGCGTGCCTGGCGCTGATGGGCTGGTTCCAGGCGAAATTCGACCGCACCGGCAAGTTCGCCGGCTACATGACGCGCACGAGCTACGGCCTCTATATCGTCCACTACCTGGTGGTCGCGAGCCTGGGTTATATGATGAAGACCTGCACCCAGCTGCCGCCGGTGGCGATCTACCTGATCCTGGGGGTCGCGGTCTTCACGCTGTCGCCGCTGCTCTATGAGTGCCTGCACCGCATTCCGTTCGTCCGCTGGTGCGTGTTCGGTGAGAAGAAGAGCAAGTGATGGAGACAGACCGAATCTTGCTGCGTCCGTGGTATGAGGACGACGCGGAAGCGCTGTACAAATATGCTTCCGATCCGGAAGTGGGGCCGCGCGCCGGCTGGCCGCCGCACAAGAGCGTAGCGGAGAGCCGGGAGATCATCCGGACCCTCTTCCACAACGACGCGACCTGGGCGATCGTGCTCAAGGAGACCGGCGAGCCCATCGGCTGCATCGGGTATTTCGCGCACGGCGAGAGCAACATCGACATCGGGGAGAACGATGCCGAAGTGGGCTACTGGGTGGCCCGCCCCTACTGGAACCGCGGCATCTGCACGGAAGCGCTGCGGCTGCTGATCGGCTATTGCACGGAGGAGAAGGGATTCCAGGCCCTCTGGAGTGATTTCTTCCTGGACAACCCGGCCTCCGGCCGTGTGATGGAGAAATGCGGCTTCCACGACACCGGGGAGATCAACTATTGCAGCCGCCTGCAAGTCGGCAGCGACCGCCCGGTGAAGATCATGAAACGATGAGACATCAGCTTCAACTACAAGCCAGACGGCGTCTGTACGCCATTTACCGGGAGTTGGGCTACAATCCCTGGCGGAAGCCGCGCAAAGCCCGGAAGCAGCGCGAGGGCGTCTATATGGGGACGCGGGAAGCCATTCCCTTCCTGAACGACGACGCCAAGCGCACCATCTCCCAGCTGTTTTTCCGTCCCGGGTATATGATGCGGGACTACATCGTCCGGGGGCAGCACGAGCGCTATCTGGCCCCGTTCACCGCATTGCTGGTCTTCTATTCGGTCTTCACCCTCCTGCTGGCGATCGTCCGGCCCGGAGCGCTCAAGGCCACTGTCGGCGACGGGATTCTTGAGGGCTTGGGGAACACCACCGTCCAGGCGGACACGCTCGGTATCGACGACGAAAGGGCCCAGGTCCTATTTACGGCGATGATCAGCACGGTCCGGGATGCGATCTACCTGACGCACCTGGATGTGTATCCGGAAGCGGTCGACACCCCCTGGAAGGAGTCCCTGGCCGCCGTTGAGGACGACATCCGCAGCAAGGGCATCCCGATGTTCATGGGGAGTTTCCTCTTCCTGTGGCTGGCAATGGCCAGCCTGCTCAAACGGTATCAGATCAGCATCTCCGGCGCCGCGGCCGCGACGGCGTATATCCTGTGCCAGTTCTGCGTGTTCATGTTCCTGGCCTTGCTCTTCTCCTTGGGGCAGAAAACGGAGTTGGACGTGCTCTTCATGGGGGCGCTGCTGTTCGTGGACTATCGCGAACTGCTGGGTATCGACAACAAGCGCGCCCTGGTGCTCATCGTCAGGACGGGCCTCCGCTATCTTTTGTTCCTGATTCTTTTCTACCTCCTGCTCGCCGGCGTGCTGGTGCTCCTGACCCTGCTCAGGGTGCAATAAAGCGGAGGCTGGCGCCGTCGGGGCGGACCTCCACGTCGACGGGCGCACCCATCACGAGCGGGCGGTTGTCGTCCCCGTGGCCGGCCGGGAAGCCGCAGAGCACGGGGATGCCGTGGTCCTTCAGGTAACGGAGCAGCATCGCCTCGACGCTGCCGTAGTTGAATTCCGCACCGCAGCCGGTGAATTCTCCCAGGACCACCGCCCGGCAGCGCTCCGGCACGCCCCGCAGGCGCAGCATCTGGAACAGGCGGTCGATGTGGTGCATCGATTCTTCCACTTCTTCGATGAAGAGGACGATGTCGCGGAAGCGCGTCGTGTCGGCCCAGCTGTCCAGGTTGGCCGCGAAGGTGCACAGGTTGCCGCCCACCAGGATCCCGGAGGCCGCTCCGGGCCGGTTGAGCGGGTGGGGCGGGAGGTCGTAGCAGGGGCGCTTGCCGAGCAGGAGTGCGTGCAGCAGCCGGGAGCCTTCATCCTCGCCTCCGGACCGGGCGATTTGTTTGCACATCGGTCCGTGGATGGCCATCAGGCCGGCGGAGTTCTGCATTTCCAGTAGGGTGGTGATGTCGCTGAAGCCGATCAGCCATTTGGGTGAGGCGGCGAAGTCCCGGGGGCGCAGCCGCTCCAGCAGCTGGATGGTGCCGTAGCCGCCGCGGTTGCAGAGGATGGCCTTGATGCCGGGGTCTCCGAGCGCCCAGCGGAGATCGGAGACCCGTTCATCGAGGGTGCCGGCATACTGCCCGGCGTCCAGTTTGCCCACGTTGGGCCCGATGACGGGCTCGAAGCCCCACGTGCGCAGGACCTCTGCCGCCCGGGTGATGTTTTCCATCGGGGCGAGGTAAGACGGGGAGACCAGCGCGATGCGGTCTCCGGGCTGCAGGGCCGGCGGCGCCGTGCACACGAGGGCCCGTTTTCGGGAGCAGAGGCGCATCTTAGTTGACGAGGTAGATTTTCTTCAGGCCGTTCCAGGTGCAGGTGATGGTGGCGCGGCCCGCGACGATGGGGCTGATCTCCACCTGCACGGCCGGGTCGCTGGGGACCACCTCCAGGCGGGAGCCGTCGCGGAGCGGGGCGTAGACCTGGTAGCGGATCTGGTCCGTGAGGCCGTTGGCGTTGGAGCAGCGGATGGGCGTCGTCGGGACGGCGAGCGGGGTGCCGTCGGCCAGGATCCGGACCGTCGGGACCTCCGGGCGCTCCATCGTCTGGCCGGCCTTGGAGAAGCCGATGCCGTGGAGGTCGAAGAGGCCCTGCGGGCGCTGCGGCACGTTCGGGCGGAAGCCCGGGAAACGCTGTCCGTTCTGCGGCGGCTCCGGGATGTCCGGACCCTCGACCACGAGGTAAATGGCGTGCTTGCCGCTCAGGCCCTCCACCTCCGGCACGGCCACGCGGATGCTCTGCGGCTGCCGGGCAGCGTCGTCCGCCACTTCGACAACCGCGATCTCGCGGCCTTTCCAGAACGCGTTGGCATAGGGGCCGTCCAGCAGGACGCGGATCTTGAAGGCGCCCCTGCCGCCGGGTGTCAGGAAGAGGTTGAGGACGGTGCCGTCGCCCTTGCGGGCGCCGTCGAACGCCTTCACGCCCTTGGCCTCCTGCGCCAGGCCGCCGAAGCCGAAATACTTGAAGCCGATGATGCCGCCGTTGGTGATGCCGGCGAGGTCCATGCTGTTGTTCCAGACGTCGTGGTTGTCCTGCATCCATTCGTTGCTGTTGGTGCCGCCGGCCATGTAGCAGGCGTAGCCCGCGGAATAGTAGCGGTAGGGCGGCAGGCCGAAGATCTGGAAGCCCTCGCTGGTGACCTCGGCGCCGGTGTAGGTCTGGCCGTCGGAAGCGGCGGCCACCCATTTGCCGTCAGGGGCATAGGGGTCGTAGGCCGTGATGCGGACCTGCCCGCCGTCGGCGACCTTCTTCTTGTCCCATTCGATCTTGACGGGTGCCACCATGGCCTGGCGGGCGTTGCCGAAGCCGCGGGGCGGACGGTGGTAGAAGACGTACCACTGACCGTTGATCTCCTGCAGGGAGCCGTGGGTGTTGTGGGCGGCGTTGGCGGTCATCAGGTGTTCACCGTTCTCGTCCGGCACCACCCCGCGGGAATCCACGAGCACGCCGCCGGAGCGCCAGGGGCCGAGCGGCGAGTCGCCGTAGGCGTAGCGGAGGGCGGAGTTGGTGGACTCCAGGCCGTAGTCCGGGCCGCTGTAGCCGGAGAAGACCATCACGTATTTGTTGCCCACCTGGCGGATGCTGGAAGCTTCGAAGAAGTTGAATGCGCCCGGATCCTGGCCCTTGTAGAGCGAGGGGTACTGCGTGCCTTCCGGATCGCGCACCACGCCGTAGCGGGCGCTGGCGGGCAGAAAATAGTCGTGGATCTCGGTGCCCGGGCGCATCGAATACATCGTGTCCGGGTCCAGTTCGATGGCGGTCGAGTGCTGGAAGCCGTAGTAGGCGTAGGCCCGGAAGCCGCGTGCGAAGTCGGGATCCTTCTTGTCCGTGACGGGCTCGATGAAGACCGAGGGGTCGAAGTCGATGATCGATCCTGGCAGGCAGCCGCGCCCGTCCGGGGTGGCGTTGACCGGGAAGAAAGGACCGTTCGGGCGGTCCCCCTTGCAGACCATCGCCACGCGCCCGCGTCCGCGGGAATGCGGATAGAGGTAATAGACCTTCTTGCCGGTGGCCTTCTCCGTGACCTCCACGAGGTCGGGGGCATACATCGTGTCCCACTGCCCGTCGACGAACCAGGTGAAGATGGGGCCCTCGTCGCGCCACTGCGAGAGGTCCTCCACGGGCGCGGACCACATCCGGATGTCGCTGCCGCAGTAGGCGGTGTAGGTGATGTCGTGCGAGCCGATGATGTAGGCGCGGTATTTCCCGGGGTTGTCCGGGTCTTCGAACACGCGGGGTTCGCCGTCGGGGAGGTGCTCCCAGAGGGGGAGGTAGGGGTTTTGGGCCGATGCGGACAGGGCGAGACCCAGCATCGAAAGCAGCAGGAGGAATCGTTTCATATCGAAAAGCATTTGGACAAAGATACCTTTTTTGGCCAAAAAAACGTAACTTCGCGAGCAACGAAAAGCAATCTGCTGATGAAAAAGATCCTGATTCCCCTTTTGCTCTTTCTCCTGGGTGCTTTTGCCCTGTCGGCCCAGGAAATCCGCAGTATCGAAGAAGTTGTCCGGCTGCGCCAGGACGGCAGCGCCCGGGTCACCCAGGTCTGGGACGTGAGCGTCGTTTCCGGGACGGAATGGTACCTGCCCTTCGACAACCTGGGGCCGCTGCGGATCACGGACCTGGCCGTGAGCGAGAACGGAGAGGCGTTCCTTTCCGAAGGGGACCGTTGGGATACGGACCGGAGCCGGGAGCAGAAGCGGGGCCGTTGCGGGATCGTGCGCAAGTCGGACGGCGTGGAGCTGTGCTGGGGGCAGGGCGACTACGGCGACCACGTCTGGACGGTGGAATATACCATCGAGGGGCTGGTGCTTCGGATGACGGACGACTGGAACGGGCTCTACTTCTCCTTCGTCAATCCGGGGCTGTCCGCCCCGCCCCAGCACGTCAAGCTGACCATCCTCAACGAGACGGACGGGGCCGCCTGGACTACGGACAACGTGAAGGTGTGGGGTTTCCGCAGCGACAGCGAGATCTATGTGGAGGACGGCACGATCCGCGCCGAATCCCTCTCGCCCTTCACCCGCAACAGCGCGATGACGGTGCTGGTCCGCTTCGATCCGGATCTGCTCTCCCCCGCCAAGACCTACCACAAGTCCTTCGAGGATGTGAAGGACCAGGCCTTCGAGGGAAGCGACTATCTGCCGGAGAAGATGACCTTTTGGGATGTCCTCAAGATGATCGGCTGGGGCTTCCTGTTCCTGATCGGCGTGGCCTGCACGCCCTGGGGATTCTTCCTGCTCGCCCTGCTGTACGGGCTGGTGATGCTCATCCTCTACCACGTGTTCGGGATCAAGTACAAGAAGAGCCTGTTCGGGCAGCGCAAGATCAAGGGCTGGTACCACGACCTGCCGCTGGAGGGCAATCTGCCCGCGGCGTATTACACCTTGTCTGCAGGCGACCTGCTGTCCGATTCGAAATACTCCAACAACCTGATCGGCGCCTATTTCCTGCGCTGGGTGATGGACGGCGTCGTGACGGTGCTGCCGGATCCGAACAAGAAGAACCGCGTGAACCTTTCGTTCGAGAAGGACGCCCACTTCCCGGAGGCCATCGAGAATGACCTGTACCGGATGGTGCGGGAAGCGAGCGGCGACAACCTCATCCTGGAGGCCGGCGAGCTGGAGAAATGGGCGAAGAAGTCATTCAAGAAAGTGTCCGACCTGCCGCAGCGCGAGAAGGCGCTGGGACTCAAGTGGTTCCAGGACCAGCACCTGATGGTGAAGGCCAACCATTGCACGCCGGAAGGCCAGGAGAAGGCGCGGCAGCTGATCGAGTTCAAGAATTTCCTGAACGATTTCACGCTGAGCGGTGAGCGCGGATCGGTCGAAGCGACCCTGTGGCGGGATTACCTGGTGTTCGCGGCGCTGTTCGGGGTGGCCGATAAGGTGGCCAAAGAGTTCGAGAAGCTCAATCCGGGCGCGTTCACGCAGCTGACGCAGGGAGCCGGGCTGAATTCGGCGACGCTCTATGACCTGATGCGGGTGTCGAACCAGATCTCCGCCTCGGCGATGCGGAACGCGGCTGCCGAAAAAGCCGCACGCAGCGGTGGCAGCGGCAGAATGGGCGGCGGTGGCGGCCACTTCTCCGGTGGCGGTGGCGGCGGCAGCTTCGGCGGCTCGTTCGGTGGCGGCAGCCGGTAGCTGTTCCCCTCCGCGCGCTTTTTCTGCTGTGAGCTATAATTAATCGAGTATCAGCCAGTTATAGCTCACAAGGAGAGTTGGTGGAGGAGGGAGAGGAGGGCGTCGGGGTCGTCCGTTTCGGGGACGAGCCAGCGCTGGCCGAGGATGAGGCGGGGGACGCCGCTTTTCTCCGAGGAGGAGGTGCGGCCGAACAGTTCTTCCACTTTTCTTAGGTATGCGTCGATGCGCGGGTCCTGCAGGGCGGCGGCAAAATCGTCTCCCAGCAGCGCCCGGGCACGGGCTTCCGCGTCGGCGGGGGTGATGGCCGCGTGCGGGTCGCCGTCGCCGAGCAGCCATTCCCAGTAGGGCGCATACGCATCCGGGCGGGCATACCAGATGGCCAGGGCGCAGCGCGTGAGGGTGCAGGAGCCCACGAAGCGGTCAATCCCGGAAGCGGGGATGTAGGGGTTGCAGGCGCTGCTGAGCGGCACGGGGCAGAGCTGGATGCGGTACTGGCCCCCGCTCCGGGCTTGCAGTTCCGGCAGGATGCGGTGCAGGCGGCGGCAGTGGGTGCACTGGAAGTCGAAGAGGAGGGTGATAGATTCGCCGGTCGAGCCGGCGAATGACGATGAGAGCACCGGCACCTCCCCCTCGTCGAAGGTGGGGAGGAGGGCCTCGGTGCGGCCGCTGTCGTAGGCGGCGTCGGGCAGGGTGCGGGCCTGCACGAAGGCGAACAAGGCCGCCGCGGCCAGGCCTGCGGCGAACCACGGCCAGGGACGGGATGCCCGATCAGGTCGGGCATGACGGTCCTGGTCAGGACGGGCCTTTTCCGTCATTGCCGGCTGCGACCGGCGATCTCCTCCCAAAAGGACAATCTCCGCCACGATGCAGCCAAGAAGGTGGAGCGCGCTACAATATTTGCAGAAGGCGTGGAGGACGCCGAGCTGCAGCCAGGCGAACCAGAGGGCGGCGCCGACGATGCAGCCGGCGAACAGGGGCATCAGGCGCCAGAGAAGGGGGTTTAAAGATTCGCCGGTCGGGGCCGACGAATGACGGTTCTGGTCAGGTCGGGCAGGACGAGTGTCCAGAAACAGGACACAGACCAGCAGCAGGGCATAGACCACGGCGGCGGGCAGGCTGACGGGCACTCCGCCGAGCACCCAGGCCCAGCGGCTTCCCATCACCTCATCGCAGGCGCTGCCCGCGCCGCAGCCCACCAGCTGTGCCCCGGAGAGCGAATGGATCATCATCCAGAGGGACAACAGCAGGCAGGCTGCGCACAGCGGCAGCATCCAGGCCTTGAACCTGTGCAGGGTCATCCTGGGATCAATACTGGTTGGCGGCGCCCGGCGTCGGCTGGCCGGTGGCCACGGCAGCTCCGGCCGCGTGGGCGGCCTGGAGCGGGGCGGACAAAGTCACGCCCGTGCCGACGACGGGCTCGGTGGCCTTGTGCGCCTTGCGGAGCGGAGCGGCAAGCACCAGCTTGTTGTCCTGTGCCCCGGCCGGCATAAACCAGCGGCGCGGCACGATCACTTCCGCAATGACGGCCGCTTCCTCACCGACGAGGATGTCCTGTCCGGGCGTGAAGCCCTGGGCGGAAGCGACGACGAGGGTCTTGGCGCCCGCGCCGGCAGCGCTCTGCAGGGCGGTGGCGCCGGCGGAGCCGAGTTTCACGACGCTGAGTACCTCGGCGTCAGCGCCGCGGCCGACCACGATGGGCGCGCCTTCGCGCAGACCCTGTACGGTGGATACTTTGAGGTTGGTCTCACCGGCAGCGGCGGCCATGGCGAGGTTGCTGGACTGCTGGGTGCGGAAGTCGACCTTGTTGTCGTCGAGGTCGGCCCCATCCAGCCAGCGGCCCGCGCTGAGCGCGGCAGCCTGCGGCTGCGGGCCGGCGCCGAAGCCGAAGCGCCGGCCGGCCGCCGGCGTCGGGGCGAAGTTGCCCGGCTCGTCCAGGCCGGAGTCGGCCTGGTAGCCCTCGCTCATCCAGGGATCGACCACGAGGCCGAAGTTGAGGGCGTCGGCCACGTTGCCGCGCGCGTCGCGCAGCGTGATGTTGCCGCCGGCATCGCTCAGGGCAGGCCCGCCGAAGGTCTGGTCGGCCGGGACGGCACCGCGGTAGCCGCCCGTACCGGCGATCACCGCCTCGTCAATGGGATGAGGGGCCGCAAGCGGGCTGTCCAGCTCGATGGAGAAGCAGAGCGCGAGTACCGGCTCGTTGCTGTAGTGGGCGTATTTCGTGGCAGGTTCGAAGCTGATGCCCGTACCGTTCACGCTGTAAGGCATGTTGGAAGCGTGGGCGAATTGCAGCGGCTCCGCGATGTCCAGGCCCGTGCCCGGGTCCTCGCCGGGCTTCAGCGGACCGCTGAGGGTGTTGCGGGCGGACGCCGTGCCGACCTTGGTGACGGTCACGGTCTCGATGCCGTGGCCCTCGCTGGCGATGTCCAGGCGGATCCGGTCGCCCACGGAGATGTTCTCCACGGAGGAGACTTTGATGTTGGTGTCGCCGGGCTTCGCATCCATCGACAGGTAGCCCTGCGTGCCGGCCTTGCCGACCGCGGTCACGGTTACGACCTCGTATTTCTCTTGCTTGCTGGCGACCGCCGGGCGTTCCGCGCCATAGCCGATGGCCATCTTCTGGCCGACTTCGAAGTGGGCGACGGAAGTCACGGGGATGTTGGTCGAACCGACAGGGATCTCAATCCCGTGGCCGCCCGGGAGGGGCTGCCAGACGGTGGTCGGGGCGCCGGCGGGGGCGGGCATCCGGCGGAACGGCATCGCGTTCGGGTCGACGGGCTGCGGCTTGGGGGCGTTCACGGCCTTGACGGTCTTCTTCTCGCCGCCGACGAGGATCTCGTCACCGGGCTGGATGCCCTCCACGCTGCGGACATAGATGGTGGCATCGCCTTTGGCGGCATCCACCGCGAGGCCGGAACCGGCCAGGCCGAGCAGGTAGTAAGCCTTCGGGGCGAGCTTGGTGCCGGACGGGATCTTGATCTCCGAGAACCAGGGGATGTTGGCCGCATGTTCACGGACGGTCCATCCGGAGAGGTCCACCTCGGCGTCGGAGGCGTTGTAGAGCTCGATGAAGCCGTCGGAGATGCTGAATTCGTTGATCTTGACGGGAGCGGTGTTGCGCACCTTGAGGCGGGTCGTCTCGCGGGAGCTGCCCCAGGCGGCGATGGCTTCGATATCCCCGTTGAAGGAGGCCTTGCCGGGCGTCACGTCAAACTCCGCGACCACGGTCTGGCCGGGCACGACGGCGTAGGGGACGCGCATCAGGCGATTGCCTTCCGCGGTGGCCTTCCAACCCTTGGGGACGTCGAGCGCAAGCGTCAGGCCCTCGATGGGATCGTCGGTGGTGTTGACGAAGCGCACCACGGTCTTGGCGGCCGTGCCGGGGACGAAGGTCTGCACGTTGGAGGGGCGGCCGTCGTTCAGCGACGGGAAGACTTCCACCGTGGCCACGCGGTAGCGCGCGGCCACCACGTTGGCCTGGATCTCCTGGTTCAGGGCTTCGGTGGGGAAGGTGCCGGCGGCGGTCATCGCGCCCTCGTAGAAAGTGCCGGAGGAGCCGTTGGAGTTGTCGCCGCCGTTGCCCAGCAGGATGGCGCCCTGCTTGCGCATCGGGTCGTAGCTGCTGCGGTCGTTGCGGATGCGTCCGCCGTCATAGTAGATCTTCAGCGTGCCTTCCTGGGCGTTGCCGCCCATGGAGCGCCAGTGGTGCGGCTCACCGTCGGCGGTGGCCGTGACGAAGCGCCAGGTGATGGTCTCGAGGCCTTCGCAGAACTTGTCGTTGGGGTCGTCGTTGACGCAGCCCACGAGGTTGTTCTCCTGGTCGGTCATGATCCAGGGACCCGGGGCTTCGCCGTGGTACCACGCCGGCTGGTTGCCGAAATAGGTGGTCTCCATCGTGCCGTCGCCGTCGTCGCGGCTGTCGGTCTCGGCGTTGCCGTAGTCGAAGCAGCAGCCGGAGTTGTAGTGGTGGCCGCTGATCACCCAGTACTGGCCTTCGGCCTGGTCGTCGACAGCCGTGCCGGTCGGGTCATTGAGGCGCAGGCCCATACCCGGGGCGATGAAGATGCCGTAGACCTTGTGGCCCATCACGTTCACCGGGGCCCAGTCGGCCAGGGGGACGTTGTTGTAGCCACCCATCGCAGGGCCGCTGAAGCCGCCGCGCGGGGCCTGGTAGAGGTGGTTGCCCTTGCCGGACTGGTCATAGAGGACGGTGATCCAGCAGTAAGTGTCCTTGCAGAAGGCATCCTGCGCCGCCGCGTCGGCATAGCCGCCAGGGTCGCCGGCCGAAGCCTTCACGACACCGATGTCGCGGGTCTTGCCGTCCGAGGCGCGCATCACCTGGTAGAGCGGTCCGTCGTAGGCCGCGTACAGGGCGCGGGTGGTACTGTGGGCGGCCACGCAGGGGGCGCCGCCGCGTTCGTAGACATCGCACGGGCCCTCCGGGCGTTGGAGTACCTTGGAGCCTGCGAGCTGGTTGCATGCAATCACCGCCCCGAGAAGGATGAGGCCGGAGATGACGATGAAAAGAGCTTTTCTCATATGGGATAAATTGGTTTTCCGCGTTAAAGATACAAAGATTATTCGATAACGTTCGCCGTGCCGGGCGTGGGCCGGGACGAGAGGTGGAAGTCCTCACACAGGACGTCGGTATCGGCCCCGTCCGGGAAACGGACCAGGCTGCGGTCGGCGGCTTTCGCCAGATCGGGATTGCGCGCCAGCAGCCAGGCAGGGACAGGTCCCGGGGCCACGGCCTGGCAGCCGCCCCCGCGCTGATCGCCCTCCAGTACGGCGAGCTCCGGGCTGGTGAGGGTGCCGTTGGCGCTGGAGTTGCTCTGCTGCGAGCCATACACGACCGCGTCGATCACCGTGCCTGTGGCCGGGTCGATCAGGGCCACTGATCCGGCCGAGGCAGACGGCGCATAGCGCAGGAACAGGCCCTCGGCGGGCCTCCAACCGGCCCCGAGGGGCTGCAGGGCGTCGCCGCTGGCGTGCGCGAAGCGCGTCGCAGGCTCGAAACCGATTCCCGTGCCGGGGCAGGAAACGTCCACGCTTTCCGCATGGTCCCGCCGAAGCGGCGCCGTGAGCTCCACGACACCCGGCTCGGGCGGGGCGGGCGGCGTCGGTTCGCCGAACTGGCGGATGCGTTTCCGGGCGGAGACGAGTACGCTCCCCACGGTGACCAGCTCCTTGCGGTCGCCGGTGTCGACGGTGAGCTCCTGGCCGGGCGTGAGGTCCGCCGTCGTATCGATGAACAGTTGCGTGTCGCCGGCCCGGGCGGCCCGGGCCAGGTTGGTCTGCGTCGCGGGCGTCCCCACGGCCGTGACGGTCACTTCTTCATACTGCCCGCCCAGGTCGATGCCCATCCTGTCGCCCACGGCGAATCCCGCCACGGACGTGGCCGGGAGCGTGGTCGTCCCTGCCGGGAAATAGCGTTTCGGACCCGTGGACACGGGAATGAAGACCGTGGTGGCCGGGGCTGCCGGGGCGGCGGGATCCGGGACCAGCATCAGATGCATGCCCGGCGCGAGCCGTGCCCCTTCCGGGAAAGTCAGGGCCTTGACGGAAGCCCAGCCGCTGCGGCGGACGTGCAGCTCCAGGCCGGACAGATCCGCTTCGGCGGAATCGGCGTTGTAGAGCTCCACGAAGGGGGTATCAAGCCCGATCTCATTGATCTTCAGCGCTTCGGCGCAGCGGATGCGCGTCGAGAGCGAGGCGCTCCCGCCTTTCCAGGAGGCGATGAACAGCAGTTCTCCGGATGAGCGCGGGTACGAGCAGCTCAGCTCATAGAGGAGGGTCGCTTTCTCGCCGGGAGCCAGGCTGTGCGTGAATTCTCCGGTCCGATGGAGCTCCCAGCCGGCGGGCACCGCGAAGTCGAGCTGGATGTCCGTGAACGCCTTGTTCGTGGTGTTCTCCAGGAACACCCCCACCTGCCGGCTTTCGCCCGGCCGGAAGGAAGGGATGCGCGAGCGTGCGAGCGGATAGGCCTGATACTTCGCGGCGGCGATATTTCCCTGCACGGCGGCGAGGGTCTCGTCGGAGGGATAGCCAACCGTCATCACACCCTCGTAGAAGGTGCCGGCGGAGCCGTTGCCGTTGTCGCCGCCGTTCCCCAGCAGCATCCCGCCCTTCTTGTGCATCGGCCAGTAGGCGTCGCTCTCCGGGGTGTGCGGGCGGGGTCCGCTGTAAAACGTGGTCAGCGTGTCGCAAGCGGCGTCCGCACCGCGCAGGTCCCACTGGTTGCCGCCACCGCCGTTGACGTAGACGCTCACGAAGCGCCAGTCGGTGATGGACGGGACGTCGTTCTGCTTGGCGCCGTAGCCGGAGAAGAGCCCCGCTTCCATGTCGGACATGATCCAGGGACCTTCGCCGTTGCCGCGCCCCCAGGCCGTGGAGGTGCCGTAGTAGGTGGTCTCCATCGTGCCCGTGCCCACGGCGCGGCCGTTGGTGGAGGAGTTGCCGTAATCGAAGCAGCAGCCGCTGTCGTAGTGCGTTCCGTCGATCACATAATACATCCCCTCGGGCTCATCATCAATCGCCAGACCGCGGGCGTCGTTGCAGCGGTAGCCCATGCCCGGCATGATGTAGACGCCGTAGACCTTGTGGCCGTCGAGCAGCGCGGGCGCCATGTCCGCGAGGGCGGGGTTGTTGAATCCCCCCTTGTCGGGACCCTGGAAGGTTCCCGGCGGCGCAGGCAGCAGGTCGTTGCCCATCCCGGACTGGTCGTAGATGACGGTGATGCGGCAGACGGTGCCGGCGCAGAAGATGTCCTGCGCGGCCGCATCCGCATAGCCTTCACGCGTGGCGCGGATGTCGAGCGTGGCGCCGTCGGAGTCGCGCTGCACCTGGTAGAGCGGTCCACGGTAGCGGGAGTCCAGCAGACGGGTGGTGCTGTGGGCGGTGACACAAGGCGTTCCGCCCTGCCGGTAGATGTCGCACGGACGGGTTTTCGGGCTGGATGTGCAGCAGACGGCCAGCACGGCCCCTGCCGTCAGGACCGCCGTCGCGGTCAGTCCAAACAGTAATCTTTTCATTATCGAACAGGGGTGAGTCGCAGGATGGCGATGGCGTTTTCCGGCAGCAGGAATTCAAACGAATCCTTCACCGTGCCGAGGGCCTTGGTATGCGGGACCACGGGTTCCGTGTACTTCACGCGGCGGCCGAAGCGGAAGGCCATTTCCCGCAGACCGGGACGCTCACCCGCGCCGGGGCCTCCGAAGCTGGGCGGCGTGGCGTAGTCGGGATGGCTGGAGTAGTAGTTCTGGCTGCCCTGGTTCTTGACGGAAGTGTCGTGGGAGGAGACGAACTCGAGGGTGGCCTCGTAGGCCGTGTCGTTGCCGGTCAGGACGGTGAAGACCTTGTCCACGGCTTCGGCGTTGACCAACTTGATGAAGAGCTCGCCCGTCTGCGTGTCGACGGTCGGCGAGGAGTAGATCTTCTCGTCGACAGCCTCGCCGTTCATCGCCGGGGAGATCCCGAACGCGCGGTCGCCCGCCACCGAGAAGAGCTGCTGGTACCAGTAGTTGCAGCTGCGCCACATCCCGCGGTTGTCGAACCAGATGAGGTTGGCGTCCCATTTGTTGAAGCCCTTCTTGCAGAAGAGCGGGGCGTAGGCCGCCATCACGACCATGTCGGAATTGCGCTCCAGGCCGGTCCAGTAGGCCGCTTCCGCCATCGCGGAGGAATAGGCGTTGTTGGCGCGGTTGTTGGCGAACTCGCCCACGAACACGCGGGTCGGCTTGCTGCGGTCGTAGGTGTGGCCCTCGCCTCCGCGCTCCTGGCCGGGCGCATAACGGTCGCCGTGGGTGTAGAACCAGTCGTCGCCCTTGTAGTAATGCTCGTCCACGATGGCGTCGGGGTACTTGGCGTCGATCTGCGCCATGTTGGCGTTGAACTCGCGCCCGGCATCCGCGGCACCCGCCGTGGAGACGATGGTGATCTCGGGATGCGCCGCCTTGACGGCCTTGTACATGATGTCGAAGCGCTCCCAGAACTCCGGTCCCTGGTTCTCGTTGCCGATGCCCAGGTACTTCAGGTGGAACGGCTCCGGGTGGCCCAGCCGGGCGCGCAGGGCACCCCACTGCGTGTCGGTGCCGCCGTTGCAGAACTCGATGAAGTCGAGCGCGTCCTTGACAAAGATGTCATAGAAGCGTTCGCGGTCGGCCTGCGTTTCCAGCGGCGCGATATACTGGTGTCCGGCGAACTGGCAGGTCACGCCGTTGTTGAGGACCGGCAGCGGGGTGGCGCCGAGGCCCTCCGCCATCAGCAGATACTCGTAGAAACCGATGTACTGCGAGGTCCAGTAGCCCCAGTGGTTACGGAAGCCGATGCGCTCCTCGCGCGGCCCGATGGAGTTCTTCCAGAACACCTGGCCGAAATAGTTGGGCCCCTCGGAGGCGCAGCCCCCCGGGAAACGCATGAAGGTCGGGTGCAGGGCTTCCAGCGCCTCCAGCAGGTCCTTGCGGAAGGGGCCGTACCGGCCCTCTTTCCAGAGCTGGGAGGCTTCCGGCACCAGCGTGACGAAATCCAGCCAGAAGGTGCCCGGGGCGTCGGCGACGATCGCCAGGCGGCTGTCCACGGAGCGCTCGGCCGTCAGCTGCGCGCTGTACTGCTGCCAGTCTTTCCCGAGCCGGGAGAAGCTGACGACGTTGGAATTCGCCTGCCCTTGATTGTCTTCGAGAAAAACGGAGATGTTTCCCTTGTAGGCTGCTCCCTGGAGGTAGAGCGAGAGATCGTAGTTAACGCCCGCGACCGCCGGGATGGAGGGAGTCTGCGTGTTGTCGGAGTAGATGAGGCCCGGACCGCGCTTGTATTCGGCGATGCCGTAGCCGTTGGCGGCGATGCCGAAGCCCGCGCCGGGCTGTTCGACGTCGAAACGGACGGCGTACTGCTTGTAGCGCAGTTCGTCGTCGTATTGGTCGGCGGGGTCGAAGTCGTACCAGCGCTTGAGGTTCTTTACGAGCGGCTTGTCATCCACGGCCCGGGCGCTGCCTTTTGCACCCTCCCGGCGCAGCACGGTCCAGCCGAAGAACACAGTGTCGCAGGTGGAGAATTCGTTCTCCGGGCCGTCCGGGACGTTGTAGGCCTGGAAGGAGTTGTTCTGGATCAGCTGGGCGCAGATGCCGCCGTCGACGCTCTGGTTGATGTCCTCGAAGAAGATACCCGCGAGCGTGGGGCTGATGTGGATTCCGAGCTGGTCGGGCGCGAGGACGAGCGTGCGCTGCTCCACGTCCTTGAATCCCTGGAGCTGGAGCATCTTGTCCGCCATGCGATAGCCCATCAGGCGCATGCCTTCCGTGCTGAAGTGGAACTGGTCGCCGGTGCTCTCGCAACCCAGCGCCGAGATGACGTACGCGTTGGGCATCACCTCCGGCAGGTGCGGCAGGACCACTTCGTTGAAAGCGGCGCAGACGCCGTCCTGTTCTGCATATTTGAGCTCGCCCGCCAGCAGCGGGATGGTCTCCGGATCGAGGCCCAGGTCGGCGCAGAGGTCATCGTGGATCTTCTTCACGCGGCCCGGCCACTCCGGGTCGTCCGGGTTGGACTCGCCCTGGTGCAGGAGCATGCCCTTGATGACGCCGTATTTCTGCGCCTCGCGGGCGGTCTCCATCAGGCGCTGGTAGGGGTTCATCCCGTAGGCCTTGGCCATGTTGATGAGCCAGCTGCGCGAAGGGTCGGCGGCTTCCATCGCGAGATACTCCTCGCACGCGTCCTTGTCCCAGAGTTCGAGTTTCGCGCCGGCCACGGAGACGTTGATCACGCCCACGCGGTACTGCTCCGGCAACACCTCGATCATCTTGCGGCCGAAGAAATCGACCGGGCCCATGTTGTTGCCTTCGCGGCAGATGGGCGGGACGGCGGTGTACCAGTGGTTCTGCTCGCGCCCGTAGCGGGGCATATCCACGGCCGCCATGAACTGGAAGCGGGGATCGTTGAAGCCCTCGTCCTGCGGGGCGGGGCGGGCGCCGGCTTCCATATTGGACTGGCCGAAGCAGAGATAAATGAAGAAGTTGGGGTCGGGAGACTGCGCCAGGGCCGACAGGCTCATCGTCAGGGCGGCCAGGACGGAGAGAATCAGATGCTTGTGCATAAATGGATGGGTGTTCGTTCTTTGTTCAACAAAAAAAAGAAAAACCTCGGAAACCTATCTGAAAACGACTTTGTAGACAATCGCTTCCGGCGAAGGGATGTCGCCGGGCCGGGTGATGGAGAGCTGGTCTGACGCCTGCGTCCAGGCCACCTTTTCGTCGCTGCCCAGCAGGGTGACGGACTTGATCTTGCGGCTGTTCTGCGCGGTCTTGGAGCCGAGGGCCCGGACGGTGACATCGCTTTCCGGCACGCCCATAACGGTTACGTACAAAGTCTTGTCGCCTTTCTTGTTGAATCGGATGTCGGCGGAGCCGTATTTCAGGCTGCCCTCGTTGAAGCCCTGCGCGCGGATGGGGTTGTCGCTGGAGGTGGAGGGCCCTTCGCCGTAGATGACCCAGGGGCGGGTGTCGTAGATGCTCTCGCCGTTGATCTGCATCCAGTGGCCGATTTCTTTCACGATGCGCTGCTCGGTGGGGTCGAGGGTGCCGTCCGATTTCAGCGGCACGCTGAGCAGGAGGTTGCCGTTCTTGGAGACGACGTCCACCAGCATCCGGACCACCTGTGCGGCGGATTTGTAGCCGTCCTGGTAGTAGACGTGCTTGTCGTAGTGCCAGCTGCCGATGCAGGTGCAGGTCTGCCAGGGGAGTTCCTGGATGCTGTCGGGCGCGCCGCGCTCCACGTCCCAGAGCAGGGTTTCCTTCTGCCAGGGGGTGAGGACCTTGCCGGTGAAGACCAGCTCGCTCTTGCGGTTGTAGCCGTGGGCGAGGATTTTGAGGCCGGCGTCGGAGACGGGCCAGAGCGGCAGGTAAGTGTCGTCGAAGTAGACGATGTCCGGGTCGTAGTCGTCGATGAGCTGGACGGTGCGGTTGTAGATCTTGTCGCAGTAGGCCTGGTCGGGGGTGGTCACCTTGTCCTCCTCCCAGTCCCAGGAGCGGTTGTTGGGGCTGAGCGGGTGGCGCTGCTCGTAGAGCTCCTGCGGGTCGAGCCCCTCCCACCAGGTGCCTTTCCCGTCCTCTTTGGTCAGGATGCCGTCGTAGGGGACGCCGGCGAGCGGACCCTTGGTATCGGCCCCGCGGGAGACCTCATACCAGCACCAGGCGTGGGCCGCGTGGACGCTGACGCCCAGCTTGAGCCCGTATTTGCGGCAGGCTTGCGCCCAGCCGCCCACGATGTCTTTCTGCGGGCCCAGGGCCACGGAATTCCAGCGCTGGTACTTGCTGTCGTAGAGGTCGAAGTTGTCGTGGTGGTTGGCGAGCGTCATGAAGTAGCGGGCGCCGGTCTCCTTGTAGAGCTGGATCAGGGCGTCCGGATCCCAGTTCTCGGCTTTCCATTCGTGGATCCAGTCTTTGAAGCCGAAGCGGGAAGGATGGTCGCGGGTGTCGATATTGTAGTTGTACTGGCGCTGCCCCTCGATGTACATATTGCGGGCGTACCAGTCGCCGTCTTCGGGCGCGCATTGCGGCCCCCAGTGGGCCCAGATGCCGAATTTGGCGTCGCGGAACCAGTCCGGGCAGGTCCAGTCCGAGAGGCTCTCGACCGTGGGGGCCCAGGGACCGGGACCGACGGGCTCGAGGGAAGTGTCGACGCGGACCTTGAATTCGGGATTCGGTTCGGCCGTGCGGTTCTGGGCGATGGCCGGAACCGCCAGCAGCAGGCAGAGGAGGAGCAATTCGTGGCGTTTCATACAGGCGTGTCTTTGATTTCAAAGGTAAGAAAAACTTTCTTATCTTTGTTAACGGCAACCGTAACACGAAAACTTTTAATCATGAAACGCATTCTCTTGACGCTGGCGCTTGCCGCCGTGTCCGTGCTTTCTTTCGCACAACCCCGCCAGATGGGACCTTCCGACTGGGGCAACTTCAAACGTTACGAGCAGGCGAACGCAGAACTGACTACCACCCCGCTGGTTGTGCTGATGGGCGACTCCATCACAGATTTCTGGTACAACGAGGATCCGGACTTCTTCACGAAGAACAACTTCGCCGGTCGCGGCATTTCCGGTCAGACGGCGAGCCAGATGCTGGTCCGTTTCAAGCAGGACGTCATTGATCTGCACCCGAAGGCGGTCGCCATCATGGCGGGCACCAACGACCTCTGCCAGCATATGATGGGACAGGCCTATTATCCCGACCAAACCATCTTTGACAACATTGCGGCCATGTGCGAGCTGGCCGATGAGGCGGGCATCCAGGTGCTCCTCTGTTCCATCACGCCCTGCGCGCACTATATGGCCATCCCCGAGCAGGACGCCGGCTCGCGCATCGTGGAGATGAACAAACGGCTGAAGGCCTACGCCGACGCTCAGAAGAATGTTACCTACGTGGATTATCATACTCCGCTTGCCACGGCGGAGCTCGGCCTCCCCGCGAGCGGCACCTACGACGGCATCCACCCGGCGGTGAACCTCTATGACGACATGGAGCGCATCCTCGTGGACAGCATCAAGAAGGTCCTGAAGGTGAAGACGAATTTCTATACCCTCCCGGCTGACGAGGCGGAAGCCCGCAAGCTCAAATCCGACGAGCAGCGGCGCGCAAGCGGCCAGCCGATGACCTTCGAGGAGATGGTCGAGATGGTGAAGCGCATGTTCCAGGGCGGCGGCATGCGGCCCCAGGCGGCTCCCGCACCCGTGCCGGCCAACCCCCGGGGCCAGCTGATTGCCGGCGCCGCCAAGGTGGATATCACACCGGACCCCAAGGACCTGCCTCCGACCTCCCAGGGCATCCTGGACCATTGTTTTGTCCGCGTCATCGCCTTCGGCAACGGGGCGACGAAAGCGGCGTTCGTGACCTTCGATGCCGGCAATGCCGACGCGCGGGTGGCACAGTATGTCGACGAGCACGCCGCGGCGGAGCTCGGAATCCCGGTGGGCAACATCATCTACAACGGCACGCATACCCATTCGGGCAGCTCCGTGCGCGGGGACGAACTGACGAAGCGCGTCTGGGGCGCCGTGAAGCAGGCCGTCGCCAATATGGTGCCCGCCAAGGTGGGCTATGGCGAGGGCGTGTGCTACCTGAATGTCAAGCGCGACCTCTTCGATCCGGAGCGCGGGACCTGGTGGGAAGGTCCGGACTACGACGGCAAGTCGGACAAGACCGTGGCCGTCATCTACTTCGAAAGCCTGGCGGGCAAGCCGATCGCGACCTACTTCAATTACGCGATGCACGCGGTGATCACGGGTAACACGGACAAGGTGAGTGCGGACTTCCCGGGCGAGGCGGAGACGTATATCGAGAGCCGCTACGGCCCCGATTTCGTGGCGAGTTTCGCATCCGGCGCCGCGGGTGACCAGAATCCGCTCTACTTCCAGCAGACCTTCGACCTGCGGGACATCCGCATCGCGGACTACGCGGCCCGCGGGGAAGATATCTCCAACAAGATGCCGCCAGGCGGCCAGGGCCTGGACCGCAGCAAGCCCGAGGTGCAGCGCCTGCTGGGCGAGCAGGAGCGGATGATCCAAAGCTACGGACAGATCCTGGGCGAAGAAGTGAAATATGTCATCATGATGATGCGCCGCTTCGAGACCGACGTCACGCTGAACTGCGCCCGCAAGACCGTCTCCGTGCCGGGCCGGCGCCAGATCAACGGCGGCGGACGGGCCGGGTACGCCGGGGAGTATGAGGACGGACCCGACGTGCAGATCGGTCTCAGCCTGATCATGCTCGACGACATTCCCGTGTGCGCCGTCGCTTCCGAGGTATACAATCCGATTGCGGTGGAACTGAAGCAGAAATCCCCGTACGCTCGCACGATGATGACGACCGTGGCCTACGGCTTCGGCGCGCGCGGCGGCGGATATATGCCGGATGACGAGTCATATGGCGCCGAGGTCTTCGAGGTGTTGGGTTCCCGCTACAAACAGGGCTATGCGCAGAGCGCCGTGGTGAACGGCCTGCTCGATATGATCCACGACGCAACACATTGACGGATATGAAGAAAGTATTAGTATTCTTACTCGCCTGCGTGCTGGTCGCCCCGGGCCTGACGGCCGGGAAGCCGACGCAGCCGAGCTGGCTGAGCGACGCCGTGTTCTACCAGATCTATCCCTCGTCCTACCAGGACAGCGACGGCAACGGAATCGGCGACCTGCAGGGCATCATCTCCCGCCTGGACTACATCCGTTCCATCGGCGTGACGGCCATCTGGCTGAACCCGGTGTATGTGTCGGGTTGGACGGACGGCGGCTATGACATCATCGACTTCTACCGGGTGGACCCGCGTTTCGGCGACAATGACGACCTCATCGAACTGATCCGGGAGGCGCACGCGCGCGGCATCAAGATCGTGATGGACCTGGTGGCCGGCCACTCTTCCGACCAGTGCGAGTGGTTCCTCCAGTCCCGGCAAGGCGCCAACCTGCGTTATTCCGACTACTACATCTGGCCTTCGTTCAAGCCGGAGGAGAAGTCGGCGGATCCTGCCGCTTCCGCCGACCCGGACTATGCCGCCCTGATGAGCGCCCATCTGTCGCTCACCCGCAAGTTCGTGGCGACGGACGCACCGCGCGGCCCGTTCTATATCAAGAATTTCTACGATACGCAGCCCGCACTCAACTTCGGTTTTGCCGATCCCGACCCCACGCATCCCTGGGAGCAGGCGGTGGACGCCCCGGGTCCGACGGCCATGCGCCAGGAACTCAAGAACATCATGTCCTTCTGGATGGACAAGGGTGTGGACGGCTTCCGCGTGGACATGGCCGCCAGCCTCGTGAAGAACGATCCCGACAAGGCGGCGACCATCCGGCTCTGGAACGAGGATTTCGTGCCCTGGTTCGACGCGACCTACCCGGAAGGCATCCTGATCGCCGAGTGGTTCAACCCCGCGCAGTCGGTCGCGCAGGCCGGATTCGACCTGGATTTCTTCTGCCACGACGGGCAGTACAACTATTCGAGCCTGTTCTTCTTCAACCGCGGCTTCGGCCCCGCCGGCAGCGCGAAACCCTATTTCTCCAAGGCGGGCGAGGGGGAACTGAAGACCTGGTTCGACCTGTATGACTATCAGTATCAGTCCGTCCAGGGCAAGGGCTACGTGTGCATGCCGTCCGGCAACCACGACTTCAACCGCTACTGCACGGAGGGCCGCACCGATCCGGAGGAGCTCAAGGTCGCGATGACCTTCTTCCTGACGATGCCGGGCGTGCCCTTCATCTATTACGGCGACGAAATCGGCCTCAAGCAGAACCCGAACGCCCCTTCGACCGACGGCTCCGGCTTCCGGGCCGGTTGCCGCATCCCGATGCTCTGGGACGGCACGGCCAACGGCGGCTTCTCTACGGCGCCGGTCGAGAAGATCTACATCCCGCAAGATCCGGATCCGAACCGTATGACGGTCGAGAAGGCCGAGGCCGACCCGAACTCCCTGCTGCACTATGTGCGCACCCTGCTGCAGCTTCGCAAGCAGGTGCCCGCACTGGGCGCCGACGCATCCTGGAAGCTGGTCAGCAGTCTCGACCAGCCGTATCCCATGGTGTACGAGCGCGCATGGCGCGGCGAGCGCTGCCTGGTCGTGCTGAACCCGTCCGGCAAGCCGGTCAGCGTGACGCTTCCTTCTGCGTCGTCGAAGCCGGAACTGATCGGCGGCAACGCGAAGAAATGCTCCTACAAGCAGACGAAGAAGGGCGACGTCATCCAACTCTCCGCCGTCTCCGCCGCCATCTACAGGTTCCCCGGCGAGGCCGGTGCGGCCGGCACTGTGGGCGACGGGCACCCCGACAAACCCCGCGTTTCCGTGGGCAAACTGGACTTTTACCCGGCCTTCGAGTCGAAATCGGGGCTCGTCACGCCGAGAAATGTATATGTTTGGCTCCCGGACGATTACACGCCCGGCAAGCGCTATGCGGTCGTGTACATGAGCGACGGCCAGAACCTGTGGGACGCGGAGAAGATGTTCAACCACCAGGAATGGCGTGTGGACGAGGTCTTCGGCGGTCTTCAGGCCGCCGGGAAGATCCAGGACTGCATCGTGGTCGGCGTGGCCAATTCCTTCCGCACGCGGAGCCAGGAATACTTCCCGCAGGACGTGTTCGACCGCTATTCTCCGGAGCTGAAGGAATACGCGAAGAGCAAGCGGATGGGCGAGGGCGAACTCCTGGGCAACGACTACCTGAAGTTCGTGGTCGAGGAACTGAAACCCTTCATTGACGCCACGTATTCGACCCTGACAGACCGGGACCACACCTTCCACATGGGTTCCAGCATGGGCGGCCTGCTGTCCTCCTACGCCGTGGCGAAGTATCCCCGGGTGTTCGGCGGCGCAGCCTGCTTCTCGACCCATTCCGTGCTCTATATCACCAACTACGACGCGGAGCAGGCATCCATCGATCCGGCGAACCAGTGCTATGTCGATTACCTGCAGGCGACGCTCCGTCCCAACGGCTGCAAGCTGTACATGGACCGCGGCGACCAGACCCTCGACGCCCAGTATCCCAAATACCAGGACCGCCTGGACCGGATGTTCCGGGAGGCCGGCTGGGATGACGCCCACTATGTCAGCAAAGTGTATCCGGGGCACGCTCACGTGGAGGGATCCTGGGCCTCGCGCCTCGAGGAGCCCGTCCTTTTCCTCCTGGGGAATGAAGCCAACCGCACGACCGTGGACTTCGTCGTCCGCGATGGCAAGCCCATCCTGATGGACATCTATCAGGGCAAGGAGCGGAAGGAAGGCGGACGCCCCGTGTTCCTGTATTCCTTCGGCGGCGCCTGGGCCATGGGGTCCCGCGTGGACGCCCTCTGCAACCCGCTCTACGACCACCTCTGCGCGAAGGGCTGGGTCTGCGTCGCCATCGACTACCGTCTCGGCTCCGCGCGCGGACGGGACGGCAAGCCGCTCATCACGCCTCCGGAGGGGTACAGCCCGTTCCAGTATTCGATTGACATCGGCGTGGAGGACATCTACGCCGCGACCGCGTGGCTGATCGCCCATGCGGACGAATACAACATCGACCCGTCGAAGATTGTCATCAGCGGCAGTAGTGCCGGCGCCATCAACAGTATGAACGCCGAGTACTACATCTGCTCGGGCCACCGGATCGCGAAAGAATACATTCCCGCGGACTTCAACTATGCCGGCGTGGTGCCGATGGCCGGCGCCGTCTATCTGACCGACGGGGCCGACACGGAGCTGAAGTGGGACCGGAAACCCTGCCCGATGTGCTTCTTCCACGGCTCGGCGGATCCGACCGTGACCTTCGACACGGAGCGCGGCCCGGCCCGCCAGGGTTTCGGCCCCAAGTATATCAGCGGGCAGCTGGACGCCCTGAACGTCCCCTACATGCTCAACGAGTATGTAGACGGCGACCACTGCATGGCGCTCCTCCCGATCAAGTGGTTCTGGAACGAGATCGACTCGTTCCTCGACCGCATCGTGCTCGGCGGACAGGACCTCAAGGTCCACGCCGTCGAACATTCGTCGAAGCCCCGTACGGACGCGAACTGGCTCGATACCGTGCGTCCGGGCCAGTATGAAGCCGTCAACCGTATGCGCAGATAATTATGAAGAAATTAATCAGTTACATCGTCCTGGCCCTGTGCGCGACCAGCGCCTTCGGGCAGGCGGAAGTCATCCGGCTCTACGAAGGCCGGGCGCCCGGCTGCGAGAATTGGACCCAGCAGGAGTTCCTCTTCGAATATACGACACCTATGAACCCCGGCGAGGTGGGGCAGTGCATCCTGAACGTCACGGATCCCGAACTGTGGGCCTATCTCCCGGCGAAGGGCACCGAGACGGGGGCGGCCATCGTGGTCTGCCCGGGCGGCGGCTTCACCGCACTTTCCTGGCACCAGGAGGGCCCCAACGTGGCCCGCTGGTTCGCCGCGCACGGCATCACCGCCTTCGTGCTGAAATACCGCATCGCCTACTCCGGCGCCGACTACGAGGAGGCTAAGTATGTGGCCGACCATTCCTACGGCATGCAGGGGCGGGATGCGCGTATGCGCGAGCTCACCGAGAAGCATGAGAAGATTGCCAAGGAGCAGGGATACGACCGGTCGATGGCCTGGGATGACGGCCGCGCCGCCATCCGCTACGTCCGCACGCATGCGGAGAAGTATGGTGTCAATCCCAAGTCGATTGGCATCATCGGCTTCTCCGCGGGCGGCAACATCGTCTATCACGTGGCGCTCGACCACGATGAACTGAGCCGCCCTGACTTCCTCGGGATGATCTACCCGGCCTGGTTCGAGGACAAGGTACCTGAGGACCCGATGCCGCTCTTCATCGCCGCGAGCACGGCCGAGGCCTCCTCCGCCAACGGCTTCGGCGACACGCCCGCCCTCTACAATGCGTGGAACAAGACCCGCCAGCCGCTGGAGATCCACTCCTTCACGCGGGGCTTCCACGGCTTCGGCTACCGTGAGAACGGCCAGTCCGTGAACATCTGGACCACCCTGTTCTACGATTTCCTCGACAACTGCAACCTGCTGAACAAGAAATAAATGGCAAGCAAGCAATCCAACCTGACCCGGCTGGTGCCGGTCATGTTCACGTTCTTCACGATGGGGTTCGTGGATATGGTGGGCACGGCAACCAACTATGTGAAGGCGGACTTCGCCTTGTCCGACACGGTGGCGAACTTCCTGCCGTCGATGGTCTTTCTCTGGTTCTTCTTCCTGTCCGTGCCGGTCGGCCTGCTGATGAACCGGATCGGCAAGCGCAAGACGGTGCTCCTGAGCCTGGTCGTGACGGCACTGGCGATGGTCCTGCCCCTCTGCGCCTACAACTACCCCGTGCTGCTGGCCTCTTTCTGCCTGCTGGGGATCGGAAACACACTGATGCAGGTGTCCCTCAATCCGCTCATCACTTGTATCGTGAGCGGGGAGAAGCTGGCCAGCACCCTGACTTTCGGCCAGTTCATCAAGGCCATCGCCTCGTTCATCGCGCCGATTATCGCCAGCTGGGCGTCGGTCCGTTTCGGCAACTGGCAGCTCCTGTACCCCATTTTCCTGGCGTTCGCGCTGATCGCGACGGTCTATCTGTCCCTGACGAAAATCGAGGAGGAGATCCCGAAAGACAAATCCTCCAATTTCTTCCAATGCCTCAAACTGCTGGGCGACGGGACCGTCCTGCTGCTCTTCCTCGGCATCGTGGCCCACGTCGGGATCGATGTGGGCGTGAATACCTGCGTCCCGAAAATTATGATGGAGCGTCTTGGCCTGCCGCTCGAGCAGGCGGGGATCGCCACCAGTATCTATTTCCTGTTCCGCACGTTCGGCTGCCTGTCCGGCTCGTTCATCCTCTCCCGCGTCCGGCTCAGGAAGTTCTTTGCCGTCAGCGTGGCCTGCATGGTGCTGGCGATGGCCGGGCTCTTTTTCTGCCGTACCCAGGCCGGGCTGTACGTGGCCATCGCGCTGGTCGGCTTCGGCAATTCCAACATCTTCCCGATGGTCTTCTCGCGGGCGCTGCTCTACCTGCCGGAGAAGAATAACGAAATGTCCGGCCTGATGATCATGGGCCTGATCGGCGGTACGGTCTTCCCGCTGCTGATGGGCCTGCTCTCCGACGGCCTGGGCTCCCAGGCCGGATCGGTCATCGTGATCAGCCTCGGCGTCGCGTACCTGGTGTACCTCGCCACCGTCTTTTTCAAACAAGCCCGGACATGAAGAAAAAAGTAATCGTCGGGATCGGGGAGATCCTCTGGGACCTGCTCCCTTCGGGCAAGGCCCTCGGCGGGGCGCCCGCCAATTTCGCGTACCACGCCCGGCGCCTCGGGGAAGAGGGCTGGGCCGTCAGCGCCGTCGGCGACGATCCGCTGGGCCGCGAGATCCTCGACATCGTGAAGGAGAAGCAGCTCCACGCGCTCATCGCCGTGAGGGACCAGCCTACGGGCACGGTTCAGGTCGAGCTGGATGACCGGGGCGTGCCTTCCTACAGGATCACGGAGGATGTCGCCTGGGACAATATCCCGTTCACGCCGGAAATGGAGGCGCTGGCCGGACGCGCCGATGCGGTCTGCTTCGGCTCGCTGGTGCAGCGGATGGCCTCCCGCGAGAGCGTGCTGCGCTTTCTGCGCGCCACGCGCCCCGGGACCCTGCGGGTGTTCGATATCAACCTTCGCCAGCAATACTACTCCCGGGAAGTGATCGAGGCCTCCCTGCTGCTGGCGGATATCTTGAAAATCAACGATGAAGAGATCCGCACCATTGCCACGCTGTTCGCCCTCCCGGGCGACGACCGTGCGGTCTGCCGGGCGCTCATTGCCCGCTACGGCCTGCGCCTGGTCATCCTGACCCAGGGCCCGAAAGGGAGCGAAGTGGTCACCGCGGACGCCGTGATCCCGCAGGCAGCGGGCGAGGCCGTCGTCGTGGACACTGTGGGCGCCGGGGATTCCTTCACCGCCGCCTTCGTCGTGGCGTACCTGCGCGGCGAGTCCCTCGCGGAAGCCCAGCAGCTGGCCAGCGACACCGCCGCCTATGTCTGCTCCCGTCCTGGAGCGATGCCTGAATATGATTAAAACGAATCAAAGATGAAAAAGTATTTCTACTTGTTATTTGTCGCGGCGCTGGCCCTCTCCTGCCAGCCCGGGAGCTTCTGCCTCTCGGATGCGTGCATCGTCACCGATCCGCAGGACGAACTGGCGGTCCAGACGGCGGCCGGACTGCTGCGGGCCGACATCGCCCGGGTGACGGGCAAAGAGGCTCCTGCCGCCGCACCCCGCCGCGTGCTCGTCGGCACCCTGGGGCACAGCGCCGCCATCGACAGCCTGGTGGCGGCCGGCCGCCTGGATGTCTCCGAAATCGAAGGCGCGTGGGAGCGCTATATCGTCGAAGCGGTCGACGAAAACACGCTTGTGGTGGCGGGCAGCGACCGGCGCGGAACGGCCTACGGCGTGTTCCGCCTCTCCGAGGAGATCGGCGTCAATCCTTTCTACTGGTGGACGGACGTGCCGGTGGAGCACCGCGACAAGGCTTTCGTGAGCGGGAAACGTTTCGTCTCGAAGAGCCCCTCCGTCAAGTACCGCGGCATCTTCATCAACGACGAGGACTGGGGCCTGAAACCCTGGTCGTCGCTGAACTACGAGCAGGAACTCGGGGACATCGGCCCCAAGACCTATGCACAGGTGTGTGAACTGCTGCTGCGCCTGGGCGGCAACATGCTGGCTCCGGCGATGCACAGCTGCACCGGCGCCTTCTATTCGCATCCCGAAAGCAAGGAGGTGGCCGAGGCCTATGGCATCATCATCACGACCTCGCACTGCGAGCCGCTGCTGCTCAACAACGCCGCCCTGAGCGAGTGGGACAGCGACGTGGACGGCCCCTGGGACTACCGGACCAACAAGGAGGCCATTTGGAAGAAGTTCGACGACCGCGTCGCCGAAGCCGGGATGTACGAGAATCTCTACACCGTCGCGATGCGCGGGGTGCACGATTCCGGCCTGCAAGGCCATTATTCGGCCGACGAGCGCGTGGCCATCCTGACGGACGTGATCGCCGACCAGCGGGAAATCCTCTCCCGCCGCATCGGCAGGCCCGCGGAGGAAATCCCCCAGATCTTCGTGCCGTACAAGGAGACGCTGGATGTCTACGAGCACGGTCTGCAGGTACCGCAGGACGTGATCCTGGTCTGGCCGGACGACAACTACGGCTACCTCAAACGCGTCAGCAACCCGGAAGAGCAGCAGCGTCCGGGCGGAGCCGGCGTCTATTACCATATGTCGTATCTGGGTGCGCCCCACGACTACCTGTGGATCTGCACCACGCCGCCCGTGCTGCTGTACGAGGAGCTGCGCAAGGCCTACGACAACGGCGCCGACCGCTACTGGCTGCTGAACGTGGGCGACATCAAGCCCGCGGAGCTGGGCCTGAAGACCTTCTTCGATATCGCCCGGGACATCGACGCCTACGACATCCACAGCATCAACCGTCACCAGGCGGCCTTCCTGGCCGGAATCTACGGCAAGCGATATGAGAAAGAATTCCAGGCCCTGCTGGACGAGTATTACCGCCTGGCCTGGAGCCGCAAACCCGAGTTCATGGGCTGGGAGCGCGAATGGGACCGTCCCTGGCTGGCGAACATCAGGGACACGGACTTCTCGTTCACGAACTACAGCGAGGCGCAGCGGCGGCTGGCGGACTACCGGGCGGTGTCTGATTTGGCGGATAAGCTTCTTCAGCGGCTGCCGGAGGCGTACCGGCCGTCGTTCTTCGAGCTGCTCGCCTATCCCGCCAAGGGCGCCTACCAGATGAACCGCAAATTCCTCCTGGCGCAGCTCAACCACGAGAAAGCCGCGGCGGGAGAGCCGGGCGAGGCCGAATGGGCCGGGCAGCAGGCGCAGGCGGCCTACGACAGCATCGAGGCCCTCACCGCCATCTACAACCGCCAGCTGGACGGCAAATGGAACGAGATGATGCACCTGGCGCCCGGCGTCAACGCCAAGTTCCAGAACATGCCGCCCGTCACGCTCACGGGTGCCACGCCGGAGCCGGTGGACCTGACGCCGCAGGCGGTGAAGCCGGAAGGCTGGATGAGCGTGCCGCTCGCCGGCAGCCCGACGCGCATCGAAGGGATCGGCTATGACTGGGTCTCCGCGGAGATCACGGACCTGTCCTTCGACCTGCCCGCCATCCCGGCCGACAGCGTGAGCGTCCATGTGTGGACCGTGCCCTTCTGGCCGCTCTACGAGGGGGTCGGCAACCGCTACCGCATCGCCCTGGACAAAGCCGAACCGGTGGAGGTCAGCAACCGCTTCTTCGAATACGCCGACAGCTGGAAGGACCAGGTCCTGTGCAACGGGGTGGAAGCCGTCGTACGCTTCCCCATCGACCGCTCGGCCGGCAAGCACAGCCTGCGTCTGCAGGCCGTGGATCCCGGCCAGATCGTGCAGAAGATCATCATCGACTGGGGCGGACTGCAGTCCTGCTACATCGCGCCTTAGCAGGATCCGGCGGCGGATGTTACAACTATCTGCCAGAATGTAACATCATCCGTTCACGCGGGTGATGATGTTACATTTTTGCTTATTTTTGGACGAAAACCGTATGGCTATGCGAAAAGTTCTGTTCGTCCTTTTCCTTTTTCTGTGCCCGCTGGCGCTCCGGGCACAACGCTGTATCATGCTGACTGTCAGCGACGGGCTCAGCAGCAGCAACGTGAATTCCCTGTATCAGGACAGCCGGGGCGATATCTGGATCGCCACCGAAAACGGCCTCAACCGTTTCGACGGTCTGACCGTCCATAGCTATAAGCACGACCCGGCCGATCCGCATTCGCTGGTCCACAACATTGTCCGCTCCTTCATGGAGGACGGACAGGGGAACCTGCTGGTGGGCGGGGAATTCGGCGTCCAGTGTTACAATCCGAAGACGGACGATTTTTCCCTGCCGCTGGTGGATGAATCCGGAGCGCCCTATACCGGCAACGTCAACCACATGCTCGCCTACAGCGACCAGTCCGTCTGGTTGTCCGGCAATGACCTGCAGAAAGTCTCCGCCGACGCTGACGGGACGCTTGTCCTGACCCAGCTGCGCCTGCCCATTCCCACCCGGATGACGGGGACGCTCCAGCTGGATGCGGACGGGACCGTTTGGTGCGCCCGGCACGGCGACGGCATCTACAAGATGTCCCCGGGCGGTTTCTGGTCCCATTATACCCCGGGCAATTTCGAGGATATGTTCGTCACCATCTCCAATCCGGTGGACGGGCTCATCTATGCGGCGGACCATTCCGGGAACATCTGCCACTATGATGCGAAGGCGGATGCCTTCGTGCCCGATTCCGCCCCCTGCCTGAAAGGGGTGAGCATCTTCGGGATCCTGAATGCCGGGGACGGCCGTATCCTGTTCTGCACGGACGGACACGGTGTCCGGATCCTGGAACCGGCGACGGGCAAGTGGTCCCTGCTCCAATTCGATACCATCCCCTGTGATCCGGCCACGATGAATGTCCACAGCATCCTGAAAGACCGGGACGGGAACATCTGGCTGGCCGCGTACCGGCGGGGCGTCATCATGATTCCGGCGCAGAATGTCGCCTTCCATTATCTGGGCAGCCGGTCCTATGTGGCCGACGTGATCGGCTCGATGCCGGTCTCCTCCCTACTGGCCGACCGGGACGGCAAGCTGTGGGTGGGCACCCAGGGCGACGGCCTTTATCTCCTGGATGCCAAGCTGTCCCTGCTGAAACATTACAGCGAGGAAGACGGCTTCCCGAACACGGTTCTCGACCTGACGCGGGACAAGGACGGCACCCTCTGGTTCGCGTCCGTTGCGCGCGGGCTGTGGCGCTTGGATGAGCAGCGCGGGCGGGCGGTCAACACGGCGAATCTCAACCAGGAAGACCGCCCCATCGAACTGCCCCGCTGCATGGCCTCGGATGACGCCGGGTATCTCTGGGTCGGCACGATGGGTTACGGCCTGTTCCGCTATGATCCGGTCCGGGGCAGGACCACCCGGATCGAGACCGAAAACGAATCCGTCAACCCCCGGGTCTCGGATGTGCTCATCCGGGGGAACAATCTGTACGTCGCGACGGCCAAGGGCATTTACCACCTGGATATTTCCGCCTCCCCGCTTTCCGTCCTGCATCACGTCCTCCCGGACACGCAGATCTATTGCCTGGAGTCCGACAGCAAGAACCTGTACGCTTGCACGCTGGACGGTCTGGCCATCCTCGACCTGGCCACGCTGGAGGCGACGATGATCACCACGGCCGACGGACTCCCGGACAATGCGGTCTACAGCGTGGAAATCGGCTCGGAAGGGGAGCTCTGGCTCAGCACCAGCTCCCGCCTGGTGCGTTACAGCCCGCGGTCCCACAGCGTCCGCCAGTCCGACGATGACCTGCTGGTCACGGAGTTCCTGCGCAAGGTCTCCACCGCCGGTCCGGACGGCCGCCTCTATTTCGGCGGCACGGACGGCATCACCTATTTCAAGCCCTCGGACATCGTCGTCCCGCCCATCCAGCCCCATGTCAAGATCGTTTCGTTCACCGTGCCGGGCCGGAAGGTCCCGCTCGAAGAGAACGGATACTACGTCCTGAACCACACGGAGCATGCCTGCACCATCAATTTCACCACGATGGAGTTCATCAGCATGCCCGGGATGCAGTTCAGCTATTCGGTCAACGGCAAAAATTGGACGACGCTCGAGCGCGGGCAGACCAGCATCACGCTGGGCAATCTGCGGCCCGGCCGATACAAGATCGTCATCAAGTCCGCGTTTGGCGACCAGGGCGCCGACCCTGCGACGGTCCTGGTGCGCGTGCGCTCCTCCTGGTGGGGGTCCACCCTGGCCATCGCGGCCTACATTCTCCTGGGGCTGATCCTGATCGGATTCATGTTCTACACCATCCGGCGCATGAGCCAGACCCGGAAGAAGATCGCCCGCTTCGAGCGGGACCAGCAGGCCCGGGAAGACAAGATGCGCTTCTTCCTCAGCCTCTCGCACGAAATCCGCTCGCCGATGACCATGGTCAAGGCGCCGCTCCAGAAACTGATCGAGACGGATTCCGATCCGGAGCGGCAGCGCGCCTATTCCGTCATCGAGCGGAGCGCGGACAACGTCCTCCGCATCGTGGACCAGACCCTGGCCATCAGCAAGGCCGACAGCGGCGCGATGAAACTCAGTTTCGCGCCCGTCGAGCTGGTGCCGTATATCTCGGCCATCTGCGACCTGTTCCGGCCGCAGGCGGAGAACAACGGGCAGAAACTGTCTTTCCGCTATGCCTGCTCCCGGGACCTGGAAGTCTGGCTGGACCGGGATTACTTCAACAAGGTCGTTGCCAACCTGCTTTCCAATGCCTTGAAATATACCCCTTCCGGGGGCAGCGTATCCGTCACCGTATCGGCTGACGCCGGGGCCGCTTCCGTCGAAGTCAAGGACAGCGGCTGCGGCCTGGATGACGAGACGCTGCAGCATATCTTCGACCTGTTCTACCAGGGCAAGAGCGCCGTTTCCGGTTCGGGTATCGGCCTGTACTTCTCCAAGAAAATCACCGAGCTCCATCACGGTACCCTCCGGGCCGCCAACAATCCCGAAGGCGACGGAGCCACGTTTACGGTGACCCTGCCCCTGGGCAACGCCCACCTGAGCGACGAGCAGCTGACGGAGAAAAGCGCCCCGGAAGACTACAAGATGGATCTCGAGGTGCCCCAGCTTACACCGCAGGCGTCTGTGGCGGAAGAGCACGGGCGGAAGAAGCACGCCGTCCTGATCGTCGACGACAACAGCGAGATCCGGCACTGGCTGGCCACGGAATTTGCCCAGGCCTACCGGGTACTGGAGGCCGAAGACGGCAAACAGGCGTACAGCGTGGCCCTGGCCGAACGGCCGGACCTGCTCATCAGCGATGTGATCATGCCCGGGATGGACGGCTTTGAACTTTGCGGCAAGATCCGCAAGAATCCCAATATCAGCTCCCTCCCGGTCATCCTGCTGACCGCCAGGACCCTGGACAGCGACAAGATCGAGGGCATGGAAGTCGGCGCCGACGCCTATATCACCAAGCCGTTCAATATCGATGTCCTGAAAACGACCGCGGACAACCTGATCAAGGGGCGGGAGCGCCTCAAAGTCACGCTTTCGGAGCCCAAGGTGGACGAAAGCGACATCCGCGAGGTGGAGATCAAGACCCCGGACGACCGCCTGCTCGAGCGCATTGTCCGGGCGGTCAACGAGCACCTGGGCGATCCGGAGCTGACCGTGGAGCAGGTCGCCGCCGAGACCGGCATCAGCCGGGTGCACCTGCACCGCAAGCTCAAAGAGCTGACCGGGCAGACGCCGCGCGACTTCATCCGCAACCTCCGGCTTGCGAAAGCGGCGGAGATGCTCTCCGAAAAGAAGTACGCCATCTCCGAGCTGGCCGACGCCGTGGGCTTCCCGAGCGCCAGCTCTTTCACCACGGCGTTCAAGGGGCTGTACGGGGTCAGTCCTTCGGAATACGGGCCCTCGCGCAAGGGTTTGTAACCTGGCAAAAAGGGAATGTAACACAAGATTACATCCATCAATTTTTATGTTACATCCGGTCTGGGAGTGCTCCAGGCCGGATGTTATCTTTGCCGTCACTGAAACGACAGTTATAACCATTTATAAAATCTTATTCTAACTGCAATGATTAAAAAACTGATGAAGATGATAAGCGTCCTGGCGATGCTTCTCGTCGTTTGGGGAGGTCTTGACGCCTCTGCCCAGAACCGCACCATCAGTGGCAAGGTCGTGGATGCCGGCGGACTGCCGGTGATCGGCGCCGCCGTCACCGTGGTCGGTAATTCGCGCATCGGTGCTGCCACTGATATGGACGGCGCCTTTACGTTGAGCGTTCCCGCAGGGGCCAGTATCTCCGTGGAGAGTATCGGCTACAAGGGACAGGTGATCGCCGTCGGCGACCGGAGCGTTTTCGACATCGTCCTGCAGGACGACACCGAGATGCTGGAAGAGACGGTGGTGATCGGTTACGGCGTGCAGCGCAAGAGCGACCTGACCGGCTCCGTCGCTTCCGTCAAGTCGGAAGACCTCGCCGACCGTTCGACGGCCGATGCGGCCGCCGCCCTCCAGGGCAAAGCTGCCGGCGTGCAGATCTTCAACGACTCCGGTGCTCCGGGTGAAGGTTCTTCGATCCGCGTCCGCGGTATCTCCTCCAACAGCGGCTCCGGCCTCGGCCCGCTCCTCATCGTGGACGGTCTGAAGGTGGACAATATCAACTACCTCGATCCTTCGATGATCGAATCCATGGAAGTCCTGAAGGACGCCGCCTCCGCCGCCATCTACGGTGCGCAGGCCGGTAACGGTGTCGTGCTCATCACCACGAAGAACGGCGCCAAGAGCAAGGACGGTACCATCTTCTATAATTATAAGCTCACGTTGAGCCAGCTCGGCCACCACGCCCAGGTCATGAACGCACAGCAGTACATCGACTGGCAGCAGCAGGCCGGCAACCAGCCCGACACCGAGACCATGATCAAGACCGGCGTGTGGGACGGCGTGACCGACACCAACTGGGCCGACGTCCTGTACGGGACCGGCATCACGCACAGCCACACCCTCGGCGCCCAGGGCGGCAACGACCGCGGCTCCTACTTCATCTCCCTCAACTATGTGGATGAAAACGGTATGGCCCGGGGCGACTCGGATATCTTCAAGCGTTTCACCGCCCAGATCAATGCCGACTACAAGATCAAGTCCTGGTTCACCGTAGGTACCAACACCTCCATCGAGCGCCGCCAGCAGCAGAAGATCGGCGAGCACTCCGAGTATGCGGGCGGCAGCGCCGGCCTGCTGGGTACCCTCGTCATCGACCCGCTTACGCCTGTCTATTTCAAATCCTATGACGAACTTCCCCTCGGCATGAAGGATGCCGTGGACAAGGGTGTCAAGGTCTACGGACCCGCCGACCATCCCGGCTGGTATTACGCTGTTTCCAAGATCCTGGAAGGTGACGGTATCAACCCGCTCATCTACCGCGACCGCAACCAGAAGAAGGAAGAGGGCTGGAACATCCGCGGTACCCTGTTCGCCAACTTCACCCCCGTCAAGGGTCTGGTGATCACCTCCCGCCTGGGCTACCGGATCAACCAGAAATATGAGAGCGACTACACGGAACCGTACTATGCGAACGCCAAGTCCTACGCCACCACGTACTCGATCAGCGCCAACTCTTCGCAGACGTACTACTATCAGTGGGAAAACTTCGCCAACTACAGCGTGACCCTGGCCCAGAAGCATGCCATCGGCGCGATGATCGGTATGTCCTTCTCCTACAACGACAGCCGCGGCGTGGGCGCCAGCCTGACCGGTGAGGATCCGCTCAAGGGCTATGCCGAGAACTTCCGCTACCTCAGCCAGGACAACGGTTCCGGCACCAAGGGCATCAGCGGCGGCACCCCCAGCCAGAGCACCCAGCTCTCCTATTTCGGCCGTCTGACCTATAGCTACGACAACCGCTACAGCGTCCAGACCAACTTCCGCGCCGATGCCTTCGACTCCTCCAAGCTCTCTCCGAAGAACCGCTGGGGCTACTTCCCCTCCGTGTCCGCCGGCTGGACCGTCAGCAACGAAGGCTTCATCAAGGACAACGTCAGCCGCAGCATCCTGAGCTTCCTGAAGTTCCGCGGCTCCTGGGGTATCAACGGTAACATCTCCGTGCTCTCCGGTTATCCTTATTCCACCTCCATCTCCTACAACAGCAAGACCTACCAGTACGGTACGGACAACACCCTCTCGCTGGGTTCCGTGCCGGATGGCCTCGCCAACCCGAACCTGACCTGGGAGACCTCCGTGCAGACGGACTTCGGTATGGACCTGCGCATGTTCGACAACCGCCTCACCCTGGGCGTCGACTGGTACAACAAGGACACGAAGGACCTGCTGGTGAGTATCTCCCCGGTGGCTGAAGTCGGTATCAGCCGCACCACCGTGAATGCCGGTTCCGTGAAGAACACCGGTTGGGAATTCGAACTGGGCTGGCAGGACACCATCGGCGACCTGCACTACAGCATCAACGGCAACCTGTCCACCCTGAAGAACCGGGTGACGTATCTGGAGCCCTCCGTGGGACACCAGACCGGTTCCAGCTTCGGCAACATGAAATTCTCCACCTGGTTTGAGGAAGGTTATCCGGTGTGGTTCTTCCGCGGTTACAGGTATGCCGGCATCGGTGAGAACGGCCTGGCCAACTACTACGACAAGGACGGCAACATCACCCAGGCTCCGGTGGACGCCGACATGGGTTACATGGGCTGCGCCCTCCCGCCCGTCACGTTCGGCCTTACCCTGCACCTGGACTGGAAGGGCCTGGACTTCACGCTGTTCGGCACCGGCGCCGCCGGGCATCAGCTGATGCCTTGCGTCTACCGTGTGGACCATAGCCAGATCAACGCCCTGACCTATTTCTACAATGAGTCCGGGAAGTCCATCCCCAAGATTGAGAACATCTGGCAAAGCAAGGAATTCTGGAGCTCCTCCGCCGTTGTGTTCAGCGGTGACTATTTCAAGATCAAGCAGATCCAGCTCGGTTACACCCTGCCGAAGAAATGGATGAACAAAGTCTTCATCAAGGACCTGCGCATCTACGCCTCCATGGACGACTGGTTCGTCATCACGAAGTATCCGGGATTCGATCCGGAGACCGCATCCACGGGTTCTTCCACCGGTTTGGGTCTGGACAAGGGCTCTTACCCGAACTCCAAGAAACTGATGTTCGGTGTCAATATCTCCTTCTAATCTGACAGCATTATGAAAAAGTATATCATTTTGGGATTATCTGTTGCACTGGCGGCGTTTACCACCACCTCGTGCAACCAGGATCTTCTGAACATCCAGCAGAAAGGCGTCATCGCCTACGAGGATTTCTACAAGACCGACGCGGATGCCCAGTCGGCCCTGACTGCCGTGTACGATGAATTCATCGCCCTGATCAATGCGCAGGGCAGCAACAACCCGGCCTGGAACGTGGTGACGAACGCCATGGGCGACGAGCTGTACTGGGGCGGCGGCAAGAAGAACGGCAGTAGCTCCGGCGGCCAGGAAATGAATGAATTCCGCAACACCTACGACAGCACCATTCCCCACATCCGGGTTGTCTACAAGGGTTTGTATTCGCTGATCTACAAGTGCAACCTGGTCATTGACAACTTCTTTGGCGAGGATGGGTCGCTGTGCGACTCGCCCGTGAAGAAGAAATGCGTGGCCGAAGCCCGTGCCGTCCGTGCCTGGGCGCACTTCACCCTGGCCTGCTGGTGGGGTACCCCGCCGCTCGTGGAGCACGTGCTCTCCGGCGACGCCCGTCCCACCAACTGCGACCATCAGGTCCTGATGGACTGGTGCATCAACGAGTTCAAGACCGCCCTGCCCGACCTGGAGCCGCGCAACGGCAAGAACGACAAGCCGGGTGCATACCGGATGACCTCGGGCGCCTGCCTGGCGTTCCTGGGCAAGGCGCAGGTCTTCAACAAGGACTGGGCCGGCGCCAAGTCCAGCCTCAAGCAGGTGATCGACTCGGGTAACTACGGCCTGGTCCCTACCGCTGATCTGTGGAACCTCTTCCATGTGGTGGGCGACGGCAACGAGGAGAAGATCCTGGAGATGAACTACATGTACAACGACGGTATCAGCCGTATGGCCTGGCACTATCACTTCCAGCGCAACCAGGCCCTGTTCTTCCGCAACATCAAGAAGTACCCCTCGGTGCTGATCCAGGCCGGTGACGGCTGGGGCAACAACTGCTCCCCCACCAAGTCGTTCATGGACGCCATCATGAAGCACGAACCCAACTCGGCCCGCCGCAAGGCCTGGTTCGTTTCCTACGAGGAGTTCCTCACCGAGTATGCCTACCCGCTGCCTGCCTCCGAGGCCAGTGTCCCGGACAAGGACGGCAACAAGGTCAAGGTCAAATACAAGGCCGACTCCGACATGACCAAGGAGGAGAAGCTGATGGACTACCGCCGGGGCCTGAACTGCGAGAAGTACGATGAGACCTATGCCAACTACGGTTATTACTTCATGAAGCTGATGCCCTGGCAGTCGGATCTGATCCCGAACAACGCCACCGTCACGGAGGAGAACCGTATCATCATGCGCTACGCGGAAGTGCTCCTCCTCTATGCCGAGGCTTGCGCGATGGGCGGTGACGACGGCAGCGGCCTGAAGGCCCTCAACGAGGTGGCCACCCGTGCCGGCGCTCCGACCTACACCACCCTGAACATGGACAACGTGAAGCAGGAGAAGTGGTTTGAGCTGGCCTGGGAAGGCACCCGCTTCCTCGACCTCGTCCGCTGGGGCGACGCTGCCCAGGCGCTGGCGTTCAAGAGCCACGAGGAGATGCCTTATCTACACGACGACTTCTACGTCCACGGTTCCGGCGGCAAGAAGACGACCGGCCAGCCGCACAAGGCACACATCTACTTCCACGATGACGGCTGGGCAAAGTCCGGCGGCGGCTACCAGGCCGGCAAGCACGAACTCCTGCCGTTCCCGTTCGACGTGGTCGAACTCAACCCCTGGGATGCTGAGAAGGGCGTCGGCCTGAAGCAGAACCCCGGTTGGGAATAACAAGGACTATCAGTCAATAGAGTTATTATAAAATTGGAACGGAAAGGCCGGCCCGTGAGGGTCGGCCTTTCTTTCGTTATTTGCCGGGCTTTATCGGGCCATCTGCTCGGCGACCATGCCTTCGAACTGGTCGCGGGGCATCTCGCCGTCCAGGCAGATGAAGGTGACCTGGTCCGGCTCGGCGGCCAGCATCACGAAGCCCTCGATGACCTTCTCCGAACCGACGGTGTACATGCGGACCGTTTCCCCGTGGTCTTTGACCTCCATCAGGAGTTCATACCTGCCGTTCTTGATGAAGCGTTCGGCATCGGAGCGGAGCTGTTCGTTGATGGAGGCGTTCTCGCTGTTGAGGATGTACATTCCGGTCAGGGAACGGATGACGGGGGTCAGGTTGACCTTGTTGTCCCCGGTCTCCAGGTCGGGAATGCGGCCGATCAGGCGGAACATGGCGGGGGAGATGTAGACGGCGCTGAGCTGGTCGGCGTCGGAGTATTTCTGGTAAATGCTCTTGCCGCTCTGGGCAAAGGCGGAATAGCTGAGCAGCAGGGCTGCGAAAAGGATCAGTATGCGTTTCATTTGATTTGGATCTTATGGAGGGTGTTCTGGGGGATTTCTGCGGTCGCGCCGGCCTCGCGCACGAGGTCCACGCCGACCGACATCTTGTCGGAAATGGTCTGGAAGGCCTTCTCGACTTCGGCATAGGCCAGCAGCGGGTCGTCGAAGGTGTCTTTCGGGCCGCGCCCGGGGAGGGCGACGAGCAGCGTGGCGGCCGCGACCGCGGTGGCCAGCGTGGCGTAGGGGAACCAGCGGACAGGGCGGGCCTTTTCGGCCTCTTCCCCGGCCAGGAACTCCTGGGCGGCTAGCGTCATCCGGAGGCGGCTGCGCAGGCCTTCCGGCACGGCGGCGGGGGATTCCGTCGCTTTCTGCTCCAGTTCTTCAGCGGAGAGCTGTTCTATTTCTTCGAGGGTCTTCATATCATTTTCTTCAATTGGGTGCGGGCTTGCGAGAGCAGCACGCGAAGGGTGAGGTAATTGAGGCCGGTGCGGTCGGCGATCTCCTCGTAGGAGAGCCCGTCCAGGGTCCGCAGGGTCAGGACCTGCCGCTGCCTGTCGGGCAGGGACTTGATGGCGTCGAGCACCTTGGCGAGCCGTTCCCGCTGGTCCACCGCATCGTCCTGCCGACCTTCCACGGGGGGATCCGGGAGCACCTCCGGGATGACGGTCCGGGAAGCGCGGCGGATGCGGTCGAGGCAGAGGTTGCGCAAGAGCGTGATGCAGTAGCCCTTGGGGCTGCGGATGCTGTCCAGCGCGTCCCGGCCGTTCCAGAGCTTGAGGAAAAGCTCCTGTACGGCATCCTCCGCCTCGGCGCTGTCCTCCAGGATGTAGAAGGCCACCTGCCAGAGCGTCTCCGAAAGCGGGAGATAGACGGCTTGGAAGCGTTCGCTAGTCATCGGACAGCATCTTTCCGAGCGTGTCGGCCGACACTTTCCCGGCGATAAGGATTAGGGCGCATTCGCCCGGAGCGTGCAGCACGAAGTTGCTCACATCGCCCGTGACATCGTCCACGACGCTGTAGATCCGCATGGAACTGCCGTTGTCCCGGGCTTCCATCAGCAGGTCGCTGCCTTCCAGGGCGCGGCTGAGCCGGCGGCCCAGCTGTTCCCGGACTTCCGGGGCGCAGTCGTCATATTGCAGGACCGTGAGTTTGCGCACACCGCGCACCAGGTCCAGCGCCTCGCGCGCTTCCGGATCCTTGGAGGCGGTCGCCCGGATCAACGCCTTGATGGCGGCGGTGCCGAGGCGCCCGATGCGGACCACTTCCACGCCGTCGCAGTGGCGGAATTCAGAGATGATGGCGGACAGTTCCGCCTTGGGGATGTTCCTGCCTGCGGGGCGGGCGTTCAGGGCCAGCGGCAGCAGCAGGGCGAATAACAGCAGGAGCTTTTTCATATATCACAAACTGATTATCGGAGCCGCATCAGCGACCCCGATAAAAAGACGGACATCCGTAAGAATTGTTAATCGTGTTCTGCAAAATTAAACCGGATCCGGGAGGATGATGACCACGGTGCCGACCTTGACCTGGTTCTTGAGGTCGAGGATGTCCTCGTTGCGCAGGCGGATGCAGCCTTCCGTGGCGCGGGTCCCGATGGACTCGGGGAAGGGGGTGCCGTGGATGCCGATGTCCCAGAATCCCGGCACGTCCAGGCGCAGGAACCAGGGGCCGTAGGCGTCCTTGATGGGGCCTTTCCCGTCCTTGAAGTCGTGCGTGAGGCCCTTGGCGTTGAGGAGCTGGTTGATCTTGAAGGTCCCCTCGGGCGTCTTGTGGTCGCCGCGGACCTTCTTGGGCCCGTAGTTGATGGCGCAGGAGATGCCGTATTCCTTGATGGGTTCGCCCTGCGCGTCCACGAGCGACAGCTTGAAAGCCTCTTTGTCAATCACGATGAACGGCGCGGAGTCCACCTGGTCGAGGTACTTCGCGAACTTGCCCTGCGCCCCGGCGGTGAGAGCCGGCAGCAGTGCGAGCAAAAGGAGCAGCAGTTTCTTCATAACGGAGGCAAAGATAACCAATTTTGGAAAAGCGGCAAAGTGTTGCTATCTTTCGACAAGAAACCCATTTCAGCCGAATGAAGCCCTCCCGAACCCTCGTAGCGGCCCTCGCCGCCTGCCTCCTGCCCCTGCTTTGCGGCGCGCAGGACTACAGCCAGCTGCAGCTGGATGCCACCCACCGCCTGTTGAACGCTTACGCCAGCGCCGAGCAGCTGGCGAACCCTTACGTCGCCGCAACCCTGCAGACGCTGGGCGAGCTGTCCCCGGACCGGCGCACGCTGACCCTGCCCGCCGGCACCGTCGTCTACATCGCCCCGGGCGTCTACTGGACCGACGAGACCTACCGCCAGGGCTTCCCCTTCGACGACAGCGGCTTCGTCATCGCGCCTCCGAACGTGGGCCTGACGATCCTGGGGGACAACATCTCCTTCATCGGACTCACGGACAACGCCGACGACGTGCGCATCTGCGGCAACCGCGGGGAAGGCGGCGCACGGGGCCTGGGCGCGAACGGCAGCTGGTACACGCTGGCCGTCTCCACGGGTTTCCATGCCGAGAACGTCACCTTCGCCAACTACGCGCAGGAGGACCTCGTCTATCCGCGCGATCCCGCGCAGAACATCTCCAAGCGCATCGATTCGAAGAACCACGCCGAAGTCCTCCAGGGCGCCTCGCGCGACATCGACCGGATGGAGTTCCGCAACGTCCGCTTCGTCGGCTTCCTCAACATGATGGCGGGTTTCTCGCCGCAGCGGGCCTATTTCAAGGACTGCTTCTTCCAGTGCACCGACGACTCCATCTTCGGTGGCCGGATCAATGTCTACGAGCACTGCACCTTCCACCATTTCGGCAACCACCCGACCTGGAGCGGCGCCGCGGCGGGCGGTATCAACGTCCTGCTGGACTGCGAGCTCGTCGGGATGCCGCAGATGACGGAGACCACCCTCTCGCTGGCGAAGAATGCCTCCCCCGGCAACGGCGCGCAGGCTTCGGCCATCTATGCGCTCATCGACTGCCACTTCTCCGGCCGCATCGCGAACGTGGTCTGGGAGAACCATGTCCGGGAGGACGCCCGCTACGCCGTCCACGGCAACACCATCGGCCCCGAGCGGCGTCCGCTGGTGATCAGCCCGGAGACCCCGCAGCTCTCCGTGCCCTATGACGGAGCCGCGCTGCAGGCCTTCAAGGTCGGCGATGAATACAATGTCTACAACCTGCTGAAGGGCGACGACGGCTGGGACCCTGCGGGGCAGTACCGCCCGGAATGGGCGCCCTACGCCAACCTGCCCTGGCGCTTCCTGCTGGGTTTCACGGGCCGGGAGCTGGACTCCGCCGCGTCCGGGGAAGCCAACCGTGTCGTGCTCACGGCCGCCCCGGCCCCGATTTCCGCCGTGGACCTGCGCAGCATCCGCTGGGAATATGACGACGCGCTGCTGGAAGGCCGTCCGGATTCCGCCGCAGGCACCCTGACGCTTTCGGCGAAGCCCAACCGGACCGGCGCCATCGTGGAGACACCCGTGCGCGCCGTCCTGCCCAACGGCATCCCGGCCGGGATCACCCTGCGCATCCGGCCCGTCCCCGTGGCGCCGCCGGTGCTGACGGCCCCCTCCATCGAAATCCGGGACGGCGCCGCCCGGCTTTCCTACCGGCTGGACCAGCCCGCTTACCGGGATGTCTCCCGGGTGGATTGGTACCTGGAGCGCGCCCGCGGCCGGACCGACGGGGTCCACATCGCCACCTCGCGCAACGACGCCGAGGGCCTGTTCGTGGACGACCCGTACAAGCTGCTCCCGCTGGACCGTTACTGCGAAGGCTGCTGGCTGCGTGCGGTGATCACCCCGAAGTACGCGTTCAGCCCCGACGCCCCGCAGCCCGTCACGGTGTGGAGCCGCCGTGCGGTCCGCGCGAAGGATATCCGTTCCGAGGTACTGGAGACCGATTTCAAGAATGCTTTCATTACCACGGAGCCCCGCGCGACCACCCGCGGCCGCTGGTTCTTCGACAATGAGACAGGCCTGCCGGATCCCTGGCTCTGGGGCATCGGTTCCAACGGCTCCGACGGCCGCTGGGGCCTGTCCAACAACAACATCCGGCAGGGCGAACCGCCGCTGCTGGTGTTCGGGCAGGAAGGGGATTTCGGCGACCAGTCCCTGACGCTGGACTACTCCTCCAGTAAGGTGGAGGGGCAGGGCTTCGGCGGGAGCGGCTGCTACCTGGACGTGATGATCAAGTATGACCCGGCCACCCGCCGCGGCTACGGGGTGCGTATCGAACGTGTCCCGGCGACCACCAGCGGCACCCGCTGGACGCTCTGCCGCTACGACGGCCAGACGCGCACGGCCCTGACGGAAGGCGTGCTGGCCGGCACTTTCATGCCGAAGAGTACGCTGACGCTTTCCGTGGAGGGCAACACCCTGCGCGTGCAGGCCTCCACGCAGTCCGAACCGACCCCGCTGCAGCTGAAGGAGCAGCTGCCGTCGGTGCTCGATCTGCGCTGGACCGACCCGGACGGCACCCTCGGCGCCGACCGCTTCGGCGGCTGCGCCCTGCGCATCTTCAACTCCGGCACCCCCGGCTATCGCTACAACGCCATGTCCAACAACTGCGTGATGCTGCACCGGGTAAGCCTAAAATGATTATCTTTGGGGATATGAAACGAATCTTTCTCCTGGCAGCCCTGCTGTGCGCCGTGACCTGTGCGCCGGCGCAGACCTGGGACGGGCCGCAATGGGCGGTTGTCAATTCTTCGTCGAGTTTCCTGCGCCTGAAGCCGGATTATGAGTCCGGCAACGAGACCCAGTGCCTGATGGGCACGGTCCTGCGCGTGAAGGGTGCGGAGCGCTACTGGCGCAAGGTGGACGCCCCGGACTACAAGGATGTCTGGACGACGCAGTACAACCTCGCCTTCATGGACGAGGCGGGTAAGGACGCGTGGATCGCCGCGCCGAAATACATCTGCTCCACAGAATACACCCACCTCTACGAAGCCCCGTCCACGGAAGCGCAGCGGGTGTGCGACTTCACGCTCTGCGACCTGGTGCGCCGGGGGGAGGAACGCTGCGGGGAATGGGTGCAGGTCTACCTGCCCTCCGGGCGGGCATGCTGGGCGCAGGCGTGCGACGTGACCCCTTTCGAAGAATGGGTCCGCACCCGCGAGGCCACGCAGGAGACGCTCGTCGCGACGGGCCGGCGCTTCGTCGGCACGCCCTATATGTGGGGCGGGGCGAGCGTGAAACATTTCGACTGCAGCGGCTTCACCCAGTTCGTCTACCGCCTCTGCGGCATCGTGCTGCCCCGCAATGCCCGGGAGCAGATCCATACCGGGGAGGAAATCCCCTACGATTTCGCGCAGATGCAGCCCGGCGACCTGATCTTCTACGGCACCCCTGCGCGGCGCGGCAAGCCGATGGTGGTGGCCCACGTGGCGATGTACTACGGCGACAAGAAAATCATCCACTCCTCGCAGATGCTCCGCATCAGCTCCCTGACGCCGGACGGCGAGGATTACTATGAGCGGGAGCCGCTGGGCGTGCGCCGCGTCCTGGGCCACGTGGACACGGGTGAAGGCATCCGCAGCGTCGCCGTGCACCCGTGGTATTATTAACCTGACACACAATCTATTCAGAATGAGATCCAAGATCATCATGGTGTTCGTAGCGCTCCTGCTGCCGCTGGCCGCCCAGGCACAATGGCGGGTCGGCGTGACGGGCGGAGCGACATACAACACCTTCTCCATGGACCGGCAGTACATGGACGACTTCCGGATCGACGGCCGATGGGGTGCCACGGCAGGCGTTTCCTGCCAGTATGATTTCACGGACTGGCTGGCCGTGCGCGCCGATCTGAATTGGACGCAGAAGAACTTCCGGAAGCACCGTATCTTGCACAATCAGATTGATTTCAAATACCGGAACGATTACCTGCAGCTGCCCGTGACGGCCGTATTCAGCTTCGGCGGGGGAACACTGCGCGGCTTCTGCAAGCTGGGTGTCTATGGCGGCTATTGGCTGGCCAGCCATCGGGAAGGAACCGACTACAACAATTTCGCCGATTACACGTTCGACCTTTCCGAGCAGCTGAAATTCAATCCCGAAGTCGACCAGCGCTGGGATTTCGGCCCCGTCGGCGGGTTGGGCGTGCAATACCGCATCTCCGCCCGGTGGGCCGTGCAGGCGGAGGCCTGCTATTACTACAGTGTCGTCAGCACAACCCGGCAGTATATGCGGGTGAGTGATTATCGCTACAACAGCACGGCGGCGATCCAGTTGGGCGTACAGTACATCTTTTAAGCGATGAAGCACATGAAACAAATTATCATAGGTTTGCTCGGAGCGGGGCTCCTGCTGCTGGCGGCCAGCTCGTGCCGGAAAGAGAGCGACCTGTTGATGAATTTCGACCATTACGACTACCTGGTTTTCGGGGCCGCCGAGAAATCGTTTGTCGGCAAGTTCGAGGTATTGTGGAATGGCTTGAACCAGAATTATGCCATCTGGGACTATGAGGCCGCGCAGGGGATAGACTGGGATGCCGTCTACGACGAGTATCGTCCGCAGTTCGAGGCCCTGGACGAGCGTGAGACGGTATCTGACGAGGATTTGACGGCGCTTTTGAAGAAGTTCCTCGGTCCGCTTCACGACGGCCACCTGTCCTTTACTGTCAAGAACCATAAGACGGGCCGGTCAGTCACGGTTTCACCGGGCCTTGAACGCCTCAAGCAGCGTTCCGATTTCGCAGAGGCGACCGTCCTTGCCAACCTGTTGTACTACATCAATCCGGTCCACGGCGAAGTGGTAACCAATGCCGAAGGTTTGCCCGTCGCGGCTGAGTATTCCACCACGCCCTTAGGCATCCTGACAAGATTCATGACGACGCCGGGCATTGGGTTGAACTGGATAAATGCCAAGATACAAGAGCTGGCGGCCGTGGAAAATCCTACCGATTTACAGGCTTATGTGTTGATGCAGTTGGTGAAACTACGGGAGAGTTTTTCCGAACTCGCCAAATTGTCGGATGCGGGAGCGATAGCGATGTGGAACGACCTCCAGAAAGAATATGCTTTTCTTTCTGTCCCGGGACTCGACCCGATCGACCCCAACTTCGTCCAGGAAGGAATCGATGTCAAGTTCGCCCTCCTGAAAGGCAACATAGCCTATTTCCGGATGAGCACGTTTGCCCTGTCGCGCTATCTGGAGGAGAAAAACAGCCGGGAGCATTTCGATATGAGCGTTCCCGCCACACAACAACACGTCCAACAGGTGAAACAAGTATGGCAGTCCTGGTTCGAAATCACCCAGCTGCTCCACAAGAACGGAAGCCTGGGCGGCGTCATCATCGACTTGCGCGGCAATGGCGGCGGCCTGGTGAAGGACTCCAGGTATCTCGTGGGGTCCCTGGTGCCGGCCGGCGGCATCCTTTACAGCTACCAGCGTTTCAAACGGGGCACGGGGCGCTATGAGTATTCAGCGATGATGCCGGGGCGCCTGGAAACCATGGAAGAGGCCCACGAGACCATCACCGAACCGATCGTCCTCCTGATCAACTGCGGGTCCGTCAGCATGTCCGAGTCATCAGCGCTCTGTGTCAAGACTTTGCCGAACGGTACCGTCATCGGCCAGCGGAGCTGGGGCGCCCTTTGCCCGATCATCGGCAACGCCGAACAGTCATACAATTATGCCGGGAATATCGGGGTCAGCGGTGTCACGCCGGTCTTCGTCCAGGTACCTGCGATGGCGTCCTTCACGCTGGACGGGGAGCTGATTGAAGGCAAGGGAATCATCCCGGACATCGAGGTGGCGCTGGATGTGAATCAGTACGGGGCTACCGGTCAGGACACCCAGCTGGACTGCGCCCTGCAGTTCATCCGTGCCGGCGGCGTCAAATAACAAGGAGATCAATTGAAACCTACTATGATGAAAAGAATCTTTCTTATGCTTGCAGGCTGCCTGCTGTGCGCAGCCTCCTTCGCGCAGGAGCCGGTGACGTTCACGGCCGAACAGGACCACCAGAACATGCTGGACCAGCTGGGGATTACATCCATCCGCCGCGGCTTCGACGCGGACGAGAGCAGCCCGTTCGCCGCCAACTACGACGAGAGCAAGGCCAACCCCTTCCCCGTCCTTCCGGAGATTCTCCGGACGAATGCGGGCAAGAAGGTGACCACCGCGAAGCAGTGGTGGGAGGTCCGTCGTCCCGAAATCGTCGAGGACTTCGAGCGCGAGGTGTACGGCCGCGTTCCGGACAACGTCCCGGGTGTGACCTGGACGGTTGAGGCGGAGGAGATTGAATTCGTCGGCCGCATCCGGGCCAAGGCCAAGCAGCTCCGGGGCCACGTGGACAATTCCGCCTGCCCGTCGATCAACGTCGACATCAAGATGGTCGTCGTGACGCCTGCCGACGCCCAGGGCCCGGTGCCGCTGCTGATGATGTTCGGCCAGGCGAACCTGCCGAATCCCGTCAAACCGGGCGGAGACGATATGGCCGTCATCAACAAGACACTGCGCCGCCTGCTGGAGAACGACCCGGAGACGGCGGAGCTGATGAAGAAATATCCCGCCTGGCAGCCCTTCGAGCCGGCCAATCCGTTCGCCGCGTTCATGCGTCCGCAGCAGCAGGCTCCCGGCCAGGACCCGCCGTCCAACCAGCAGCTGCTCGCCGCCGGCTGGGGCTATGCCATGATCGATCCCGGCAGCATCCAGGCTGACAACGGCGCCGGCCTCACCCGCGGCATCATCGGCCTGACGAACCACGGCCAGCCGCGCAAGCCGGATGACTGGGGGTCCCTGCGCGCCTGGGCCTGGGGGGCCGCCCGCGGGCTGGATTATCTCGAGACCGACCCGGACGTGGACGCCAAGCACGTCGGCATTGAGGGCGTGTCCCGCTACGGCAAGGCCGCGCTGGTGACGCTGGCCTTCGAGGACCGCTTCTACATGGGCCTCATCGGCTCGTCCGGCAAGGGCGGCGCCACCCTGCACCGCCGCATCTTCGGCGAGGGCCTGGAGAACCTCTCCAACTCCGGGGAGTATCACTGGATGGCCGGCAACTACATCAAATACGACGCGATCGAGTCGAAGACGGGTGCCTGGAATGCGGGCATGCTGCCCGTGGATTCCCACGAGCTCATCGCGCTCTGCGCACCGCGCCTGGTATTCATCAGCTACGGCGTTCCGGAGCAGGGCGACGCCCTGTGGCTGGACCAGTATGGCAGCTGGCAGGCCACCGTGGCGGCGGGCGAGGTGTTCAAGCTGCTCGGTGCCCGGGACCTCGGCCTGTCGAACGATTACCGCAAGGAGCCCATGCCGCCGGTGCTCACCGGCCTGTTGGACGGCGAACTGGCCTGGCGCCAGCACGACGGCGGCCACACGGACGGCCCGAATATGAAATACTTCATCGAATGGGCCACCGGCAAGATGCAGGGTAAATAATGCAATACAGGAAGGACAAGCACGGGAACGAGCTGTCGATTCTCGGGTACGGGTGCATGCGTTTCACCAAGAAGGCGGGCATCATCGACCTCGAGAAGGCGGAGCGCGAGATCATGGCCGCCATCAACGCGGGCGTGAACTATTTCGACACGGCCTACATCTATCCCGGCAGCGAGACGGCGCTCGGCACCATCCTGGAGCGGAACGGCGTTCGCGACCAGGTGAAAATCGCCACCAAGCTCCCGCAGTACCTCGTCCAGAGCGGCTCCGCCTTCGACCGTTATTTCGACGAGGAGCTCAAGCGCTTGCGCACGGACCATGTCGACTACTACCTGCTGCACCAGATGGCGGATTACGCCCAGTGGGAGAAACTCAAGCGCCTGGGCATCGTGGAGTGGATCGAAGAAAAGAAGCGCATCGGCGCCATCCGGAATTTCGGCTTCTCCTACCACGGTACGTCCGCCCATTTCCTGAAGATCCTGGCCGCCTATGACTGGGACTTCTGCCAGATCCAGTACAACTACCGGGACGAGCACACGCAGGCCGGCGTGGCGGGCCTCAAGGCCGCCGCCGAGCGCGGGATTCCCGTCGTCATCATGGAGCCGCTGCGCGGCGGCAAGCTCGTGAACCTGCTCCCGGAGTCGGCGAAGAAGATTATCGCCGCGGACGAGCGGGGCTGGACGCCCGCAGAATGGGCGTTCCGCTGGCTCTGGAACCAGCCTGAGGTGACCGTCGTCCTCTCGGGCATGAACTCGCTGGAGATGGTGGAGGAGAACGTCCGGACCGCGTCGGAAGCGCGCGCCGGAGACTTCACCGAACGGGATTTCGCCCTGATCGAGCAGGTGAAGGAGCAGATCCGGAAGAAGGAAAAAGTCGGCTGCACCGGCTGCCAGTACTGCATGCCCTGCCCGCAGGGCGTCGACATCCCCACGGCCTTCCGCTGCTACAACACGATGTTCGCCGAATCGAAATGGTCGGGCCGCTTCCAATACATGGTGACCGTTTCCTTCGCGCGAGATCCCGCCTTCGCCACCAAGTGTATCGGTTGCGGCAAATGCGAAAAGCATTGCCCGCAGGGCATTCCCATCCGCGAGAAGCTGAAGGAGGCGGACAAGGCGCTCCGCCCCCCGCATTACCGCTTCTTCACCTGGCTCACCCGCCTGAACATGTTCCGCAAGGACCTCGGCAAGAAGCCGGAGGAATAAAGGAACAGTTTCCGTTCTATCAACTCGCCATTACTCCGTAAGCATTCGGTGAACCCCGTGATCGCCCCCTTAAGGTCCCGGAGGCTGTCACCGGGGTGTGTGGGAGGTCGATTCGCCCCCGGACGGCTCAATTTTGGTGTCCGGGGGGCAAAAACAGCCTCTTGTGCCCCCGATGGAGTTATTTATTTAGATTCCCGGTCAGGCAAAGGAATGACAAATATTTTTTATAACTTTGCAGCGAATTAATTCAGAACAATATGAATCTTAGAGACATCAAAAAGGACATTGAGTATGTGTTGAGCGCCTTTGTGGAGGATTGCTCCGTGGTTGCCTGCGTCAACCCCAAAGTGACCGACAGCAACGTCAGCGAACTGATGGAAGAAGCCATCGGGCTCTACAACGAACTCCGCGACAAGGTAAACGCCAAGATCGAAGGATCCAAGAAGACCTACTATAACGAGCTCCGGAAGGAAGTCCTGACCAAGACGGACGCTCTCTATGAGAAGCTCAGCACCGCCGTCAAGGAAGCGGTCAAATGAGAATCAAAACGACCCTGTTGACAGTCGCGCTTCTGCTTACCGCTTGGAGCGCGACTGCTGGTATTCCCCGGACCGAAGCGCAGCGCGCTATCGACGCCATCTGCGCCCGGGAGCCGCTGCGCAGTTCGCTGGTCGGCATCCTGGCCGTCCGGGCAAGCGGGGATACCGTCGTGGCCGTCAATCCCCGCCAGAAACTCGTCCCGGCCTCGAACGTCAAGCTCCTGACCACGGGCCTGGCCCTGCACCGCCTGGGCGCCGACTACCGTTTCCCGACGAACTTCGGCTACACGGGCACGATCGAGAATGGGACGCTCCAGGGCGACCTGTACATCATCGGCGGGGGCGACCCCACCACCGGGGCCCGCACGGACTGCGCCGCCGCCCTGTCCAAGACCTTCGGGGAATGGGCCGCCATCCTCTCGGAAGCGGGCATCTCGCGCATCGAGGGCCGCGTGCTGGGGGACCCGCGTCTCTTCGGGGATCCCACGCCGCAGAACCTGGGCTGGACCTTCGACGACCTGGGGACCAACTACGGTGCCGGGCCGACGGGGCTGAACTTCTTCGAGAACGCGCAGAATTTCTACATCACCCCCGGACGCCTCGGCGAGAAGCCGAACTACCGCGTCCAGTATCCCGACACCCCGTGGATGCGCTACGCCAACCACGCCGTGACCGGCGCCGCCCGCTCGTCGAACACGCTCTACTACATCAACACGGCGCTGGCGCCTTTCGGCGAGATCGCCGGTTCCTTCCCCGTCGACCGGCGCGGCTACACCCTGGAATGCTCCAATGCCTATGCGGCCTACACCTGCGCCTGGTACTTCCGCAACTACCTGGAAGACAATGGCATCCGCGTGGAAGGCGGCTGGGGCGACATCACCCTGCAGGGGGAGATCCGGACGGACCTGACGCCCGTGATGCCGCTTTCGCCGGCAGCGCAGCGCGAAGATATCACCCCGCTGGGGACGGCCTGGTCGGCACCCCTCGCGGACATCGTGTCCGATACCAACCACGAGAGCGACAATTTCTATGCGGAGACGCTCCTGCGGGCCGTCGCCATCCACTCGGGCCTGAGCGGCAGCCAGGACGATTGCGAAGATGCGGCCGAGGCGGGCCTGCGCGCCCTGGGCCTGCGCACGGACGGCGCGTGCCAGCAGTTCGACGGCAGCGGCCTTTCCCGCAAAAACTACATTTCCCCGGCTTTCTTTGTCCGTTTCCTGCGGAAAATGACCACCCTGCCCGTCTGGGAGCCGTATCTCGCGTCGCTGCCCGTGCCGGGCGCCAAGGGGACGCTCGAGAACCGCCTCCCCAACGCGGACCCCGCGCTCAAGGAGCGGATCCATATGAAAAGCGGCTCGATGAACGGCGTGCGCTGCTTCAGCGGCTACATCCAGGCGGCGGACGGCAATCCCGAGAACCTGATCGTCTTCTCCCTGCTGCTCAACAACTGCACGGACGGGTCGTTTGTGGTGATGCCCATCCTGGATGACATCGTCGCGGCCATCGCCGGGGAAAACGATTAAAAAATATTATCTTTGTCCGATATGCGGAAAGTATTCCTATACTGCTTGCTGCCGGCGCTGCTCTGCTCGTGCAACGCGATCTCCTCGCTGGTGCACGACGACCAGGTGGTGGCGAAAGTCGGCAAGAACAAGCTCTACAAGTCCGAAGTGGAGCAGGTCATCCCCAATATGATTCCGGCGGAGGACAGCCTCCGGCTGGCGGAGCAGTACATCAACACCTGGGCGATGGATCTCCTGTACCTGGAGGTCGCCGAGGCCCAGCTCTCCAAAGGCGAGCTGGACGTGAGCGCCGAGCTGGAGAATTTCCGCCGCTCGCTGTTGAAGTACCGCTACGAGCAGCACTATATCAACGACCGGCTGGACACGCTGGTCACCGACGAGCAGATCCGGCAGTATTACCTGGCGCACGAGGCCGAGTTCGCGCTCAAGCGCCCGGTGCTCAAGGTGCGCTTCGTGGACATCACGAAGGCTTCGCCGAACAAGGACCTCATCCTCAAGCTGATGAGCTCCCGGGACTACGAGGACGTGGAGCGGGCGGACACACTGGCGCGCTCGGCCGCCCTGCGCTATTTCGACAGTTCGGACACTTGGATGGACGCCGGCGAGCTGGCCCGCTATTTCGGGGTGGACTATACGCAGATGCTTTCCTGCCTGAAGGGGGACATGATCCGCTACGAGCCGGAAGACCGGGCCGACCTGATGGCGGCCTATGTCTGCGACATCCAGCGCACAGGCACTGCACCGCTGGATTATTGCTCCGAACGGATCCGCGATATCGTGATCAGTGCGAGAAAACACGAGCTGACGACGAGTTTGGAACGGGACTTGCTGAAAGACGCGCTCGAGAAAAAGAATTTTGTAATCTATCAGAATGAATAAGTGGTTGAAATCTGCCGCGTTTGCCACCCTGATGTGTGTGGGTGTCGCTGCGTCGGCGCAGAAGTATAACGGCCTGATCGACAAGAGCGTCGCCATCCTGGGCAGCGAGATGATCTCCCTCTCCGACGTGGAGGCGCAGGCCCAGGCGGCGCGTGCGCAGGGCTATGCGGCCGACCGTTGCCAGATCCTGGAGGGCATGATGCAGTCCAAGCTGTTCCTGGCCCAGTCGCGTCTGGATTCCCTGGTGGCCAACCAGGACCAGGTGATGGCCCAGCTGGAGCAGTACACGGCCCAGACGCTGACCATGGTGGGCGGCGAGGACAACCTGTCCCAGTATTTCGGCAACAAGCCGCTCTACAAGCTCCGCCAGGAGTGGCGCGACCAGATCGAAGAGCAGACGCTGGTCCAGATGGAGCAGCAGGAGATCTCCAAGAAGATCCCGGAGATCACGCCCTACGATGTCAAGCAGTTCCTCGATACGGCCGACGTGGCGTCGCTGCCCGTGGTGCCGATCAAATACCAGATGAGCCAGATCTGCGTGTATCCGGACCGGGAGGCGGCTGCCATCGCCGTCAAAGAGCGCCTGCTCTCCATCCGCGAGCGCATCATCAACGGCGAGCGTTTCGCCACCCTGGCGCGGCTCTATTCCGAGGATCCGGGCAGCTCCCGCAAGGGCGGCGAGCTCGGCCTGGCTTCCAAATCCATCTTCTGGCCGGCATTCTCCGATGCGGCGATGTCGCTCAAGCCCGGCACCATCTCCCAGATCGTGGAGACCCCGGACGGCTTCCACATCATCGAGGTGCTGGAGAAGAAGGGGGACATGTTCAACGCCCGCCACATCCTGATCAAGCCCAGCTATACGGACGAAGACCGGGAGAAAGCGTTCAAGCGGCTGGACAGCCTGCGTACCGCCATCATAGACAGCACCATCACCTTCGAACTCGCGGCCCGCTTCTTCTCCGAAGACCCGGCCACCCGGACCAACGGCGGCCAGATGGCCGACCCCAGCACCGGCTCCGCCTATTTTGAGATCGACCAGCTCAAGCCGCAGGACTACACCGCCATCCAGGACCTGAAGGTCGGTGAGATCTCCCTGCCGATCGTCTCGCTGGACAACGAAGGCCGCGACGGCAACCTGGTCTACAAGATCGTCCGCCTGGACAAGATTGTTCCGGCGCACACGGCCACCTTCGAATCGGACTACACCGAGCTGCTCGGTATCGTGCGGAATACCAAAACGACGGAGGCCATCAACAAATTCCTGGACGAGAAGATCGACACCAGCTATATCATCATTGATCCGCTGTACAAAGACTGCGAGTTCTCCCGGAAAGGATGGTCCCAAAAAATCAGAAAAGAGTAATCCTCTGGGCAGCGGCCCTGCTGCTCGCCGGACTGCCGCTTTTCGGACAGTCCGGCGGCTCCCAGACGGACTCGCTGGTGCGTCTGCTCAACGCCCGTTACCTCGAACAGGTGGAGACGGACGGCCGGATGGCGCGCAAGGCCATCGATGCGACCTTCCTGCACAACGGCACCTATCTCTCCTGCGACACGGCCCTCTGGCACGTGGAGGAGAAGTTGATCAACTGCTACGGCAACGTGCAGCTGATGCAGGGGGAGTCCGTGCTGACCAGCGACAAGCTGGACTACCTGATTGACGAGAGCCTCGCGCAGTTCCGCGGCAGCGTGGTCCAGCTGCGCAACAAGCAGGACAACATCCTGCGGACCCGCAGCCTGGACTATTTCACGCAGGACAGCCTGGCGATCTTCGAGGGCGGCGCCTCGATGATCAGCGAAGACGGCCAGATCATCGAAAGCGACGAAGGGACCTACCGCAACGCCACCAATTTCTTCACCTTCTCCGGCAACGTCAACATGTTCACCGACTCCGTCTTCGTCAAGACGGAGCGCCTGACCTATGACTCCAATACCGCCCGGGCGGACTTCCTCGCCGATATCGACTTCTGGAAGGACGACAACATGCTCTCGGCCGGCGGCGGCTGGTATGAGCGCGACGATGACATTTTCTTCTTCCGCCACCGCGTCCACGGCCTGGGCAGCACCGAGGAATCCTGGAGCGACAGCCTCTACTTTTACCGCGGCACCAACGACCTGCTGATGCTGGGCAACGTCCAGGTCCAGGACCAGGACCGCAAGGTGGCGGCGATGGGCGACCGCCTGCAGTATGTGGACTCCCTGTCGCGGGTGACCCTGCGCGACCGGGCTTCCGCGGCCCTGTGGGACGGGACCGGCGAGCACGCGGACACGACCTACCTGGGCGCCACCTTCTTCGAATACGATACCCGCCGGAAATGCGACATCTCCGAAGCGGAGGTCCAGGAGGCCTCGAAACGCCTGGAAGAAATGCTGGGCGATCCGGTCGCGGAATACCGGCGCCGGGCCGCGCAAGAGGCCGCCGAAGCGGCTGCCGAGGCGCTCAAGAACGATCCTGTCGCACAGGCCCAGGCGCAAGCCCAGGCCCAGCGACGGGGCGGTGAGCCTCCGAGGATAGAAGGGCCGCGCGGCGTTGGCGGTGTGGCGGAGTCGGGAGGCGTACCCCCCGAACCTGCTTCGCAGGCCGAAGCTTCATTATCGGGGGGCGTACCCCCCGAACCCCCAGGGTCGCTGCGCTCCGAAATCGACAGCACGTCATTCGCCGTGCGCGATTCTACGTCATTCGCCGGCCGTGATTCAACGTCATTCGCCGACTCGATCGGCGAATCTCCCGACACCACCAAGCTCGGCTTCCTGCTGGCCCTCGGCGACGTCCGCATTTTCCGCAAGGACATGCAGGTCCGTTGCGACTCCCTGCGCTACAGCGACCTGGATTCCATCGCCCGTTTCTACATAGATCCGGTGGTCTGGAACGAGCCGCATCGCCAGTACAACTCCGACAGCCTTTTCGTGCTGATCCGCGACAACAAGATGGAGCGGGCCAACCTGCTCTCCAACGCGTTCATCCATACCGAGGAGCCGGGCGGCTATTTCGACCAGATCAAGAGCACGGATGTCATCGCCTATTTCAGCGATTCCACGTCGCTGCGCCGTTTCGACGCGCTGGGCGGTGTGACGGCCATCCTCTACCTGGAGGAGAACGACGCCATCGCGACGGTCGACAAGACCGAGACGCGGATGATGATGGCGACCTTCGACGGCGAGGGGCAGGTGGAGCACGTGTACAACTTCGACAATCCCAAGAGCGACGTCTACCCCGTCGTGCAGTTCCCCGTGTCCGAGCGGAAACTGCGGGGCTTCCGATGGGATCCGGACCGCCGTCCGAAAGACAAGTTCGACGTCACGTCCATGGTGGTCAAGGACTCCGAGCGCGAGGCCTATGAGACGCGTCCCCGGACGACGTTCTCCCGGACGGAACTCTATTTCCCGGGCCATATGGAGGACGTATACCGGGCGATTGAAGATGCCCGGATCAGGCGGGAATCGCGTCCCGGAGATTCGCCGGTCGAAGCCGCTTCGCAGCTTCGAGCGTCTTCTGATTCATTGGGGGGCGAACCCCCCAAACCCCCTGAGTCGCTGCGCTCCGATTCCCTTGCGGTCCACGATTCCACGTCATTCGCCGGCCGCGACTCCACGTCATTCGCCGGCTTGACCGGCGAATCTCCCGCCGACACCACCTATATGTCGTCGGCCGAACTCCGCCGCGCGATGCGCATCGCACGCCGCGATGCCCGCTGGGAAGAGCTGGACGCCCGCGATGCCGACAAGGCGGCCCGGAAGCAGGCCCGCCGGGAAGCGCGCCAGGCCCGCCGGGAAGCCAAACGCCAGGCCCGGGAGGCGCGACAGGCAGCCATCGACGCAGCCAAGCTGCAAAAGTATATCGAACGCTATCAAAAACAGAAAGAGCGCTATGAAGGAAAACAAGAACCTGAGCCTGCCGGAGAACGCCCACCGGGAATTGAAGGCGGGCGAGAAGTACCTCCCGTTGTTGAAACCGAGTGAGAAGCCGCTGGAAGTCACGCCCTATTCCGTGACCCTCGGCTTGCTGATGACCATCCTCTTCTCCGCTGCCGCGGCCTATCTCGGGCTGAAGGTGGGCCAGGTGTTCGAGGCGGCCATCCCGATCGCGATCATCGCCGTGGGTCTGACCGGCGCCCTCAAGAAGCAGGGCGGTCTGGGGCAGAACGTCATTATCCAGAGCATCGGAGCCTGCTCCGGTGTGGTGGTAGCCGGTGCCATCTTCACCCTGCCCGCCATCTACATCCTCGGCCTGGACGTCAACTTCTGGCAGATGTTCCTCAGCTCGATGCTGGGCGGCTTCCTGGGCATCCTTTTCCTCATCCCCTTCCGCAAGTACTTCGTGAAGGACATGCACGGCAAGTACCCCTTCCCCGAGGCGACGGCGACCACGCAGGTGCTCGTCAGCGGCGAGGGCGGCGGCAAGAGCGCCAAGACCCTCCTCTGGGCGGGCCTGATCGGTGGTCTGTATGACTTTGTCGTGGCCACCTTCGGCGCCTGGGCGGAGACGCTCAGCACCACGGTGATGCACTGGGGCCAGGTGGTTTCCGACAAGGCGAAGCTCGTGCTCAAGCTCAACACCGGCGCAGCCGTGCTCGGCCTGGGTTACATCGTGGGCCTGAAATACGCCTTCATCATCTGCTGCGGCTCCTTCCTGGTCTGGCTGGTCATCATCCCCCTGATGAACCTCATCTGGGGCGGCAACGTGATCGACCTGATGGGGACGGGCATCACGCAGACCATCTCCGAGATGGGTCCGGACCAGATCTTCCGCGAGTACGCCCGCCACATCGGCATCGGCGGCATCGCCACGGCCGGCATCATCGGCATCATCAAGAGTGCGGGCGTGATCAAGAGCGCCATCGGCCTCGCGACCAGCGAATTCAAGCGCAAGGGCGGCGCCTCGACGGAGAAGCCCGAGCGTACGCAGGAAGACCTCCCGATGAAGACCGTGGTCTGGGGCATCGCCATCGCCCTGCTCGCCGTGTTCGCCTTCTTCGCCTTCGGCGGGGTGGTGAACAACGTCTGGCAGGCCCTGGTCGGTCTCGCCATCATTGCGGTCATCGCCTTCCTTTTCACGACCGTGGCGGCCAACGCCATCGCCATCGTGGGCACGAACCCCGTCAGCGGCATGACCATCATGACGCTGATCATCACGGCCCTCGTGCTGGTGGCGGTCGGCCTGAAGGGCAACGCCGGCATGGTGGCTGCGATGGTCATCGGCGGCGTGGTCTGCACGGCCCTCAGCACCGCCGGCGGCCTGATCACCGACTTCAAGATCGGCTACTGGATCGGTACGACCCCCAAGAAGCAGGAGACGTGGAAATTTGTCGGCATCGTCGTGGCGGCTGCGACCGTGGGCGGCGTGATGCTGATCCTGAACAAGACCTACGGCTTCACGGGCGAAGGCGCCCTGGTGGCTCCGCAGGCCAACGCGATGGCCGCCGTGATCCAGCCGATGATGAACGGCGGCAGCGCTCCCTGGCTGCTCTACGGCATCGGCGCGGTGATCGCGGTATTGCTGACCCTTTTCAAGGTCCCCGCCCTCGCGTTCTGCCTGGGCATGTTCATCCCGATCGACCTGAACCTCCCGCTGCTGCTCGGCGGCGCCATCTCCTGGTACGTCAGCACCCGCAGCAAGGACGCCGCCGTCAATACGGCCCGTCAGGACAAGGGTACGCTCATCGCCAGCGGCTTCATCGCCGGCGGTGCGCTGATGGGTGTCGTCTCCGCCATCCTGAAGTTCGCCAAGGTCGACTGGTTCCTGAATGACTGGAACACCGTCGCCGCAGGCCACGTCGCTTCCGGCGCCGAAGCCATCGCCATCCTCCCGCTGATCGCCATCTGCGCGTATATGATCATTGCCTCTATGCGAAAACAATAACCCTCATCCGCAATAATACTCCATCATTCGTCGGCTTGACCGGCGAATCTCAAACAAAAGTAAAGCAATATGGAAAAGATACTAGACCGTTTTCTCCGCTATGTGGCGGTGGACACCCAGTCCAATGAGGAGAGCGAAAGCCAGCCCTCCGAAGCCAAAGAGTTGAACCTCCTGCGCATGCTCCTGGGCGAGCTGCAGGCCCTCGGCGTCGAGGCTACCCTCGACGAGTGGGGCTACGTGATGGCTTCCATCCCGTCCAACATCGACAAGAAGGTCCCGACGATCGGGTTCATCTCGCACGTCGACACGGCTCCCGACGCCTCCGGCAAGGACGTGAAGCCGCAGATCATCCCGGACTACGACGGTTCGGACATCCCCCTGAAGGGCGTGCACGGCCTGAAGCTGAGCCCCGCCGTGTTCCCGGAACTGCTCGACCACAAGGGCGAGACGCTCATCACCACCGACGGCACTACGCTGCTCGGCGCGGACGACAAGGCCGGCGTGGCGGAGATCATGGACACGGTCCAGTACATCATGGCCCACCCGGAGTTCAAGCACGGCCCCATCAAGGTCGGCTTCACCCCGGACGAGGAGATCGGCCGCGGCGTGGTGAAGTTCGACGTGAAGAAGTTCGGCGCCGACTACGGCTACACGATGGACGGCGGCGAGGTCGGCGAGCTGGAGTTCGAGAATTTCAACGCCGCCAGCGCCAAGATCCGCATCCAGGGCTGCAACGTGCATCCCGGCTACGCAAAGGGCAAGATGAAGAACGCCATCCTGATCGGCCAGGAGCTGAACGCGATGCTGCCCGCCGACCAGCGGCCGGACTGCACGGAAGGCTACGAGGGTTTCTTCCACCTGATCTCCTTCAAGGGAGAGGTCGAAGAGGCGAACTTCGCCTACATCATCCGCGACCATGACCGCGCCAAGTTCGAGGCCAAGAAGGCCCTGATGACGAAGGTGACGGACGAGATCAACAAAAAATACGGCGCCGGGACGGCCACGCTCGAGCTCAAAGACCAATATTATAATATGCGCGAGCAGGTGGAGCCGCACTTCGAGGTGGTGGAGAAGGCGGAGCGTGCCATGAAGATGGCGGGCGTGAAACCGCACATCCAGCCCATTCGCGGCGGCACCGACGGCGCCAACCTGTCGTTCCGCGGCCTCCCGTGCCCGAACGTCTTCGCCGGCGGGCTCAATTTCCACGGCAAGTTCGAGTGGGTGACGCTGGAGAATATGGAGAAGGCGGCGGCCGTGATCCGCAACATCATCACCCTCTACGCGGAATAGCCGTGGACCGGAGGGATTTCTTGCAGACGACTGCGCTCGGCCTGGCCGGGGCCGCCCTGATGGGCTGCGCCCCGGCCGGCCCTGCGTTCAAGCGTGCGGCCACCGGCGGCGGGCGGATGGAGCTGCGCTTCTTCCCCTATGAGCTGCAGCTCGCCCACACCTTCACCGTGGCCACCTATTCCCGCACCACCACGCCCGACGTGCAGGTGGAGATCAGCTACGACGGGATCACCGGCTACGGGGAGGCTTCGATGCCGCCCTACCTGGGCCAGAGCGTCGAGAGCGTGTGCGCGTTTCTGCAGCGGGTAGACCTTTCTCAGTTCTCCGATCCCTTCCAGCTGGAGGACATCCTGGACTATGTGGACAGCCTTTCGCCCGGCGACAGCGCCGCCAAGGCGGCCGTGGACATCGCCCTGCACGACCTGGTGGGGAAGCTCCTGGGGCAGCCCTGGTACCGCCTCTGGGGGCTGAACCCGGCGAAGGCCCCGTCGACCACCTTCACCATCGGGATCGACACGCCGGAGGTGGTGCGTGAGAAGACGCTCGAGTGTGCGGGCAAGTTCAACATCCTGAAAGTCAAAGTCGGGGTCGAGGGCGACCGGGAGACCATCCGGGCCGTGCGCGAGGTGACCGGCGTCCCCCTGGCGGTCGATGCCAACCAGGGCTGGAAGGACCGTTCGCAGGCGCTGGACGAGATTTTCTGGCTGCAGGAGCAGGGGGTCGTGATGGTGGAGCAGCCGATGGCTGCCGCGCGCGTGGACGACAACGCCTGGATCACGGAGCATTCGCCGCTGCCCGTCTATGCCGACGAGGCCATCCAGCGGCTGCGCGACCTGCCCTCCATCCGGGGCGCTTACCACGGTATCAACATCAAGCTGATGAAGTGTACCGGCCTGCGGGAAGCCGCCCGGATGGCCGCCTGGGCCCGTGCGGAGGGGATGCGGGTGATGCTGGGCTGCATGACGGAAACTTCCTGCGCCGTGACCGCCGCGGCCCATCTCAGCCCGCTGGCGGATTTTGCCGATCTCGACGGCAACCTGCTCATCACCAACGACCGTTTCCGCGGAATGATGGTGGTGGACGGACGCATCACCCTGCCGGAAGGTCCCGGCCTGGGGCTGACGCTGCTAAAAAAGTGAATTTTTTCCCAAAAAGATTTGCAAGTTCAAAAAAAGTGTGTACCTTTGCCGTCCCTTCTGATGAAGGCAACTTCGGAGGAGGGATTTGAGAGATCATTGACAATACTGAGAGAGATAACGAGGTAAAGAAGTTAAAAGAGATTATAGTCTGTAATTAATTAGAATTCGAGTTTTTTCGAGTTGCGATTAAGGGACTGCAATTTCAAAGGCAAACGAGTAAAAACTTTGAGACGTGAGAATGTCGCAAAGATTCACTTGAAAAGTACGAGAAAGAGAAGAAGAGCGAACGGGGGATGCCTTGGCTTCCGGAAGCGAAGAAGGACGTGGTAAGCTGCGAAAAGCTCCGGGGATCCGCAAACAGGAATTGATCCGGAGATGTCCGAATGGGGGAACCCGGCGGGTTGAAGGCCCGTCGCCGCATTCAATGCGGAGCATACGCAGGGAACTGAAACATCTTAGTACCTGCAGGAAGAGAAAGAAATATCGATTCCCAAAGTAGTGGCGATCGAAATGGGAAGAGCCTAAACCGCGGGCGTTACGGCGTCAGCGGGGTTG